>ERZ1645187.731-NODE-731-length-32167-cov-57.571406_pt1 | contig 32167 bp, 28 predicted proteins | sample MGYA00575352_ERZ1645187 | MGnify/ENA primary metagenome ERZ1645187 (study PRJEB40837, sample SAMN11349314) | freshwater sediment metagenome | isolation source: river sediment | host: Sediment | place: India: Wazaribad , New Delhi | collected 2017-02-21 ... | reverse complement strand
GTGAAAACCTGATCAGGGCTCCTACCTGATAACCTGAGGGTGGACCCGGGCGCTGTACCGATACAGGGTCTCCTGTGGTGGATTGGGGCGGGTCATTCAGCGGTAGGTAGGCCACCCACACCGCGCCAAAGGTGATGAGCGCCGCCCAGCCAGTTGGTAGGGTTATCTCCTCCCTACCTCCCCCCAAACGCCGCAAGCCGCTAAAGGCGCTACGGGGGTCGATTCTGCTGGGGTTTTGGCTGCTAGCTTGGGGCAGCACCCCGTGCTACGTTCCTGCTGGGTTTTTGCAGACCCAGATCCATGAGGAGAAGGGGTGGGGTGGTGGTGACCTTGGCGCCTGCTCAAGGGGGCTAAGGAACCACCCCTGGCAGGGGCCGTGGGGTCCCCCTCATGGTGACGGTACACTTTGCGATAGACTGGCTCCCCTTGCCATTCGGGAGATTGCCATGCCTCAACTCCTTTATATGATCCCCAAACGCACTCACCTGTCCTGGGACCCCCGCCTTGAGCCCTTGGACCTGGAAGCAGAGGTCGGTGTCGAAATCCCGCTCCTGGGTTACGTCAGTGCCGGCCGGCCCGTAGAGACCCCGGAAGAGCAGGAGATCATCCGCGTACCCAGTCACATGACCCGCAAGGCCAGCTATGCCCTAAGGGTGCGTGGCCACTCCATGATCGACGATCAAATCCAGGACGGGGATCTTATTATTATTGAACAGCGCCAAACGGCGACCAACGGCGAGACCGTGGTGGCGTTGATCAACGGCGAAAAGGTGACGCTGAAGCGCTTCTATGTCGAAAAGGAGGGCATTCGTCTGCAACCCGCCAACCCGGAGATGGAGCCGCTCTACTTACGCCACGATGAGATCGAGATTCTGGGTATCGTCACGGGAGTAGTACGGATGACGGGTGAGTAGTCGCGGGCCGGACATCAAGAACACCTTCAAGTTTAACTTCCCTCTTGCACCGATTTGCAAGGTCATCGGTGCATCGTGAAGGACCGGTGAAGTGCGCAGAGATGGCCTGGAATTCACGGGCGATTTCGTTGCCATTATGTCAGGTGGAATTCTCTTTCATGCTGGATGCTGATTAAATTTTGTCATAGCGGACCGCTTCGTCTTCTTCCGTTCCCTCACGGCTAAGTCGGAACGTCTGACGAAGATCTGACCTACTTGGGCAATACCGGGCTCCGTGGTCCCTCCTGCACTGTTAAGATTCCCACCTGCCAGGCTCCATTGCTAACATAGCGGGCTCCATTGTCCTTCACATCACTAACCTAGGAGTCCATGATGACGGTTGAAACCATGAGCCTTGCGGAACTACAGCTTCACCTAGCCGAACTGGAACAGCAACGTGCCATTGCTTTTCATGAGCTTGAGCAGCGCAAGAAGCAAGGCAAGTATGATGTGGCTCAGCAGGTTAGGGACCTCATCATTGGGCAGGGCTATAGCCTGGAAGAGATCCTCCCGTTGGTAACCGCGAAACGACGGCGTTCTTATACCCGGCGCCAGCAGGTACCAGCGCCTGAGCCAACTCCACAAGCACCATCAACCCCGCAAGGCGTCTATTTTGTCGACCCGGACAACCCGGCCAATATCTATGTCAAGGGTGCGCTCCCTGCCTGGCTGAAGGAAAAAATCATCGCACAGGGTCTTGATCCCAAGAGCAAGGAGGACCGTATCCGCTTCAAGGCGGAATTTCTGCACCGGGTTGCTGGCTGAACGGATACCCGGGAGAGTAAGGGAGGGTAGGGGTAAACGGCAGATGTCAAAGAGGTTGAACTTGGGCAGCCGTTAGTCTGCTTTGGCTGTGTGGATAACTCCCCCGTTTTGCCATCTGTACTTCATGAGGTAAACCGGGGGTCTATCGGCGGTATGTATGCCCCAGCCGTTCTCAGGAAAAAAGGGTCCTGTTATCCCTTGATGACATACCCAGGATGACCCTAGGTCCCGCACGTCAAACCAATTCCGCCGTTAACCCAACATGGACCGCCTCTATGATCCCCGACTGTTTCCTTTGCCTCATCCGGTGCGGACGGATGCGGTCTTGGGCAGTGATTTAGACGCCCGGGTCTTTCAGGAACTGGGGCTCACGACGGAACTCAAGCCCTATCTCACCGATGACACCCTTTCCACCGAATGGCTCATCAATCACCTCCCCCTCCTCCATCGCTTTGCCCAGGCCCACATCGGTCTCCCCGGTAGCGTCAATCTCGGCACCTTCATCCTGATGATGTCCCGCGCCAGACTGAGGGCGCATGGCGATCCCCTCCTCACCGTCACTCCCACGCTGCAAGCCCTGCTCACTGAAACAGACCTGATCAAGGGCCTCCCCAGCCGGTACTTCCGCTGTCCCTTTCCCTTGGCCTATGTCGCCTTTGCCCGACCCAATGAGTTGCGCATCCCCAACCAGCTCTCCGGGCACCATGAATTTGAGGGTGCCTATGTCGGGACCTATACCCTGGCCCCTCACCACCCCATGTTTGAGAATGACCAGCGCCAAAGAAGTCTGAACCTGGACCCCGACCAACCGACGCGCCTGGTGGAGTTGACCCTGGTCGGTTCACCGGTCGGCAAGGACAACTGCCTTGATGACGCCTCTCAGGACCTGGTGCTCTACATCCAAAACGAGGATGAATGCCTCAGTACCCTGTTGGAGCGACACCTGGATTACTACCAGAGTAAGAAAGCCTATTCCACCCCGGGAATGCGCCCGGCCCAGGCCGAGGAAGTGCTGATGGTGCGGCCCATCGTCATGGAGTTGGCCAAGGTCCTGTTGTACCTGAACCTGGCGGAAGCCCAACAATTACCAGACCACAGCCGCGATGAGCTGGAACGGAAGTTCAGAAAGTACGGCAAACTGACCGCGCCGAGACAGGCCAAGTTGGCCACGGCCTACAACCACATCCTCATCGGCCCCAGTACCCAGGCCCGTAGCGAGGGCCAATCACCGAAGCAGAGTGAGTCAGCCTTTCGGCTACGCCCTCACTGGCGACGGGGCCACTTCAAGCGCATTCACTATGGGGAGAAGCTGAGTGAAACCCGCTTGGGGTGGATTCAGCCCTACCTGGTGCATAAAGACGCGGCATTTGGGACGGTGAAGGCCAAGGAATATGTGGTGAGATAAAGCGGGGGAAGTTAAAGGGGGAATGTGCCAACGTTTAAACAATCTCCAAGCCGCCGTTACTTTCTGGTGTTGGACTGGAGATCAGATTTTGGCCTTGTTTCGCTGTTCTCTATTCGGTAGACTAAAAAATTAAGAAAGACTTTGGGGATTTTAGCGAAAATGGCATTTGAAAGAAATCATAGCGAAAACAGAATTACCGAGTTGGGGTTGTTAGTATTGGCATCCATCATTGTTATATTAAAATGGGAAGATACGGATAATTACGCCAAGCGTGTGGATGATATCAACCAGTGGCTGTTTGATGTTCAAAGAACTCTGATCCAACCAAAGGGAAAAAGATTTAAGCGGCAGAAGTATTATCAACTTCTTTTTGCTGAGCAAATCCAAACGACTGAAGACATTACCCAGTATATCAACAGAGGTCTCCGGGGATATAAAAATCTTAAAGAAACAAGCACAGATGCAGAAGTCCATAAGCAAATAACTAAAATATATAAACAGCTTGCAAAGAATTTATCAAAGAACAAATTTGAAGAAATCGAGAATTATCTGTGAGGTACTTTTATAAACAACTGCATCATGACCGCGATTGGCGTGTTGCAGAGAACGCTTACTAAAATCAGAACCTTTATAAATTTTTATGATGCGTCAAGCAAAAAGAAGAGGCCACACCTCAGCCACCGATTCTTGGTGAGGCGGGCCTCAGAGATCAGCTTAGTTTCTTACCAGCGGTGTGGGGGATGATTCCCACCGGGGGGTGGCGGAGGCGGAGGACGATGGCCACCCGGAGGGGGTGGCGGACGATGATCACCATAGCGTGACGGCGGTGGTGGAGGAGGACGATGCCCACCAGGCGGTGGCGGTGGTGGACGATAATCATCATATCGATGCGGTGGTGGAGGATGGTGTCCATGGCGTGGCGGTGGTGGCGGTGGACGGTGATCCCATCTGCCGTCATCCCAATAGGCAAGAAGGACTGATGAACTGACCCCAGTGTAAAGTTGATCCTGGAAAAGTGATGGCTCCGACTCGACTACACTTGCCATGCTCGTCGAGGAGATCGCCAGTCCAATCGCTACCAGGATCGCATTTAATTTTCTGTGCATAACTAACTCCTTCTAAAAGAATAAAACCAGCCAACACGAATAGATCATAACAGCGGTGATGGCTAAGGCAGACTATACGATGTCACTGGAAGAATGACAATGACACTTAACGTACTGTCTTTGTGTTTCCTTGATTGTGTTGGGAAACACCCAAAGATACCGAATCAGATCATTGTCAATAATGGCCCCTACTGCACGTTGTATGCTGGAGTGCCTTGATTGGAATCCATTATATAAATAGACTCAATGATCTCCTTTATGCGAGCAGAGATTAACAATGATTTGAGATTTCGCCGTTAAATCAAAGGCGATATTGGTTTCTTAAATTAATTAATGTCTTCAGATGTGATAACGCAACCCCAATTAACGCCTGAAATAGCCGGGTAATCACAAAGCGCATCAATGCGCTGACGATACTTTTGTTCAATGCAGGCAGCGGTCTTGCACGCATCACGCTCCTTGAGCCATTGGCGTTGCGTTTTCTTTAGGTGCTGCATAGCTTCAGCACCAATGTTAGTGGCTAGCGCACCGTCGTAGTTCTGCTTGAGCGCATCATCCAGCTTACTTAATGTCGTATTGGAACAGATTTCATTTTCAACCAATGTCGCCGCTTTGTTGCAGTTGAATGAAGCCGCAGATACGTTTCCGCAGACTATTGTCAACATTAGAACAAAATATTTCATTGATGTCTCCAACGTATTGTCAGTTCATTAGTTATTCGCAATGTAAGTTAGGGTAGTCCTCAATCCCCATAAGATAAACCGCCTTGCATCTTGCGTATATTGGCATCTGAAAAACTCTTTTCCTTGACTGTTTTCAGTAATGATTTTTCTTCATTAAGCGTAGCTCCCCCGAAGACCGCGATAAAATTAAAATCAGCATTGGTGTTTGTATAGAAAATAGGATGTCCAGAACACCCAAACCTTGATGCAAATACTTTATGACCTGGAAACAGTTTCTGAACTGCTTTACGTTCATCTTCTGAGAAAAAGCCCCCGCAAGGCTTATCTGATGCCGGTCCATCGTCAGGGAATGACTTTTTACTCTTCAGAATAAGTGCGTAAAAATATTTCAGATAGGTAAGTTGTTTGCCAGGTTAAAGACTCTGGCAGATCAAAGGTGATGTCATAAGGCTCAAATATCTTTTGCATGAAGGACTGAACAGGCGGCTGGCATGGAGCGGTAGGGTGCCCACAAACAGCCCCCTGAGACTGCGTTTCGCTTGCATGTGAGGAATAAATCCCGACTGCCATTAGCAGTGTTGAAAGCAAGACCGCCGTTAACCACTTGACGACTATTATTGTATTAATGTTGATCATTGAGTACCTTCAGATATGATGTCTAACTCACATAACGGGTTTCAAGATATTAGAGCATGTATTTACACAAAGGTTACTGACCTCTGCCCGTTCGGTGATGACAGTGCAGATATCGCATTAGTAATTCCAGGTACAATATCTAGGAAAGGTTTTCAACAATTCAATTGCCTGAAGATTTCCTTCGAGTGCTTGTTTAGCCAGCTTCCCGCATTTGGAGTTTGGTTTCTGCGCATAGTACTGGGCAACGTTGTCAGCACAGGCATTACACAACCCCATATCGACGAATTTCACTCGGGAGCTGCCGTAGGTTTTGCCAGTAGAAGACCGCTTCTCCAAGCCCAATACTTCTCTGATAGCCTCAACCTCTGAACGCTTGACAGAGCCATCGTCTATCGCTTGTTGTACAGATTTTTCGTTGCCGTTACACAAATCGCTCACAACTTCTTCGTGATATTTATTGTAATATTCATCAGGCAATCTTGCTCTTTTGGCCAGTTCATCCATGTTGTCATGGCAATTATCAGTTCCATATTCAAAATCACCACATTTCATCCCGGCAAAAGCGGAATACGGAAAGATCAGAATCATCATCAGAGCTAACATCGAGGATTTATTCATGATTCACCATACATTAGTGGACAAGGCTCAGTTTGTTTGAATGGGAGAGGGCATCTCATGATGGAAGGTAATAGCTCAAGCCATGATGCGCTTTTCTGATTACTGTTGGTGATGGTGATAGATGAATCATCAGCCCAGGCTATTCGATCAACCACTTTTGTCCTTTTGTTTTCTCGTCGATCCAGAGTTTGAGTTTCCGTGGTCTTCCAACCAATGAATCACTTTCGCCATCTTTTTCTAAGTTAGAAATTAAGCGATATTCGGTATATGATAACTCTTGATTATTTACCCAGCGCAAATCTCTGGCTCCCCAATCTTCCGGTTTCACTTCAAACTCCTTTTTTAATTTATCGGAGTGAATCCTGAATACAGCTAAATAATTTGGTGTGTATTCGGCATGCAGGTCTTCATTGGCTACCGCGATGCGCTTCTTGTCTGGTGAGACCACCGGGCTTGAAATAATTTCTGTTTCGTCTCCCGAACCCCTATTCACTAGGTAATGGGTTTGACCCTCGAAGAAGTGAACCGCAACCAGAGCGTAATGGATGTCCGGATAATAATCGACAATGTTGAACCACATGCCTTGTTCGCCATCGCGCTCTTCATCGGGAATATCAATAAAAGTTTTCTTTTTTCCATTGTTCAACGTGATGACAAGTCTCCCCCCTTCCCGGAGAAAAAGATCAGGAAACTTTTTGGCTAGCTTTTCTTCAAGGTATTCTGCACATTGCCGCGCATTTTGGATTGACTCAGGACATGATTGTTCAGAGAAAATCCAAGTGCTAGTTAAAACACAAAGCAGTGCGAACACTGTGGTGGCAACATACTTCATTCAATCATCTCCAGATATCTGCCGTTGCTGTATGACTGACCTTTCTCGTTCTTGTTGGTTTTGCTTCAAGGCGTCAAAGACTCTACTTCCAACAGCACGGAAGTGTAATGATGACCACTATCAGCATGAAAGAGAGTACCTTTCACCTTAGCCGTCTTCCCTTTGAACGCTTTGAATTGCTTCATTTCTGGTTCTTGCAAGACTAAATGCAGCAAGGTAACGCCCATTTCAGGTTGGCAATCGGTCTCCATCGGTGGGCAGAGTATCGCAATGGGTTTACTGAGTTGCAGGGCGGGAAACTGATGTGGTCTTTCATCGTCGGTAACGGCGGGATCGGCCGTTGATGTAATTAATTTACCTTGGAGTGTGAGAGGGACATCGTATTGGAAGCTTAGCGCCAGAATGGTAATGCTATAGACGCCAAGCACGAATCCGGTAGTGAGCAGTAGAAAAGATTGATGGTCATTATTCAGTGCCCTCAAAGCCTTCGCTGGGTAAGGTAATAACTGAGGATTTTTAACGGCATGCGCGATGCCTCAGCACTGAGACCACCTTTCATGGTTTTTTGCAGAACAGCTTGACTGCATTTTTGACTACCTGCTGGGGAACTATCTCGTTAACTTGTTCCTCGTTGGTCAGAAATTCAGAATTATTGCCCGCGCTTTGCCAATAATATTTGCCGTTACCACAGTTAATACTTAGATTACCTATGAATTCGGCGGTTTTCCCTTCTCCAATTATCGTGGCGGTTGCCTGGCCTAACTGCTTACTTCGCTGACTCATGAGTGGAAAGCCAAACCAGTCATTCCAATAATTTTCAATGGGTTCTCTGTACAAATAGATTCCATCTTCCCATGCTGATCCAACTTTTGGAGTATCTGCATAAGTACAGAGGGTCATCGCCATCAATCCCCCCGACAACAACCAGCGAGCACATCGTTTCATATTTCTACCCTTTCTTGCACAGAAGATCATGTTTGGTAACATTTAGCATTTATTGTGATGCTATCTAGGGATACATTAATATTTTTTCACTACCAGCGGAAAATCTTCAACAAGGCTAGCACAGACTTGCGGTTTACCCTGGGACTTTTCTTCTTCAATGAACCTACTCACTCCCTGTCTCGCGAGTGCATCTGATACCCGTTCATCCATGCTTGGCAAACATTTGGCTGCCATTTCTGAAAGATTTCTGTTTACCCATTTCAGCGGGCATGCCTCAACGGCAGCTGCCAGTAGTGCCTCCATGATTATAATATCCATGCAATCAGGCCCCTTTTCGCTCGTCATAGCGTAGTGTGGGAAACTGGCGGAAATTAATGCGAACAAAGCGGTGATGTTTTTTCTACTGTTCATGGTGTATTTTGCACTCAGGGCTGGGTTAATTATTTGCTCAAATACTTAGGGGCTTGTTATGGTTTGATGTTTGTAAGATCGCAGAAGCATACCTCTGTTAATTTATCTGAATAGAATGCCAGTTATGGGGCGGGTAATTATTTCTTATTTTATAATATTTCAACTAATGCGCTAATCAATAATATGCTTACGAAAATAGCAAGTCAGGTTAACGAGATCATAAATGCCTTGCCAAACCCAATGAGTCCTGTGTCCGGATGGGCCAGCACCCGTCCATAGACATAGGTTGGTATAACCAATCCGATTGGCCACATCAATGGCTGTATTGCTTGGCCGTTTTCATACCCTGAAATACCTAAACTAAATCCGATTATTAGCCCGACTATCACAGACGAAGCGCCAGCAATAAATACCGCCTTGTAGGCCATGCCATACGGTGGCTTAAACTTGACGACCAATTTGGCAATGTATTGCAGAAATACGGCCCCAATCAGTGCTCCTAGGGCGAGAGCCAGCACTACAATCCCCAGTTGTATGAGTAGTTCAATCATCACCATCTCCGAGAGAGATCAGCAAACCCATCTCATGGCACCCAAGCAGTGATCATCCCGTGGTGACCGCGACATTGGTTGCCCCCACCGTGGTGCCTTCGGCTTTCATCCGCAGGAACAGCCGATTTTTAGCGGGATCAAAGGGTATGGGCTCATGCGCTCCCCGGACAATCACGGTGAAATAGAGCGTTTCAGCAGTACCAACCGCCCGGTCTAGTCGCGTACCGCAGGTGAGCCATTGCCCAGTGGCGTTGGTTTCACAGACTTCCAACTCCAAGGGCAGGCCCCGTCCCCCATCATCGGCGACGATCTCCAGGTTACCGGGAGCGCCAATATTCACGGCGGCGGTACTGAAGACCGTGGTCGCCTCGGGAGTTGCCAGCCTGACGACCCCGTCGTTGCTCAGGGTGGCGCCGATGGCGATCATATCCGGCTGCGGTGCCTCCTTCGCGGACAAGATGAAGGTGTTCAGCCCCCGATGACTCAAGGCCGGGGGCGTGTTGGCGCAGTCAAAGCGCAGGGGAATCTCATACGCGGGCAACGGTACCGTGGGCGTGAGGGCAAACACAAAGCCCTGACTAGCCCCGGGAGGGATATCAACGGGGCTATCGGGGGTTCCTACCGGAATATTGGCTGTATTGGTGATCTGATAGCTGAAGGAAGCGGGGATGCCTCCGGGGAGGGCGAGATGACAGCCAGTAGCCGTCGAGGTACCCCCATTGATGATGCTGGCGAACCCCGTAGCGGTGTCGCCAATCATCACGGCCCGGGCATAGGGCAGGATGGCCGAATACAGGCGCCGTTCACTGGGATCGGTGTTGGCGGTGGGGACCACCACGTCGGCAAATACCGGCAGATGATCGGAGGCCGTGGGACATACCGAAGTGTCCAAGGCGGAACCGGCTAATGGCAGACTGGACGGCAGACCTTCATCGCTACAGTCATACACCTGGGTGGAAACCCCCAGCGTGGTGAGTTCGGTACTGGCTACCAGATAATCGAGACGCCGGCCGGAACTGGGGCGGGTACTGTCCCCCCCGTCCAGTTGCACGGCATCCAGGATCAGCCCGGCTTGGCCAAGAAAATGGAAGGGATCATTGCGAAGACCCTCACTGGCCAGCAGTGCCTGGATGTCGGCTCCGGTAACAAAGGCCGTGGGTAAATCCGTGGGGACGCTGGTGAAGTAGGTCGGGCTGAGTGCGCCATCCCCGAGGTCCGCGTTAATGTCCCCGACGGCAATCACGGGTACGTCTTCGTAAGCGGTATCCTGGGCAAGCTGAGTCAGTCGGTAAGCCTCCAGTGCCCGGCGATATTCATCGGTATTGCTGGAGCCTGACTTCAGGTGGGCAACGATGAAGCGCAGCCAATCTTCCTGTCCCACATCCACTACCACTTCCGCCAGGTAACGAGTCAGATCATTGGCTTGGGGATCGCCAGATAACTGGGCCGAAGAGGCGAAATCGCTCCAGGTGATGGGGTAAGCGGAAAGCAGCGCGGCACGGTCACTGCCGAAGGGACCGCCCGGGGCCTTGGCAACGTAGGGGTAACCCAGATCAAGGGCTAATTGGTCGAGATAACTGGCATCCGTATCGCTGGCCACTTCCTGCACGGCAACGACATCGGCATCAATTCGCCCGAGGACGGCGGTGGCAGCGGCATACTGCGGGGTACCCGGGGCGCTGATGGTCTCGATATTCCAGGTGGCAACACGCAGGTCCTGATCGGCATAGGCACCACTTAGATATGAAAGGAACAGCGTTATAGTTAGTCCAAGGGTCCTGGGTGCGTCTGTGGTTTTCAAGGAACCTATTCCTCTATAAAAAAGTGTTGAACACTGAATCAATTGAGTAGGTGAACAACGTACAATTTCTCCTTTTCTTGTATATTAGGGTTTATATTGCTGCCTATTTTCAATGGCTCTGACAGACTTGCGAATATCCTCAAGAACCAGAAATGCGCCGAGAAACATCGACCCAATTATAAATGCTATTATCAGGCCAGCAATAGCACCACCAAATCCGCCTGCATGCCAGCCGCCAATAATGGCGACAAGTAAAAGTAGCCATAGTGCGATTTCGATTAGCACTGCCCATGAATTCACAATGAGTCTAGAAAGCATGTTGTGTATACCTAGATCTCCCGCTGATTTATGGCTGTTATGACCTCATTGGGGAGAAATTATGAAGCCTAACAATGAAGTTGAAAGATATGCTTGTTATAGCTCTACTCAGATTCAGTTTTACTGGTACGAATCCGAACCGCAAGCATCTAGCCATCTAAGTTATGACTTTTGGCGTGAAAATTAATACCACCTTTCTCCCCGGATTATAAGGGCATAAATTCCGACAAGATCTCATAATTGCACTGAAAACATGTATGATTATATGAGTTCTGTTCATGGTCTACATCAGCCTGGCCCTTCCCCTTTCCCGTTCCAAAACTAGGGCACTGACAAAGTGGAACTCGGCTTTATCGCACTCGATGTCCATAGTTTATGTGAGTCTATCCCGGCTCAGGTCATCTAACCAAGATGACCGGGTTAAACTTGGCTGGAGGTGTGGGGTGGGCACAAAGATAGCGGTACCTATCAGGGTGGCTAAGGGAGTGAGAGTGTTCTAAGAGATAATTTTTGTGATCATTTCGGGAGATGATCAAAAGGTGCATTCGTTGGTAGGTAAAGTTGAGGGATGCTGGGGTTTGGGCTGGGACGGCAAAATAAGCCAGGGGGTGAGCCTGGCTTATTGGGGGGGAAGATGGCAATCCATTGCCACGCGTAGGAATAAGTTTAGTCTGTGGTCACAGCAACGTTGGTCGCCCCAACCGTTTGGCCATTGGCGGAAAAGCGCAAGAACAGCCGGTTGTTGGCGGGATCAAATCCGATGGGCTGTCCGGTGCCTGTGACGAAGACGGAGTAATAGACCGTCTGTCCTGCTGGAACAGAGCGCGCTAGATCGTTACCGCAGATGATCCAGTTGCCTGCGCTGTCGGTTTCGCAGAGTTCCAACAAGACCGGGAGATTCTTGTCACCATCATCCGCTGTTGCAGTCATTGTCCCTGCCGCACCAATATTTACGGCTGCCGTCGCGAAGAAACCGATACCGTTCGTGCTCTCCAGACGGACTACCCCATCGTTACTCGGTGTGGCACCGATGGCTAGCATATCAGGGGGTATGGAATCCGTAGCTGTGAGTATGAATGTATTCAGGCCGGGATGACTGGGGGCGGGGTAGGCATTGTCGCAATCAAATATGAGAGGAATCTCCCTTGAAGACATGGCGTTCGTTGGGGTAATTCCGAAGACAAACCCTTGAGTAGCTCCCACTGGTATATCCACCGGGGTGTCTGGTGTGCCGATTAAATTGTTATTTATATCGGTCGTTTGGTACCCAAATAAGGCAGAGATGCTGTCAGGGAGCTGTATTTTGCAATTAATCGCATCGCGAAGACCGTTATTGATAACGCTTGCGAAGGCTGTGGCAGTTTCATTGATCGCTACAGCCCTTGCATAGGGAAGAACAGCAGCATCAATTAATTGATGCTCCTCGCCAGTATAAATAAAGTTGGCCTCTATGCTCTGATCCGAGGAGACATTTTCAAGTTCGCATGACGGTCCGGAATGACCAGAACAGTCGCCGCCCCAACTTGAAAAACTGAACCCTTCATTTGGTGAGGCAATGCAAGTGCTAGATGTTCCGTGATCTATGGGATTTGGAGTACATGAAACTTGTCCACCAGAGCCGGGGCTGACGCTGATATCAATCGCATATTTCTTAAGGGCAAATGTGGCCGTGCATACAGTATTTTCATTTAAAAAGAAGGAGTTACTGCATTTAGCCGGTTGCCACTCAACTAAAGTTGAACCTTCGGCCGGAATTGCAGTAGGAGTTACTTCTGTGTTGTAGAGGTATGTTCCACCACCGTCAACTTCTCCTTGACCATTACCGGCCTTAAGAACAGTAAGTGTGAAGGTATCCGTCGGTTTTGGCGTTCTTGTAGCACTTGTAGTTCTTGATCCAGCTCCTGCATAAGCACATCCCGGGGAAGTAACGGTTAGATTGTAACTGTATCCAAGAGATACGGTAAATCCAGATGCTGAAAAAACACCAGGGCTTAAAGATACGCTACCACTCATACTGGGAGATGAGTTATTTACTGAAACAGATGAGCCAGGAAAAGATTCATCTTCATTTGTCTGAATATTGGGGAAAGTTACGATGAAGCTCTGTACGCCGCAATAGTTTACATCAATAACAAACTTTAGCCCCGATATTATTCCTGTTTCACTTACCGAAAATGTTTGGCCTTGGGCTGTTGTCCAGTCGCCTGATATGTCAGCTTGAGCGGGCCTAGTAATGAAAACCATCATTACCATTGCTAGCAGATAATAAATTATTTTGTTTTTTTTCATTATTCTAACCTGTAATTAAATGTGGATTCAAGTTGCTCAGGATGGTGATAAATCTGTGATTAATAATTACATAATCACCTCGCTTTTCATTTAAATACTGTTCTTAACCTACCATTTTCCTGACCTGATGTAAATGCTTGGTATTCCGACAAAATCCGACAAAATCCGACAAAATCCGACAAAATCCGACATTTTATAGAATATTTACTTTGAATCATGAAGTTAGCTAATAGGGTTCGCTCACAGACTCATCTTCCCCTTCTCCGTTTCAACATCAGGGCGTCAGGGAAGCGGTAGCGTTGCCCTTATGCTCCTCATGCTCTCCCTCTACCTGTAGTGAGTCTGTACCCCTCCTGTCATCACGACGAGTCAACCAGGTTTAAATTTTTTTGAACTTGAGATGGTCAGGGGCAAAAAAAGCCGCTCCCGTAAGGAGCAGCTCTGAAGATCGCTGGCTAAAGGTTCTTATGGGGTTGCCACGGCCACGTTGGTTGCCCCCACGGTCATGTCACCGGCCCTGAAGCGCAAGAACAGCCGATTGATGGATGGATCGAAGGCTATCGGCTGGCCCGTAGCCGTCAAGAAGACGCTGTAGTAAACGGTCTGGCCCGTGCCAACGGTGCGGGTCAGGCTGCTCCCACAGGCTAACCAATTGCCGCTGGCGGTGGTTTCACAGAGGACCAGGCTTAAGGGCAGACCCAGACCGCCGTCGTCCGCGCTCACGGTGATCGTGCCCGCGCTGCCAAGATTGATCGCCGCCGCCGCGAAGAAGCCGGTACCGGTCGGGCTTGGCAAGCGCACGACACCATCAAGGCTCGGGGTGACGCCAATGGCAAGCAAATCTGGCGGTGTGACAGCCAACGCCGATAGGATCAGGGTGTTGACTCCCGAATAGACCAGCGCCGGTTCACTGTTGGCGCAATCGAAGCGAGGTGCGATCTCTACGCCGGTGAGGGGTCCATTGGGCGTGATCCCAAACACAAAGCCCTGGGTGGCACCAGCGGAGATTTTGACCGGGGTATCCGGCATGCCAGTCAGCAGATTGCTGGCATCGGTCGTCTGGTAGGTGAACGCAGCGTCAATCCCCGCCGGCAGGGCCAGACCACAGTCCAGCCCACTGACGTTACCCTGGTTGATGACACTCGCGAAGGCCGTGGCCGGTTGGCCGAGGGCGATGGCCCGGGCATAAGGCAGGACGGCCGCCTGCAACCGGGGTGGCTGAAAGTCTGGACACCCCGTGCCGGCGAAGGGCAACTCCGGCGGGGTGATCTGGACATCGGTGGTGTATATCCGCTTGGTTTCCAGCAAGTCGGGGATGAGGGGCGAACCGGGATAGGTCAGTTCCACCGTGAAGGCGGTCCAGCCCTGAGGCGGGGGCGGTACCTGGCCGATATAAACCCCGCCACCGCTGTCCGCGAGCGGCGTGCTGTACCAAGCCGCGCCGAGGGTTTCCAAACGAAAATCCCGGGCGTTCTGATTGGTGGCCTGCCAGAGTCGCACCGCCTCCGGTGGGGTCTGGGTTTCCACCCGGATCGAGCCATCAGGTTGGAGTGACCAGGAAAAGCCCGGGTCCGCGTCGTCTTCGAGGAGATCGATGAGCCAGGATAAGGTGGGCCGAATAATGGTTTCCAGATCCTGGCCCTGGGAATGGTCGGTGTTGAGGGTGTAACGCAGCAGCTTGGGGCCGGGGAGGTCCTGGAAGTAGAACTGGGAGGAATCCGGCAGGAAAAACTGATCCCCCGCCGAATTCACCACCAACTTGCACATGGTCAGACGGTCCCGATAGGCGTACGGATCGATGATCCCGACCAGGGTCCGACCCTCAGGGGTCTGGGACCGGCAGGGTAGATCGAAGGCGACGTAGTCCTGGATGGCTGTGGTGTAAAAGCCGTAGGCATCCCAATGGTGCTCGAACTGTTCGCCCAGGTTCAGCAAGTCGATGGAGGCCGGCAGGATGGCCTTGATCCGTGCGGCACCCCCCGCACCAGACTCGACCGCGGCGGTGAGCCAGGTGGCCCAGCCCCGCTTGGAGCCCCCGGCGACGATGAAGTTATCGATGCGCGGGGGTTGGGGCCAGACGTCGCCGGGATTCGCGGCAAAGTCCTGGATACTGTCCATGGCCCGGACCACGGCCTTGGTCATGGGTAGCTGGGCCAGCCATTCGGGATCGCCGGTCAAGAGGTATTTATCCATGCCATAGGCCAGGATGGCATCCTCCGCCCTTGCCGCCGCTTGATCGGCGAACAACAGGGGCTGATTGGGCACCTGACTGACCATGGCGACCACCGTGCCGACCGCGCCGGCAATCAGTCCCAGAGCGTCGTCGTTATTAGAGGATGATCCAGCTTTGTTACTGCCACCATTGACCACCAGGATCGCGGTGTGCTCACTCCCTCCGTGCAGGCTCCAGGGCACGGCTAACAGCAGTTCGTGTTGCCACAGGGTACGGTCCACCTCGGCGGCTGACCGCCATTGCTGGGAGGTCAGGTCGAAGGCGTAGACCGTATAGCCGGGGCCGACGCGGGTTGCCTCCAGACTATAGCCATAGTTGAGATCAGCCTTGGCCACGTAGTCGTCCAGTGCCGTGGCCTCGACCCTGTGGACGACCAGCAAAGCGATCGTGAGGGCGTATACGCCTATCCAAGAGTGTGATTTGTATTTCATCATCGTGACCCTCGTTCCGGTAGCCTGCCTGAGTAAACTATAGACCAGGCATCCGGTTGTCAGCCCGCCGAAGGGCTACCCGGTCGATGTCGATCGGGTTTAAGGTCAATTACCGGTGTTTTCCCGTCCGCTGGTCATGGCGAAAGTAGCCTCACTTGGGTTTTCTCCTCCCGCCCAGGTTATTCGGGTAGGGGTCCAAGCCGGGATAAGTAGCCGTCGATGATCCCCTTGAGCAGATAGCGGGCGTTTTCCCGCCGTGGCCTGACCAGGAGGGCGAAGAGCAGCGTTTTCACCACGGCGCGCGGGATATCTTGCAGCTTCCAGGCCAGGGGGATGTAGCGGCGCCGGTAGAGGGCGATCCGGTTGCGCATCATGTAGTACTGGCGCAGGGGGTTATGGAAATAGAGGGTATGGGTGCGGCCCAGCAGGGTGAAGCGCGTGACGGCGTCACCCAAAGTATGGGAGAGGCGGGCAGTGCTGACCCCAAAACACGGGAAGCCACTGGCGCGGGCGCGAAAACTCCATTCCAGATCCACATTGTCAATGAACAGGGCCTCCTCCCAAGGACCGATAGCCTGAAATCTGGCTGTGGAGCTCAGCATGCCCGAGGCGATGAGAAAATCGCATGCGATGGCGGTGGAATGGGCGGTGGGGTGAAACCGGGAAACCCCCCAGGGCGTAAAGCGGACAAAAGGGGTGGCGACGCCGTCGCGATGATCAATCAGGCAGGGTCCCACGGCGGCAGGGGTGGCGCCGGCGGACTCCAAATCCGCGAAGGCCAGCCGCAACGTCTGGACCAGTCCCGCCGCTGGCCAACTGTCCTGATCGATAAACCAGACATAGGGGTAATCCTGAGCGGCAGCCCAGGCCACGCCCAGGTTCTGTGCCGCCGCCAACCCAATATTTCCCCTAGTCTGGATCTGCTTGAGCTGGCCGTGGCCGAAGGGAGGGAGAGCAAGCGGGTTGCCATTGTTGACCAGAACCACACCCGCGCACTGCGCCAGACACTCCCCCAACAATTCGACGAAGTGGTCGTAATCCGGCTCATAGGCGACGATGACGGCACAGACATCGCGCCGGGGTGGCTTATGGGATACCTCCATGGGGGCTGAACTGCGCCTTTTTCGCTCCAGCTAGACGCTGCGATGGCGCAGGACCTGCTGTAAATGCCGTTCAATCATGGTGGTGTCGTAAGCGCTCAAGCGGCGGATGACCTGCTCCCACTCGTTCACCCCGGGAATGGCGGCGGGATTTAGCGTCAACAGCTCGCGTTTGAGGAAGGGGCAACGGTAGCGGATCAGCATCTGATCCCAGAACAGATGCGAGGGGTTGACGGGTATTCCAGTGACTAACTGGTCATGAATAATCCGCAGATAATCGCCATGAAAAAGCTTGGCGCGCTCCTCGGGCGTGGCCAGTGGCAATCGGCGCAGGGCCTCGATACTCGCGGCGGTAAGCTCCCGGTAGGGGCAGAGGGCCTTGAGGCGCAGGCCGGCCTGGAGGGCGGCACGAGAGAAACCCACCTCGTAAAAGTGGACGACGAAGCCCTTGGAACGGACATAAAGGATCTGGTCCCAGAAAGCCCGGAGCCTGGCGTTGGTCAAGGCGGGACGATGCAGCACCAGAAAGTAACTCTGCAAATGGTAGTAACGATCATAGCTGTCGTTGATCCCCCAGATATCCGCCTGCTGGGGGTCGGTTTGCGCCAGTAGCTCCGCCAAGGGGTGAAAGGGGCCGTAAACACTGTCGTTAGCCAGGATCAGACTGTCCAACTTACCGAGATCGGGGATCTCATGGAGCGCATCGCGGTAGGCACCGAAATCGTAACCAACGTTCCGCCGCCGCAAGATCAAATCACAGCGACACTGGAGATCGGCCAAAGCCGTCGAAGTAAGTTTGGGACTGTTGGTAACAAAGAGAATGCCGTAGCCGGCGGTGGCTAACTGCTCCAGGTAGTAGCGAACATAGTCCGCTACCTGGCCATGGCGGTCGTAATGGACGAAGATCGCGATCCGGTTGGCGGTCGCTAGGGCGCCGTGGCCTTGCCAGCGCTGGACGACCCAGGTGTGACGGCGCAGGAATTGGGCTTCCAGATAGCGCACAGCGAAGGCGACTCTGCTCATTAGGCCCCGATAACGCAGACGCAACCAGCGGAGGAAGAGGCGTAGGGGGCTTTCCATTCAGGTAATCGGCGGGCGGGAATCAGGGGATGAACGGGGGAAGGGAGTGGGCAGCTCAGGGGCGGTTTGATCCGCGAGTTGGCTGGCGTGAAGACTGAGGTCACTTCCCGTGGGAGCAAGCTGGCTTGCCAGAAAAAACCAGCTATGCGCAGCGGTATGATCCGCTCTCAGATTTAATGCCAGAATAGCTAGGGTAAAGGCCAAATTGGCCGTAAGTTCCAGCGAAGACGTGGCGATTTGGTCCAGAACCAGGGATTCCAGTTGCTCCGCCTCCCGGTAGGCCCCGGCATGGACCAGGCGCTGGAAGACTTCGGCGCGGATGGCCATCTGCTCGGGGGTTGAATTCTGGGCATCCGCTGGGTGGGTTAAGGGGTTGAGAAGGGCTACGGCGGGTGCGGCCGAGGCTTGGGCATAGAGTTGGGCAACCAGCAAGGTCGGGAGCAATTCACTGGCCCGTTCATCACCCTCGGCAACCCGTGCCTGGAGTTGCTCATGGGCCGCTGCCAGCCAGCCCAAAGCACCGACAGCATCACTCTCGTGATTAAGGGCATAGAGACCACGGGCCAGGAAAAAGCAGCCGGCATCCCACTCCGCGCTCACGGGCAGGTCCAGGGGAGTTGTCGCCGGCAACGCCGTGATGAGCAGGTCCGCCAGTTCATGGTCGCCGGCCAAGACCTGGTCCGTGAAACAGCGGGCGATCAGCCGGTTGGCTTGGACCTGCCAGCCGTCATGGCCGAGTTCAGCCGTTACCCGGCTTAGCCAGGCGCTGACCTCGGTAAGGTCGTGCGCCGCAACGGCTGCCTCCAAGACGCCCAGCCGACAGCAGTCAACCAGATGCTCGGTTTCCCCATCGTCAGCGCCAATGCTGCGCAATGCCTGCCGCAAGGCGGAGCCTGCCACTTCTCCCAGCGTGAAATACTGCCTGGCCCTATCCGCGGCTTGTTCATGGTGCAATGCCAGGAATCCCCGCCGGTAGGCCAGACCGCAGAGATTCATGGGACCTTCGGCGGCGAAGTGTGAAAAGTCCGTGGGTGGTGCAATGGCCCCCACCACCTGGACAGGATGATCCAGGTCCAGCCCATACCGGTGACGCAGACTCACCGCCAAGCGGGCAAAGGTCTCAAGGGCCAGGAGATATTGCCCCGCATTGACCTGTTCCTTAAAGAGGCGCCCGGCCAAGCCCTGTGCCAGTGGTTGCTCGGGGTCGAAGGTCGCCAGGCGTCGTTGCAGGTAGGTGCGATACAGGTCCCGATCAAGGATGGCATCCGGATTGGCGGCGAAGGGTTGACGGCTGGCGACGATGGTCAGAGTGGTTGCCGTCTCGCGGAGATAGTGATGACGGAAACCATGGTTATCCAGTAACTGACGAAGGCTCGCGGCATTGTAAAGTACCAGGTGATAACCCGGGGTTAATATCAGCAGCAGTGTTGCGGGTGTGGCCGTGGGACGAATGCCAGCGGCGTTGGGGGTGGTAAGGATCAGCCACCCCGTGGGCGTGACGGCGGGGGCGAGAGCGGTCAGGAAGGCATGCGGATCGGGGAGGTGCTCGATGACCTCCGAGGCCAGGATAAGGTCGTAGGGGGCGACGCCGCGCAGCGTCTCAGGACCCAGATAGTCGAGGGTGATCGGCAAGCCCAATTGTTCACGACCCGCCTCCGCAGCCGGCGAGGGATCGTAACCCTGGACGGTCCAACCCAGGGCTTCACGCGCGAAATCGAGGCCAAACCCAAAGCCGCAGCCGACCTCGGCATAGCGGTGGATGGTTTGTTGATCGAGCCAGAACAGGGGTTCGACCATGACATCCGGAGCGGCGCCCTGTTCAAGATAGAATTTAATGGCGGCTTGGGTGGCCACGGAGGGACCCGCAGCCGAGGCATAAGGGGGCGGTGGAACCCCCGGAAAACTCAGAGAGCCGCAGGCGTCACAGGCATACAGCCGCAGGGAGGGATGGGGGGGGAGTTGGGAGGGTATGGCGAGTACATGGCGTTTGGGTCCGGCGGCACGGCAAACGGGACAGCTAAAGTTCCTGGCAATCTGAGGCGTCCAGTCAAGGTCGTAAGAGACAGGGGGGGGGCAGGGCATCTAGCAGTCCATTGGCGAGAAATCTCTAAAATCCACCAAATGATGAACTTCGGGGCTGGTTGAAAAATCCGTTTGCAATAACAACACCGTTCCTTGCAGGAACTGCCAGCAGGGGTTTTTTGATTTTAACGTTTACCGATGACGGGATAGCAAGTGCTGTAATCCGTTGCACTTGGTAGGTAACGGTATCGACAGCCACTTATACTTTCACCAACCATGTCAAACTGAAAATCCCAGACATAATCCTTTTCTGCAGAAAAATCAATAATATAATATTTACCTGTACTGGAATTGTAGCCTCCCTGCACCGCCGTTCCAGACATCAAGCTCGGAAAACCAGGATAGGTATTTATATTGACTCCTTTAACATACCAGCCGTTCATCCCCTCATAAAAATCTGTTTTAAGTACATATTTTGTAATAAAGGCATCATTGGCTGCCGAATACATACTCCACGGGGAGCTGGCAAAATCAATGGTTTTTTCTTTTGGGCCTTGAACGGATGGAACAGTCACGGCAACATTGGTTGCGCCAACCGTTTGACCATTGGCGGAAAAACGCAGAAATAGGCGATTGTTGGCAGGATCAAAACTGATGGGCTGTCCGGTACCCGTGACAAACACGGTGTAATAGACCGTTTGATCCGCGGCAACCGAGCGCACCAGATTGTTGCCGCAGCTAATCCAGTTGCCGGCGCTGTCGGTTTCACAGAGTTGCAGGTTGACCGGTAGTCCTTTACCTCCATCGTCGGCGCTGGCGGTCACCGTGCCGCCGCTGCCGATGTTGACGGCTGCGGTGGCAAAAAAGCCGGTAGCGGCTGGACTAGTTAAGCGGACCACCCCATCGTTACTCGGTGTGACGCCGATGGCGACCAGGTCAGGCGGCGGAGTAGGGGATGCAGTTAAAATCAGTGTATTAAGCCCAGCATGACTGGGGGCGGGATTACTGTTAGCACAATCGAACACCAGGCCAATTTCCGTTGAGGACAGCGGTGAAGTGGGGGTAATGCCAAACACGAAACTTTGCGTACCGCCAGCGGGGATATCAACCGGTGTGTTGGGTGATCCCACCAGGACATTACTGGCGTTCGTGGTTTGATAGGAAAAAGTGGCGGGAATGCCAGGTGGGAGTGAAACTGAGCAGCCTATAGCCGTCGCGGTTCCGTTGTTAATAACAGTGCCAAAGGCCGAAGCGGTATCATTAACCTGGACAGCGCGGGCATAGGGCAATACCGCTGCATTAAGCGATGGATTCCCTGGACTGTTCAGCCATTGATACAACGCTTCGGTATAGGGAATATCGAACCGTCCATAGCCCCCTATATTAGCGACGCCACAGCCCGCACCAACATTGCCGACCGCTAAAGTACCCAGCAATTGATGATTGGCATTGTATATCCCAGAACCGCTACTGCCTGCTTCTACAAGACCACTCGTCCAATTGACAAAAAAACCGGTCGAGTCGGTACTGCTTGTTTCGTAACAGTTATCAACTGCGGAACCGTTCCATACACAACTTCCGTAACCGTTCACATCACCGAAGCTGATTTTCTGTAAATCTCCCTGGGGATGATGGACACCCGTCAGTTTCTGATTGAGAACGGGCAGGCTGACCAACCAACCAGCCCAGACAGTACCGGGCGGAGGGGCGGTTGATAACCGCATGAAACTGGTGTCCGTAGTCTCAGAGGCAAAGAGCAGTTCGGCGCCACCTGTACGGGTCTGGTAGGAGCCAAGTGGTCCGTTACAGGAAGAAGAACGGTAAAACCAATACGTCTGCAACGAAGAAGCGACGGCTTGCGTGGAGATGCAATGATTGGCGGTTAGAAAATAAGGAATGTAGGTCGAATTATTCAAGTAATTAAGTAGGGTGCCAGAACACAGGTAGCTAGCGCCGCTCTTTGTGAAAATCATTCGCGCGGTAGCATTGCTCTCGGGCGACCAGGCAGCATAACAAGAAACATCGTTATGGCATGGCGATACGGCGGTAGCCTCATAGCGGCTACTATCTACAGCAGCCTGAAAGAGATGCGATAGTTCAGGCAATGCCATATCCACTTCCTCCAAGGATAAGCCTGGAGCAAGTTCGACTTCAACTATCTGGGTGTCACCTTCAATCACTGGCGACCAGTAGGTTTCCGCATCGTCACCAATCTCACCGGCGGCACGGTTACGTTGGAGAACGTTTTTGATTTCTGTGCCTGAAGCGGTGAATACGGTTTGTTGGTCTGGATCATAAAAGCGGAACAGGATATTCTCTGGAAGGGAGCGAATGCGCAGACCCAGTCGAATCCCTTTTGCGCTTGGAGAAGTAATCATGAAGGCAGCAATCAAACCGCCCTCATCCGTAGGATGCCATACCGCACGATGAGCAAATTTGCTTCTGTCGGCCAACAGCGGTACCAAGCGCTTAAAACCAATTCTCGTCGGCCCAGGGCCTGAGCGATCACTCGCTGCGGTATCGATGCTAGCGGCGAGTGGAGGGTCGAGGGTGATTGTTTCTGGCTGCCAATCACGGACGGGCATCTCCGATGTGGGAGATGAGAGGGCGGTATCTGCACTGGGTTTGATGGCATAACCGATGCCCATGGAACCTGCTGTGACGGGCAACGACACGGCTAGAATTATCAATAAAACCGGTCCCAGCAGCACAGGTAACCGAGGAAATAACCTATGCATGTTAATTGATGAGGAGCATTTTGAATAAATAAAATGTAAAGTATGCGATTTGTGGAGAAAATACGAAATATTCATCATTTATTCTCTAAAGTTATTAATTAAATCGCATGTCGTGACTGATTAAAATCACGGTTGAAGATGAATTTTCAGGCACATAATTATATCACTTACTCATTATTCTGTGGTCACTGCGACATTGGTCGCACCTACCGTGGTACCGTTTTCCACAAAACGCAAATACAGACGGTTGAAGGCTGGATCAAAGGGGATTTCAACTCCCTGAGAGGCAAACACATTGACCGTGTAATAGACCGTTTCGTCGGCATTGACGGTGCGGGTGAGACGGGAAGCACAGGAACCGATTCTTTGCCCGCTGGCAGTGGTTTCGCAAATTTCCAGGGTCAGCGGTAGGACACGTTCGCCATCGTCGGCCTGCACCTGGATCGTACCCGTGCTGCCGATGTTGACGGCGGCGGTGGCGAAGAAGCCGATCCCCGTGCTGGGGTCAACCTGGACGATGCCATCGTTGTTCACGGTGGAGGCAATGGCGACCAGATCGGCAGGGACGCTTGAGGAGGCTGAGAGGATGAACGTATTGACGCCCGTATGGCTGGGGGCGGGGGCACTGTTGGTACAGTCGAAGACCACGGGAATCTCGGTGGCGGTGAAGGTCGCGGTGGGGGTGATACCGAAGACGAATTGCTGTACCGCCCCCGCCGGGATCGACACGGGGGTATTGGGTGTCCCATTCAGGGCGTTACCGGCATCGGTCGTTTGATAGCTGAAGGTGGCTGGAATACCGGCAGGTAGGGCCAGGGCGCAACCAGTAGCCGTCAGGGTGCCGCTGTTGATGAGGGTGCCAAAGGCGGTGGCGGTCTCACCCATGCCAATGGCGCGGGCGTAGGGTAGCACGGCAGCGTTGAGAGCGGGTTCACCGGAACCGCTCAAGGCAAAGTTGGCGGAGACCGTTTTGTTGGCGTCCATGGTCACGGTGCAGGGGGCGGTGCCAGAGCAGTCAGCGCCACTCCAGCCGACAAAGGTGGAGCTATTGTCAGGGGTCCCGGTTAGAACAACGTTTTTGAGTGGTGGAAAGGGATGATCGCAATCGCTCCCACAATCAATGCCGGTGGGGTTGCTGGTCACGCGGCCGAATCCATTACCTTGGAAAACAGTGGTCAGGTTGTAGCGGGTTCCGTCATCAAATTCATAAGCGCCAATATCTACCCTGCCACCAACGATTCTGGGGTTACCTTCGAAATCTGTGGAGGGAAGATCCGGGGTATCGGGATAGCCGGCGTTGATCATGGGTGAGCCAGATTGGAGGTGGAGGTCACCGTTGTCGGGATCGACGAAGAGGGGGTCAACTTTATTTAAATTGCTGGGGTCGATGGTGATGGGGAGCGTCGTAAAGTAGCCAGTGCCTGCTGTCTGATCGAAGTTGTTGGAACGTAGGGTGATAGGAACCGAAATAAAATCATTGCCGTAGTCGTTATCAATCCAGAGGTCTGTTACTTTGTCTTGGGCATCTGAATCACCGTTACTCCAAAATAAATTGTTAAAGATTATTGCATGGGATAAATTTTCATCACGTCCAAGATCGACTCGAAGTCCAGGTCCCTTAATATTCTTGTGGAAGGTATTATTGATAAATATAGTGATGCCGTCTCTAAAATAACTACTTACATTCAAACCCCCGCCTTCGTTAGTGTCAATTAAGTTGCCAATAAACTTAACGGTACCACCATCCGAATTGTTGATAAATGCACCGCATCCATTATTGCTTAAGATAGCGTTATTAGAAAAAACTGTTAAGCCGTCTGGATCAATATTGACGCCCCCACCACAACAGTAAGGAGGAGTATAACTACATGAGTTTTCTTCTATCATATTATTACTAAATACTAGGTTGTTAGCAATAATCCAAGCCCCGCCACCCAAAACTAGAGCGTGATTATTTTTTATCACATTATTTATCAGCGAAACATCTAAATTTACCCCCCAGGGTTTACTGATCATTATCCCCGCAGCACGTTTGGCGACATTTTCTTTAAAAATATTAGATACGACATTTACCCGGCTATCATTGCCCGCGCGAATGTACAGTCCACCTCCATCATTTGATAAGCGGTTTCCATTTTGCATCGATAAGCCTTGGAGTAGCAGGCTGCTGATAAAATCCGCCGATATCACTAATACCGTGCCAGATTGGTTTCCGTCTAAAGTAGTGTTGGTAGGATCAATGACTTGACTAGTGCATCCTGTGGTATAACCCCCCTTTACCGCTAAGTCATAAGCCTCTGTTGCCGTTGCATAGACGAAATTCCCCACATAAGTACCTTGAACAATCTGCACCTCATCATCCTGACCATTAGAAGACGCAGTGGTTAATGCCGCCTGTAATTCTTCAGCGGTATCAACGCAGAACACTTCAGCAAATGCACTATTGGCAATCGCCAATAGCATCAACCCAAAAAGCCACTGACCGATTTTTTTCATGGCAAATGTTAAATCCAAAATGTTGTGATTCCGAGGCTATACTCTTGGGTTTATACCACCTTCCTGCTCGAAACTTAAGACATAAATTCCGACAAAATCCGACCAATTCCGACATTTGCACTGAAATATTTTATGTCTCCATAAGTCAAACTCATAGGCTGCGTCATCCTGATCTTTCCCGTTTCATCAACTTACTTCTGGCAAAGGGATGACTTAGCTCTCTCGCTCGTCCTATCTTCCGGTTTCTCCGCGCAATGTTCCCTTTTGACCCGCTCAGCGATTCATCCCGGTTGAGGTTGGTTTTGGACACAGGAAGTCTCAGTCAATTTGGCGCTGCCAACAGGGGCTGATGGGTTCGGTCAACAGGCCAGGCCAAGTTGTGGTAGGTGATTGAGGGGAGATGTTTACTACTGCAAGTTCATCGTAAGCACTCTCGGGACATTGGGGACATCGGAGACAGATGCCTCAACACCATGATCTGATACTGGAATAGTGTTCCCATCCTGTCCCTGGTTTCAGCTCTGTCACTCTGTACCTGGAGTAACCATGTTACTGAGCCTTGAACAGGACCCTCCAGTTACCCCCTCCTTCACCGCCCCCGGGTACCCCAAGACTGCCACTTTTGAAGTACAACCCGAACACTGCATCACTTCATCAGGGTCAGGTGGACAAAGGGACATACCAACTAACACACTGACCCCAGATGGGAAACCGTATCCCGATCCTGTCCCCGCAACTCAGTCTGTCCCTGGGTACCTGGCAGTACCATCCTCACCTACCCTGAAAAGGACCCCGCCGTTATCCCCCCTCCCCCTATATCATCACTATCCCGTCCGCGCCTTAGTCTGCTCATTGGCTGGTCGTTCCCGCCTATATCCCGCTAGCCTGTCCCCCAAGTACCCCTCAAGTACCTCTACCATCAGCCACCCTGAATACCTCATCCCATCATCGGTATTTCAGGAGCAAAAGGGTCAAGTTCTAAGCAGATCAGTTAAGAGCGCCCGTTTTTGCGAGGAACATCATATCTACCCTATTGATTTATCCTGATTATTTTGACTGAGCCGCCCCTACGCGCATTTTGGGTATCCCAGGACAGGTGAACAGCCAAAATTTCATCAGGGATGATTGATGTACCGAAAACAGAAAGGGTCAACCGGGTCATAGATGTCCCCAAGAGCTAAAGACAACCCGGACCATGGCGATGGCTGAAGGGACAGGGAAGCAGCGATGGGGACAGCTTTATCGACTACTATTCAGTGAGTTAACGGCGATGTCCCTTTGTCCCCCTTGTGCCCGTCAATTAGGAGTGAGCCGACAGTTTGCCATGTGACCAGGTGCCCGCTTTCGGCTACCATGCGGCTAGGATGCTTGGTGGCGACTCTGGCTGGGTGATCTTGGCGGGGAAGTAGCGGCTGCAACCAGAGTCACGCTGAGCAAGGCTTCGGACAAGGGTTGTCTCATTGGTTTGGGATGCCATGCTTCTTCCTGCCCCCTATGATTCAACAAGGAGTAACAAGATAACTCTGTTGGCGAGCGTCAATGAGGAATGGGCGCAGTCTACGCGGTAGGTGGCCTGGTTTGATGGGTCACGGATAGTTCTGACGAACTTGGGACGTAAAGATGGATTGCTAGTGGCTTCAGACGTACGCATGCCGAGAAGCATATCGCCGATGCAGAAAGGCAGCACGAAGAACGCATCCCGCGGATTACGCTCAGTGCCGTTCTTTACCCATAGGTCTTCTGCGGCTACTATTGAAAAAAAATGAAAAGCCCGGCGGGTTTCCCCGTCGGGCTGGATACAGGTTATTCACCTTTATTGTAGCAGCGGCTCTCACCCCGGATGGCTACTGTTTAGATTATGTAGGAGGGGAAGATGGAAAACAAGAGTTTCGCACCGATCACATTTGGCTTCGATATTGGCATCGCCTCAGTGGGATGGTGTGTGCTGGGCGAAAATCGCATCGTTGACTTGGGGGTGCGCTGCTTCGACAAAGCAGAAACCGCGAAAGAGGGGGAGTCACTCAACCTGGCAAGACGTAGCGCCCGCCTGTTGCGCCGGCGACTACGCCGTCGCACTTGGCGCCTGACCAAACTCACCCGTCTATTCCAACATCAGGGTCTGATTTCTGACAAGTCGCAGCTTGATCGAACGCCCTCTCTTTCACCTTGGGGTTTGCGTGCCGAAGGGCTCGACCGATGCCTGAGTCCTGAGGAATGGGCTCGGGTCCTCTACCACCTTTGCAAACATCGAGGCTTTCACTGGATCAGCCGAGCCGAAGAAAAGAAAGCCGAAGGGGATGTGAAAGGCGAAGGTGGCCGGGTCAAGAAGGGGCTTGCCGATACTCAACGTCGCATGGCAGCTAAGCGCTACCGCACCGCTGGGGAAATGATCTTGGCCGAATTCCCGGAAGCCCAACGCAACAAGCAAGGTGACTATAGTAAGGCGCTATCCCGCATCCTCCTTGGTGATGAACTCGCGCTGTTGTTCCAATGCCAACGCCAATTTGGTAACCCCTTTGCCAGCACCGAGTTAGAAGCAGCCCTGCTGGGGAATGGCGATAGAAAAAGCGGCCTCTTCTGGGCGCAAAAGCCGCCACTCGCGGGGGCCGATCTGCTAAAGATGCTTGGTAAATGCACCTTTGAAAAGGAGGAATATCGCGCCCCCAAGGCTAGCTTTACCGCTGAGCGCCATGTTTGGCTTACGCGCCTCAACAATCTACGCATTGTTTGTGATGGAACAATACGTCCTCTCAACACAGCAGAACGTGCCATCGCGCTCCCCTTACCCTATAAGCAAGCTGGTGACTTAACCTACAAACAATTGCGTACCGCGCTGACCAAAGTTGGCTTGCTGTCGGATAGTTGTAAATTCAGCGGACTGAAATATCCTGTTGCCAATCGAGAGGATGGCGCCAAACCTAAAGACCCCGAGAATGAAAGGCTGATCAAAGTACCCGCTTGGCAGGAGGTACGAAAGACCCTCAAGGAGCAGGGGCTTGCAACGGAATGGGAATCACTGGCTGGTGCAGCCATGAGCGGGGATGCCCATCTCCTCGATGCGATCGCCTCGGTCCTGTCTATCTATAAGGATGGCGACGAGGTGCTGGCCGCGCTGCGGCAACTGGCCCTCCCGGGCGGTGAGAAGATCGTCTTGGCCCTAGCGGAAATCAGCTTTGATCAGTTCCATGCACTCTCACTGAAAGCCTTACGCAACATTCTCCCTTTTATGGAATCAGGGCAGCGCTATGACGAAGCTTGTCTGGCTGCGGGTTATCACCACAGCAAGTTAAGCGGTGCGGATCAGGACCGGCATAAATATTTACCACCCCTCTATGCAGGCCGCGATAAGGAAGGCCGCATGTTGTTCAACAGCGACCTTGATGTTCCACGCAACCCGGTCGTTCTTCGCGCACTGAACCAAGCGCGCAAGGTCCTCAATGCCTTGGTACGTACCTATGGATCGCCGGTTGCCGTTCACATCGAAATGGCCCGTGATCTTTCGCGCCCGTTAGATGAACGCAATAAGATCAAGAAAGCTCAGGATGAGTACCGCGAACGGAACGAAAAGGATAAGGTGGCCTTTGCTGAGGAACATGGAATCAGTCCTAAGAGCCGGGAATTTGAGAAATTCCAGCTATACCGAGAACAACAAGGAAAATGCGCCTACTCCCTCAAGCCCCTGGACCTCTATCGCGTAATTCATGACCTAGGCTATGTCGAAATTGACCATGCGCTACCCTATTCACGGAGTTATGATGATAGCAAAAACAACAAGGTGTTGGTCCTGACCGAGGAAAACCGCAATAAAGGTAATCGCACTATTTATGAATATTTATCAAGTTTTTCCGGAGGTGAGCAGGGTGACCGTTGGCGAGGCTTTGTGGCCTTCGTCGAAGCAAACAAGAATTACCGTCTCGCCAAGCGCTCCCGACTCTTGCGTAAAGATTTTGGCAACCAGGCAGCCACCGAATTTCGTGACCGTAATCTCAATGACACGCGCTACATCTGTCGCTTCTTCACGAATTACGTCGAAAATAACCTCCAGCTAGCCGCGAGCATCGACGATAAGGTGGCAAAGCGCTGTGTGGTATTAAATGGCCAAACAACCGCTTTCCTTCGGGCACGCTGGGGGCTCGTCAAGTTGCGTGGCGACAGTGATCGGCATCATGCGCTGGATGCTGCGGTAGTCGCTGCATGTAGCCATGCCATGGTAAAGCGCCTCGCCGATTATGCGCGGGGTAAGGAATTAGAAAACGTGCGGATGGGTTATGTTGACCCGGAAACGGGCGAAATTGTCAATTCTGTCAGGTACCACCAACTCCACCGTCAATTTCCTGAACCTTGGCCACACTTTAGGCAGGAACTCATCGGTCGACTGAGTATCGACAATCTAGTCCTGTTACGCGAGGAAATGAGATGCTTCGGCACCTATCTCGACGGAGATCTGGCCGGTCTAAAACCTTTATTTGTCTCACGTGCTCCGCAACGACGCAACGGCGGTGCGGCGCACAAGGACACCATCTACGCTCAGCCCGACCGACTGAAGGCACAAGGTGGGGTGACCCAAAAAGTCCTACTGACGAACCTGACGATCAAGGACATCGATAACTTGATTGATCCCCATCGCAACGAACGACTTTATGCCACCATCCGATCTCGTCTCCTCGCACATGGAGGTAAGGGGGACAAAGCCTTTCCATCCGACAATCCCCTACACAAGCCTGATCGCGCAGGTAATCCCACCGGTCCCATCGTCCGCAAGGTGACCTTGGTTATCGACAAACTATCCGGTATCCCGGTACGTGGGGGTATTGCCAAGAATGACACCATGCTGCGGGTTGACGTTTTCCGTCACCGAAAGGACAACAAATTCCATCTCGTGCCAATGTACGTACATCATACTGTGGCCAAGATACTTCCAAATCGGGCAATTATGGCTTTCAAGGATGAGGACGAATGGACCCTTATTGACGATCAGTTTGACTTTATTTTTGCTGTCTTTCCCAACGATCTGCTTAAGGTTACGTTAAAAAAGGAGACACATTTTGGTTACTTTGCCGGATGTAACCGTTCGACGGGAGCAATCAATCTTTGGTCTCATGACCGCAACCTGCATGTTGGCAAGAATGGACTGATTGAGAGTATTGGGGTTAAGACCGCAATAGCCTTGGAAAAATTCCATGTTGATGTTCTTGGTAACATCTACTTTGCCCCCCAAGAAATACGCCGTGGCTTGGCGTAGCGTTTTGATCTCCAACCCCGCCCGTTTACGGCGGGAGCATTTCTCGCTTGCCATCGAACAGCAGGAAACTGCCTTCGTACCCTTCGAGGATATTGCGATCATCGTCCTCAACCACCGGGAGATCACACTCACACATCCTGTGCTTTCTGCCTGTGCTGAATATGGTATCGGTCTTTATGCCACAGGGCACAACCATCAGCCAGCCGGTATCTTTCTGCCATTCCTTACGCATTCCCGAACAGCGCGCATGATGCGTCGTCAACTGGACCTGGGTCGCCCCGTTGTCAAGCAAGCCTGGGCGAACATCGTCCGGCGCAAGATTGAAAATCAGGCCACTTGTCTAAGTCTTTGTGGATTGACCGATGGTGACCGTCTGACCCTCTTTGCCCGCCGTGTACGTTCAGGTGATCCAGATAATTTGGAGGCACAGGCCGCCGCCTATTATTTCGTGCACCTCTTCGGTTCAACCTTTCACCGGGCCAAAGAATGCTGGGTAAACGCAGCGCTTGACTATGGATATGCGGTGTTGCGAGGCGCAATCACACGAAGCTTAGTCGCCCATGGGCTACATCCTACCTTAGGCTTGGCTCATAACAGTGAACAAAATGCTTTCAATTTAGCCGATGACCTGATCGAACCCTTCCGGCCGGTAGTTGATTTACATGTATCCAGCCATGTCGCACCGGATAAAACCACACTCACCCCCTCTGACAAACAGGCTCTGGTGGCTTTGCTGAATGTCGATGTTGCGATGCCCCAAGGAAAGATGTCATTACTTGCAGCCATTGAATATACCGTCGAAAGCTTAGTACGACTTTACGAAAATGGATGTAAGGACCTTGAGTTGCCCCAACTAATTAAGCTTCAACAGCATCACTTTGAATATTGAGTTGAACAGTGAGCTCTCACACAAGGCGATATATGCGCCTACTTCTTTTTTTTGACTTGCCTATGGTCACCTCTGCTGAAAAACGCGCCTATGTGCAATTTCGTAAGTTTCTGCTTAATGACGGTTATGACATGATCCAGTGGTCAGTCTACGGTCGAATTCTTAATGGCATTGATGCCGAGAAGAAGCACTTGGCAAGACTGAACAACAACCTACCTCCCGCAGGGTCGGTTCGCTGCATGACCGTTACTGAGAAGCAATATGCAGGCATCAACCTGCTGGTTGGCACGCCAATTTATCAGGAGAAAAAGGTCACACCTGCTCAGTTAATGCTTTTTTGAAGGTTAATTGCAAAAAAACCCCCCATCTTTGCTAGGCAGGATGGGGGGTTAGGGGGGGTCTATTGTAGCCATCCGGGGTGAGAGAGGAAGCTACAACATGAGGAGCTTAGGCTGCTATGGTGCGATTATTGTAGCCATCCGGGGTGAGAGAGGAAGCTACAACCTCTGGCCATGCGGGACACACGTCCACCGTATTGTAGCCATCCGGGGTGAGAGAGGAAGCTACAACATCGGTCTGATTGCCACGCTCGCTGGCCTGATTGTAGCCATCCGGGGTGAGAG
>ERZ1645187.730-NODE-730-length-32188-cov-50.812031_pt1 | contig 32188 bp, 26 predicted proteins | sample MGYA00575352_ERZ1645187 | MGnify/ENA primary metagenome ERZ1645187 (study PRJEB40837, sample SAMN11349314) | freshwater sediment metagenome | isolation source: river sediment | host: Sediment | place: India: Wazaribad , New Delhi | collected 2017-02-21 ... | reverse complement strand
ATCAGATCGTCACGATGCAATTCAATCCATGCCTGCACCAGTTTCATTTGGCGTCTGGGAAGATCGCCTTCCAATAGCTCACCTTCAGGAATGCCTAATACTGCTTTGAATTCATTGTACCGGACATGAATATGTGGCAAATGATGTTTCTCAGTGTCCAGAACATACATGGCAATTAGGATGCCATAAAACATGCTGATCGTAGGCATGAATTTCTCTAATTAAATTTGCTGATCCTAACCAAAATGGAATCAGAGCGCGATCCGGCGAATCGCCAGATTCTCCAAATCTTTGCGACCCACGCCCATCTCGTGGGCGATGCCGATATAGCCCACCGCGTCCAGCTCCAGGCCGAACAGCCGGGCTGCCGCTGCGTCCGCCGTCACCAGATCGGTCGAGAGCAACAGTGACTTCATATTGGCGACATCCGCCGCCGACACCCCGCGCGGTCCGTGCCGCATCAGCACGTTGTAGGCGTCCACCACGTTCAGATCAGGCTTGCGGTAGCTGGCGAAATCGGCGATGCACTGGTGCAGGTTGTTGGCGTGCCACTCGCCGCGATCCCAGACTACGCCCATCAGATTCTTCATCGCCACCGTCAACGTAGCCCCGCCGTGGCTCTTGAGCACCGGGACGTTGATGAACACATCGGCCTGCAACACCAGTTCGTGTTCCTTGGCTTCGTGCAGCCGGCGGCCCCTGGGCACCGCGACCGTTTGAAAATAGCCCTCGCTGTTGCCTGGCGCCACCTTGCCGCCAGCGTCCTTCACCGCCTGTTCGATGCCGCTGGTGCGGTAACTGTCGCGCCAGTTGTCGCAGGTGTGATCGAACACGTAAACCTCTTTAGCCCCGGCTTGCAGGCAGTGCTCGATGATGCGGCGAACCAGGCGGGGGTTGGTGTTAGCGGCCCGTTCCGGCGGCACGTTCCAGCCGATGTTGGGTTTGACCACCACAGTCTGGCCCTTCTTGACGAAGCGCCCCATTCCGCCCATGGCCTGAATGCCGCTGTCGAACAGCGCCTCCGGCTCGCCATTCTTGACCGCCGCCAGCGCAGGCGGGCCAGCGGCGACCTCCCCCGCGTGGAGCAGGCGGCTAACACCCCCCAGCGCCAAACCGGCGCCAGCCCACGCCCCCGCGCTGAGGGCTTTGAGTAGGGTTCTACGTTGCATGGCGGGATTCCTCCACAGGCGAGCCGAATGGTGATCTCCGGGTCGAAACCAACCCGGTGCTACGCGCTACCCCTCCTTGAGTCAAGGAGGGGAGTCATAACAACTAACTCAGAACCGGAAACGCCGCAGAATTGTGAGCGACGACAGCGCGCCGACCAGCTTGCGATCCGCTCCCACCACTGGCAGGCGCAGATACCCTTCCGACAGCAGTTTCAGGGCATCGAGCAACGGCGCTTCTGGATCAACCGTCGGGTGCGCGTTGGCGAAATCGCCGACCTTGCGGTGCAAATGCGGGATCAGGCGGTTGTCTACGTCGGCGGCGGTTTCCTTTTCGGCATCATCCGGCAACTGTGGTTCCGAGGGCAGCAGCAGCTTGGAGAAAGTGAACGAGGTGATGGTGCCAATAAACTCGCCCTGTTCATTAACTACCAGCAAATCCTGCATATGCTTGCTGACCATCAGGGCCAGCGCTTCCGCCAGCGGCGCCGTGTCGTAAACCGTCGTGGGCGAGGTTGCCATATAGTGTTTGCACTTCATTCTGGATTCTCCCGGTTGCGTGTCCCACGACAGCGCATTCGCGCGCCCTCGATGGGATGAAAATGGATGGCTCGCAACCACCGCCTTACCCGTGGTTGACCCCACACGGAATCAGATCCGGGAATGGCTGGATTCGCGAGGCTTCAATTTAAGGTATTATTAACCAAACACGCGCCTGCTGTTCCTTGGCGCCCCGAAAATTCATAGGGCGATTCCTGATCCCCTCGCTCGTCGTTCGGCTGCTAGCCGCCGGCGACCGCCCTACCCCGCGAATGGCTTTACCCCCCGCCATCCTGGAAGAAAAATCCATGACAGGGAGATTTTTTGTTAGGCTTTGCCGCCGCGACGGCGGTTAAGCCGCCCATGCGACGCCGGCCGCGCGTGGCCGGCGCTGAGTTCAGACAATCCGTGGAGACTTTTAATGACTGTGGCAATGATATCGCTGGTGGCGGGCCTGTTGGGTCTGGCTGCCGCCGCGATGCTGTATCGCTGGATCGTCCAGCAATCCACCGGCGACCCGCTCATGGGGTCCATCGCCGATGAGATCCATCTGGGCGCGATGACTTATTTGCGGGCGCAATACACCAAGATTGGCATCTTCGCCCTGGTGGTGGCGATGCTGCTGTCCATGCAGCATGGCTTTGGCACCAGCGTGGCGTTTCTGATGGGCGCGCTGACCTCGGCGCTGGCCGGTCTGGTCGGGATGCAGGCGGCCACCAAGGCCAACGTTCGCACTACCGCGGCGGCGCGCGAACAGGGCGCGGGCGCGGCGTTGTTGATGACCTTTAACGGCGGCGCGGTGATGGGTCTGGCCGTGGCCAGCTTCGGGCTGCTGGGCCTGGGTATTCTGTTCTTCTTCCTGTCCGCCCAATTCGCCGTTGATCCCAATTCGGCGTCCACCATCTGGGGCTTCTCGATGGGCGCTTCGTCCATTGCGCTGTTCGCCCGGGTCGGCGGCGGCATCTTCACCAAGGCCGCTGACGTCGGCTCCGATCTGGTTGGCAAGGTCGAGGCCGGCATCCCCGAAGACGATCCGCGCAACCCTGGCGTCATCGCCGACAACGTGGGCGACAACGTCGGCGACATCGCTGGCATGGGCGCGGATATCTACGAATCCTATGTGGGAGCGATGGTGGCGGCCATCACCCTGGCGGCGACTTCCGCCGCTACTGAGTTGACTCATTACTTCGGCGATGGCGTGAGCCGCCCGATGCTGCTGGCCTTGCCGCTGGCGCTGGCGAGCATCGGCCTGGTGTCCTCGCTGGTGGGTATTTACGGCATGTCCGCGTTTAGAAAGCAGGGGCCAGAACAGGCGCTGGCGATTTCCGAATTCAGCGCCGCCGGCGTGTTCCTGCTGCTGACCCTGCTGACGATGATGATCTTCGGCTATGGCTGGTCGCTGTTCGCCGCCATCATCGCCGGCAATCTGGCCGGCATCGCCATTGGGCGGGCGGCCTGGTACTACACCTCGTCCAAGCCGGTGACCAAGATCATCACCGCCTCCAAGACCGGGCCGGCGACCAATATCATCACCGGCCTGGCGGTGGGGATGGAAAGCTGTGCGGTGCCGATCCTGGTGATCGTCGCGGCGATCTTCGTGGCCTACGAGACCGCTGGCCAGTACGGCATCGCCATTGCGGCGGTGGGGATGCTGTCCACCGCCGGCGTGACCATGACGATTGATGCCTCTGGCCCGATTTCTGACAACGCCGGCGGCATCGCCGAGATGTCGCATCAGCCCCCGGAAGTCCGCAAGATCACCGACCACCTCGACGCCATCGGCAACACCACCGCCGCCACCGGCAAGGGCTTCGCCATCGGTTCAGCGGCGTTGACCGCGCTGGCGCTGTTCGTCGCCTATAAGGAAGCGGTTGAACTGGCGGTCGGCAAGCCCATCATCATGGACATCACCGAACCGCGCGTGGTGATCGGGGTGCTGCTGGGCGGCATGGTGGTCATGCTGGCCGCGGCCATGACCATGAGTTCGGTGGGTCGGGCAGCGATGGAGATGGTGACGGAAATCCGCCGTCAGTTCCGCGAAATTCCTGGCCTGCTGCAAGGCACCGCCAAGCCCGACACCGCCCGCTGCGTGACGATCTCGACCGACGCGGCCCTGCGCGAAATGGTTCCACCGGGGATGCTGGCCGTGCTGGCGCCGGTGATTGTCGGCTTTTTCCTCGGACCCGTCGCGCTGGGCGGCATGTTGCTGGGCGCGCTGCTGACAGGCGTGGTCATGGCGCTGTTGATGGCCAACGCCGGCGGCGCGTGGGACAACGCCAAAAAGGCGATTGAAGCCGGCGAACTCAAGGGCGAGCGCAAGGGCGGCGACGCCCATGCAGCGGCGGTGATCGGCGACACCGTGGGCGATCCGTTCAAGGACACCAGCGGCCCGGCCATGAACATCCTGGTCAAGCTGCTCTCCATCGTTTCCCTGATCCTGGTGCCGTTCATTACCTGACCGGGTTGCCCCCCTCACCCCCTCCTCTCTCCCGCCAGGGGAGAGGGGAGTTTGGGTCCCCGGTTCCCCACGTCATCCCGGCGGGCGGGCAAACCCCGCCGCCAGTTCCTCCAAACTGCTGACCACCAGGTCCGGCTCGACCTCCCAGGGATCGAACACCGCCTCTGCCTGACGCTTGACCCAGACGGCGCGCAGGCCGATGGCCTTGGCCCCGATCACGTCCCAGGCATTGCTGGACACCAGCCAGGTTTCCGCCGGTGCGCGCCCGGTTCGCTTCGCCAGGTATTCATAAACCGCCGGATCGGGTTTGAAGGTGCGCAGGTCGTCTACGCTGACCACGTCTTCCAGCAGCGGCAACACGCCGGCATTGGCCAGCAGCGCCCGAATGCTGGCTTCCACCCCGTTCGAAAACGCCACCAGCCGATGGCCTTGCGCCTTGAGCGCGGTCAGGCTGGCGGTGACCTCCGGAAACAGCGGCAGGTACAGATAGGCTTCCAACAGCCGGTCCCGGTCCGATTCCGGCAATTCACAGCGCAAGGTCTGCTGGGTGTAGCGCAGCGCCTGCCGGGTGCAGGCGTCGAAATCAACATAGCGCCGCATCAGGCCGCGCCGGAATGAATACTCCAGTTGTTTGCTCCGCCACAGCACGGCGAACCGGTCGGCTTGTTCGCCGACCAGCGCCCGCAGCGGCTCGGCCATCGCCAGCGGGTCCACCAGCGTGCCGTAAACATCGAATCCCAAAGCGTAAAACGTTTCCACAAAGTCCCCTTTGTCCGAAGCTGACATTCCGCCCGTCGCCTGGCTTAATCCGCCCGGACGACCGCAACCGCCAGCAGCAGCCAGGCCGCCAGCAAGGCCACGCCGCCCACGGGAGTGAGGACTCCCAGCCCGCGAATGCCGCTCAGGCTCAGGGCGTACAGGCTGCCCGAGAATAACAGCAGGCCGGCGGCCATCAGAATGCCGGCCCAGCGCAGCGTTCCCGAAGCGGGAAGATGCAACGCCAGCAAGCCGACCGCCAGCAGTCCCAGGGCATGAATAAAATGATAGTTCACGGCGGTTTCATACGTCGCCATCAGTTCGGGGGCCAGCGTCTGTTTCAGGGCGTGTGCGCCGAACGCGCCCAGCGCCACCGCCAGCAACATCGCGATGCTGCCGAGGGCCAGAAAGATTTTCGCCAGCGGAGTCATGTCAACGGTTCACCTCGCCCGGTTGCAACTCCACCCGGTTTTGTTTCTGGTTATAGCCCAGCCGGGCGATGACTTCGTAATCCAGTTCGGCTTTGCCGCCAGCGGGAATGTCGGTCTCGAATTGGACGGTCTGGAAATCGTGCAGGGTCGGATTCAGCCGGCTGCGGAACACGATGTCGCCCGGATATTCGCGGCGGATTTGCACATGGATGGGTTTGCGGGTGTAGTTGCGGATTTTCTGCCGGTAGGTCGTATGCTCGTCCCAGCCGGCCACCTGACTGTCCAGTTCCAGCTTGAACCCGTCCTCGCCCAGCTTGCGGTAGAGATTACCGCCCTTGATCTGGAACCACAGGTTGTCGCGGTAGACCTTCTGCTTGAGCAGCTCGAACACCACCGCTGGATCGGGACCGAGATTCAGTTCGATCTTGTCGCCGATGGGGACATATTTGAGATTCTGCGCCGCCAGATAACTCAAGCCGTCGCGGCCATTGGCGCGGAATACCCGCAGCATCCCGTCCGGCAGCGGCGTGCTGCCCAATTTGGAGGCGGTGTCGTTGCGCAACAGATAGAGCCGGGTGAGTGGCTCGCCGTACTCGCGGGGACGATAGCGGTATTCAACCGTCATCGGCACACCCGCCGCCTCGAAGCTGCGCAGGCGCTTGGCCCAGCCGTTGGGCACGGTTTCCGTCCCTTCGATGGTGTAAATGAAGTATTCGCTCAGTCCCTCCTTGATGATTTCCTTGGGCGCTTCCATCTCTTGCATTGCGCCCGCCGCCATGTCCATGGCCATCATGGGTGCGGGCGCAGCGGGCGCCATCATCTTGCGGCCCGCTTTCTGGCGCAGTTCCCGATAGTCCTCCTCGTTGACTTCATCCTTGACCCGCCCGACCGGCACTTTCGCCAGTTCCGCGATCTTCTCCACCAGATTGATCGTGCCCACCACCAGCCGCACCTGGGCGTTTTCGTAGTCCTCGCCGGAACGATTGTTGACCCGCACGAAGCTTTCCAGTCGCAACGTCTTTTCCTCAGCATCGGCGATAGCGACATAGTCCGCCGCCCACGAAATGCCGGAGGTGAAATAGCTGATTTCGATGGTCGCCTCGCGGTTGGCGTCGCTGTGCACGTTCCAGTACAGCATCTGCGGCTTGTCGTGCGGGAACGTGGTGTCGAGTACGTCCAGACCGGCTTTCGGTTCACGGAATTTGAGTTCCACCGAGGTCGGGTCAATCAGGGTGTTGGCCCAGGAGAATTGCAGGGGATTGACGCCTTGTTTGAAAGTCACCACCCGTGTTTCCCGGACCAGGGTCAGGTCCTCGGAGTTGTAGATGGTCAGTTGCACCGTGCTCCGGGTGGGCACGGTGGCGAGATCCACGTTGCGGGCCAGCAGCGCCAGCGGCAGCAGCAACCCGAACAGGCCCAGCAGAACACGAACGGTCAGGTTAGGGGTCATGGCGCTCACCATTCGTTATTCAGAGTTAGCCGCAGGGTGTGAATCTGCTTTTTGGCCTGGCCATCGGCGGCGCGGGCCGGCAAATCCACATGGAACAACAGCTTGTCGGCGTCGCTCTTTTCCGGGTCGGGGGTGCGCAGGCTGCCGTCGCCCAGTTGCCATTCCGGGTCGCGGCCATTGTCGCCGCGAATCTGATCGCGGATCTGGCGAACGCTTTCGGCAATATCCAGCGTAACTGGCGCATCCTTGAAGTTCTCGATCTCGTATTTCAGGGTCACGTCATAGCGGTACAGATTGCCGGCGATGCGCTGGCGCTCGTTGCGGTCCACCGTGCGCCGCACCGCAATGTCGCGGGCCAGGCCCAGATACAGCTTGAGTTCGTCATCGGGCGCGGTGAACTTGCCGCGATCCTCGCCCAGAAACGCCGCGCCGCCCTTGCCGTCGTCCTGGAAAATGCGGGCCTTGCCTTCCGGCAGCGGCTCTTTGCCCAATTCGCCGCCGGCGTTCTTGACTACGTAGTGCATCGGCACGTTGAGCTTGTCCTGAGCGCGGTCGAGATAGCCGAACTCCACGGGATGGGTGGTGTAAGTCTTGCGCACCGGCACGCTGGCGAAACGGTCCAGTTGCACTTCCCTGGTTTCATTCAGGCCCAGCGGCTTGCCGAACCGCTCGCCCACGCCGGCCCAGAACTCGGCGGCGTCGTAGGCTTCGTTGGCGTTATTGTTGACCCGCAGGTATTGCGCCAGATTCAGCGCCTTCTCGTCGTGGTCGGCCACCGCGCGGTAATGAAAATCCTTGCTCAGCCCGCCCAGGACGTAGCTGATGCGCACCCGCGCCGCCCCGGAGGCGCTGGCGGCCACCGCCCAGACCAGGGCGTTCTCATTGGGCGGATAGCTGACCGACAGCACTTTGGCGTCCAGCGGTTGATCGGCGGGCGGCGGCAGGATGCGCAGCACCAGCGTGTCGGGATCAATGCGGGTGTTGGCCCAGGAAAAATCCACCTGATTGACGCCCTTGACCAGAGGAACGACGCGCTCCTCCTCGACCAGAGCGATCTGGGGATGATCGAGCTGGATTTCCACCCGCTCGCGCACCGGCAGGGTGGTGAGCTTGATGCGGGCCAGCACGTCCAGCGGCATGGTTCCAAGCAGCAGAATGCCCAGCGGATACAACCATCGAGTTCGGTTCATCGGTCGCAGCCTCCAACAGGTTGAGCGTACAGGTATAAACATAAACGCTGGCAAGCGACTTTGGGGTTATGCGAAAGGTTCCTTGTTGTTCCCGCGCCGACGCGGAAACTGGCCTTAGGTCTCGATCCAGCCCGCCAGCGTCCACGATAAAAAGGTGTAGCCGAGCGCGCCGAACGCGCCGACCCAGAGTGGAAGATCAAGCGCATGACGCAGGATGTGGGCCATGATGGCGATGCTCCATGCGGTCAGCCCCAACAGCAGCAACCAGGGTAGCTGGACATCACCGGCCGAGCTTTGCCAAACGATCCAGGTCACTAACGGCAACATCAGCAGGCCCATCAGCGTACCCGTTCCGGTCAGGGCGCTCAGGGTCTGCTCGAACCGCCGGGGATGCCGCCGCGCCAGCAGCGCCAGATGCAGCAACCCGGCCATCAGCACGAGATCCAGCAGGATTTGCAGGATCGCCACCGGGAACGGCGTGCTCAGCAGCAGCATCGCCAGCCCGGCCAGCGCATAGCCCAGCAGGCACAGTTTCAGCAGCGCCATCCCGGCGGGCACATCCTGCGGACCCTTGCGAAACAGGCAGATATCGAAGAACAGATCGAACAGGGCGCGCATGGCGTTAATGGGGCTTCTGGTCCAGTTGCGTGGTCAGTTCGCGCAATTCGGACGCGATATCCACTGGATAAGGTGGGGCGGTTTCATCTGTGCGCAGAGCGGCGGGCAGCGCCGCCAGTTGCGCCCGCACCCGGTCGCGGATCACGCTTAACGGTTCTGGCGGTTGCAGTCGCCGGCCCTGTGTCATCACCGGCCTCAGCAACGGCTGGCCCGGCTGAGGATAGTGCTCCAATCCCAGACAATCGCCCGCCAAGGTTCCATCCGCCGCAACCCGACGATAAACCTGCTTGCGGCCTGGCCAGGTCGCCTTGCCCTCGGACCGCTTGCGGCGGGGCTGACCGGCGTATTCTTGCAGCTTGTAAACCATGTCCAGCGTGGGCGCGTCGGTCGAGGCGTCCAGCCGGGTGCCGACGCCGAACCCATCAAGCGGCGCTTCAGCAGCCAGCAGGGCGCGGATGCGGTGTTCGTCGAGATCGCCGCTGCCGAGCAGGGTGACATGGGTCAGGCCGCCGGCGTCGAGAATCCGCCGGACCTGCCGGGCGTGTTCGGCCAGATCGCCGCTGTCAATCCGCACGCCTTTGATGGCGATGCCGCGTTCGCGCAGACGCGGCGCCAGTTGCACCAGCTTGTAAGCGGCGGCCTCGGTGTCATAGGTGTCGAGCAGCAGAGTCACGTTGCCCGGCTGGGCGGCGGCGAAGCGTTCGAAGGCGTCTTCCTCACGGTCGTGGGCCTGAATCAGCGAATGAGCCATGGTGCCGAAGATCGGGATGCCGAATTGCATCCCGGCCAGCACGGTGGCGGTGCCGGCGAACCCGGTCAGATAACTGGCCCGCGCCGCCAGCAGGCCCGCCTCGGCGCCGTGGGCGCGGCGCAGGCCGAAATCTACCAGCAGTTTGCCGGCGGCGGCCAGTACGCAGCGGGCGGCCTTGGACGCAATCAAGGTCTGGTAGTGCAGCAGGTTGATCAGCCGGCTTTCCACCAACTGCGCCTGCGGCAATGGCGCAGTGACGCGCAGGATCGGCTCGTTGGCAAAGAAGACCGCCCCTTCCGGCAGGGCCTGCACCGCGCCGGTGAAGCGGAAGTCGGCCAGCGCCGCTACGAAGTCGGCGCTAAAGCGGCCGGTGCTGGCCAGCCAGTCTTGCTCCTCAGCGGTAAAGCATAGATTCTCCAGGTAATCCAGCGCCTGCTCCAGGCCGGCGGCCAGCAGAAAATTGCGCTCCGGCGGCAGGCGGCGCACAAATAGTTCGAACACGGCCGTTTCATTCATGCGCTCGGCGTGGTAAGTCTGGAGCATGGTGAGCTGATACAGGTCGGTCAGCAACACGCTATCGGCAATGGTCATGGCGGCGCCTTGAGGTGGAAGGCTAAAGGCTAAAGGCTTCGTCGCGGGGCTTCGGGGATTTACCATTTAATACTAGAGGGCAAATCGAAAATGAGTACGCCGGAAATTTTAGTCGAACGGGAAGAAGGCGTGTTGCGGGTTTGTATTCACCGTCCCGACAAAAAGAACGCGCTGACGCTGGCGATGTATGCGGCGCTAACCGCTGCTTTGAACGAGGCTGCCCAGGATACTGCTATCCGGGCGGTGGTGCTGACCGGCAGCGGCGACAGTTTCAGCAGCGGTAATGACATCGCCGATTTTCTGGCGGCTCCGCCCGCTGGTGAGGATAGCCCGGTCTTTCAATTCCTGGCCGCGCTACGCCAGTTCGACAAGCCGCTGATTGCGGCGGTGAACGGTCTGGCGGTCGGCATCGGGGTGACGATGCTGCTGCACTGCGACCTGATCTATGCCCAGGCCGGGATTACCCTGGCGATGCCGTTCGTCAATCTCGGCCTGTGCCCGGAAGGCGGCTCCAGCCTGCTGCTGCCCCGCCTGATCGGTTATCCGCGTGCGGCGGAGCTGTTGCTGCTGGGCGAGCCGTTCAGCGCCGAACAGGCGCTGGAATGGGGGCTGATCAACGGCATCGGCGCGGACACCGACGCGACGCTGGAACTGGCGCTGGGCCGGGCGCGACGACTGGCCCGGCAACCCGCCGCCGCGGTGCGCCTGGCCAAGAGGCTGCTCAAGCGTAATGAGGCCGAAACCTTGCGGGAGACGATTGCGCTGGAAGGCCGCCATTTCATCGAGCTGTTGAACTCGCCGGAAGCGGCGGCGGCGTTGCGGGCCTTCGTGGAGCGCCGCCGGGCGTAATGCTGATTTCATATAGGTTTCAGGCGATTTCCAAGTAGGCGGTGCCCGACCGACCTCTGTAGGGACACGGCGCCGCCGTGTCCCTACTCCCCATCCTTCGCCAGGGCCAGGGTTCGGATCAGGTCCGAGAGCGACTCCGCTTCAAGCTTTTCCATGACCCGCTTGCGGTGGATTTCCACCGTGGACAGGCTGATGCCCAGTTCAGCGGCGATCACCTTGTTGTACTGACCGGACGCGGCGCGCTCCAGCACCTCCCGCTCGCGCGCCGACAGCAGAGCCAGCCGCGCCTGGGCTTCGGCGCGGCTGGCCTGGCGCCGCCGTTGCCGGGCATCGAGCGCCAGCGCCTCCCGAACCCGCTCCAGCAAGGTTTCCCCCTGAAACGGCTTCTCGATGAAATCGAACGCGCCGCCTTTCATCGCCCGGATCGCCATCGGCACATCGCCATGACCGGTCATGAACAGGATCGGCATGTGACAGCCTTGCGCCCGGAGCTGCTTTTGCAAATCCAGGCCGCTCATGCCCGGCATTCGCACGTCCAGCACCAGACAACCGGCTTGCTGGGCGGCGCTGGACCCCAGGAACGCGGCGGCGCTGGCGAAAGTTGCTACCTTTAACCCGCTGGTTCGCAGCAATAAGCTGACGGCGTCGCGCACGGCCGGGTCGTCATCAACGATGAAAACAGTAGGAGTCGCGTCATTCATGCGGGGATGGCGCTTGATAACCGTGGTAGACCGGCAGGGTGAAATGAAACGACATCCCCTGATCGGGATTGGGCGTCGCCCAGAGCTGGCCGCCCTGGGATTCGATGATCGAGCGACTGGCCGGCAGCCCCAGCCCCATGCCGCCCGGCTTGGTGCTGAAGAAGGGCTGAAACAGACGTTCAGCGGCTTCCGGACTGAGACCGGGTCCGCTGTCGGACAGGGTGATCAGCACGGTATCCGGGTCCTCCAGCGCCGTGCGCACGATCAGCGAGCGTGGTTCCGCAGTCGTTTCATACATTGCTTCGATCGCGTTGCGCATCAGGTAGAGCACTACTAACTGGGTTTGGATATTGTTGGCCAGGACTACCGGCAGCGGTGTCGCCAGTTCGAGTTGCAAGGTCACCCCGCCCCAGTGCAATTCCAGTTCTGCGTAGTGAACGACGGCGTGGATCAGGGCATTGAGATCAAGTGCAGTCCGAGCGGTGGGATGCTTGTGCACCAGGTCGCGCAGGTGCCGGATGATGTCGCCGGCCCGCAGGCCCTGCTTGGCGACTTCTTCGAGCACGCCGGTCAGTTCCCGGGGGTCAATCCGGTCCTGCCGCAGCAGCCCCAGACAGGCCTGGGCATAGGCGACAATCGCCGCCAGCGGCTGATTGATGTCATGCGCCAGGTTGGACGCCATCTCGACCGCCAGGCTGAGCCGTGAGGTCTTGGCCAATTCCACTTGTTGCCGGCGCAATTGGTCCTCGGCCAGTTTACGGGCGGTGATGTCCTCCGCCAGCCCGGCGATGCGGTAGGCGTAACCCGCCGCGTCGCGGATCGGAAAGCCACGATCCCGGATCCAGCGCACCGCGCCATCGGGCTGGACGATTCGATACTCCTCGTCGAGCCGGCCGGATTCGAGCTTTGCTACGTGCGCCGCGTGGATGCGCGCCCGGTCGTCGGGATGCACGGCCTCAATCCATTCCAGCGGCCGCTCCAGCAGGTTTTGCGCAGAGCGTCCCCAGATCTCCTCGTAGGCCGGACTGACGTAGAGCAGCCGTTCCTCGGTAATCCCGTAGACCCAGAACACCTCCCGGATATGCTCGGTCAGTTGGCGAAACCGTTCCTCGCTGTCACGCAGCGCGCATTCCACCTGGATGCGGGCGGCGATCTGATCCTGGAGCGCCTGGTTGGCGGCGGTTAATTCCGCCGTGCGCGCCTGAACCCGTTCCTCCAGTTCGTCGTTGGCGCGTTGCCATTGCGCCTCGGTCCGTTTCAGGACGGTGCTGTCACGGGAGATGCCGATGATGCCGATGATGTGACCGGCGGCGTCGCGCCAGGGCCATTTGGTGGTCCGGAAGAGGAACTCGCCGTGCGCGAGAGCAACGGTTTGCTCGCGACTGTGCATGGTCCCGCTGGCCATGACCTGGCGGTCGTCATCCACCAACTGGCGGGCGACGGCAGCGGGGAACAACTCGGTATCGTCCCGGCCCAGGCACTCGGCCAGGGGATGACCGATCACGTTGGCCCCGGTCGAATTGAGCACGCGATAACGTCCCTGCCGGTCTTTGATGAACGCTGCATCGGTGATTTGCTCGATGAATTCGACCAGCCGGATATCCTGGAACCGCGCCGCGCGCTGGAGGGTTCGAGCATCGAAATACAACAGCCAGTAGAAGAACACGCCGCTGGCGGCAATGAACAGCGCATGCGTCAGCAGGTGGGCAAAAGGCGGGGCCAGAACGCTGCCGATCCAGGCGGTCACCAGGGGACCGCCCCACAGGAGCCAGATCAGACTGGCGGCGATATACAGCGCGACCCAAAGGGCCGGACGGAGACCCCACAGTCCGCTTTGAGCCTCGGTGTACTTCCCGTCAGGGGTGGGCGGAAAGGGCGGTGGGTCGTGAGCAGCGTCCGCCAGGGGAGCGAATCCGGAATCGGCCATGCGCGCCTCACCGAATCTAGGCTGTATCCAGGGACAGCGCTACGGCCACACCTTCGGGAGGGGCAGCGGCGCTGGCGATGGGTAGGGTGAAGTGGAAAGTGACCCCGTGCCTGGCGTTGGGCGTCGCCCACAACCGACCGCCATGCGCTTCGATGATGGACTGACTGATGGGCAGCCCCAGCCCGAGACCGTCGGGCTTGGTGGTGAAAAAGGGATGCAGCAGTTGATCGTGTACGTCTGGCGCCAGGCCTGGCCCGGAATCCTGTATCGCGATTTCGACTCCCGCCGGTTCGGCGCGGGCTGAGATCGCCAGCGTGCGGGCCTCCGGGCCGGGGCTGGCGTTGATGGCGTCCATGGCGTTGCCGACCAGGTTGAGCAGCACCTGCTGCACTTGCAGGGTGTCGGCCCGCACCAGTGGCAATTCCGGGGCGATGTCGTAGCGCAACTCGATCTGATGACGACGGGCCTCCAGATTCAGGAAATCCATAATGTCCGTGAAAACGTCGTTGAGCCGAACCGTGATGTAATGCGGTTTCCCCTGGCGGGCAAATTGGCGGATGCGCTGGATGATGGCCTTGGCCCGGGTGCTCTGGGCAATGATTTTTTCCAGGGTTTCGCGCGCCTCGGCCGGTCCCAGCGCGTCGTTGCGCACCCGGGTCAGGCCGGCTTCGGCGTACAGATTGATCGCCGTGATCGGCTGGTTGACCTCATGGGCCAGGGCCGACGCCATTTCGCCCAGAGTGTTAAGGCGCGAGGCGTGCGCCAGCAGGGTTTGCTGGCGCTGCGCCGTCTCGGCCATGCGTTCCTGCTCCAGTGCGCCACCCACCCACTGAGCCATGAGCTGGATCAATTCGCGGTCTACGGGAGTAAACGGTACGCTCCGTGGAGTGAAAGCAGAGAAACTCAGGGTCCCGTACACCTGCTCGCCGACCCGGACCGGAACGCCCAGATAGGTCTCCAACCCGAATTTCTGGTAGCAGGGATGCTGGCGCCAGGGACCCGCCGACGCATGTTCGAAACTCAGCAACGTCCCGGCGCGCAGCGTGTCGCGGCAGTAGGTATCGGCCAGGTTGAGAACATCGCCCTGGTTGATGACGCCGTCAGGGGCAACGGTGTAGGCGACTTCATGACGCTCGCCTTCGACATGGCACAGAATGCCGATGGCCATGTCGAAGCGCTGGCAGCCCATCGCCAGCAGGGCCTGGATTCGATCACTGGCGTGGCGGCGCGGGGTCGAGATCACCTGGTACAGTTCCCGCATCGCCGCCACGCTGTCGCGCAAAGCCGCTTGCTGGTCGGCCAGTTGCCGGTTGGTTTCCTCGGTCTCCGCTCTGGCGGTGGCGAACGACTGCGCCAGGCTCAGATTTTCCGCCGCCAGGCGTAGCGAGCGGGCCAGCGTTCGGTGAAAGTACCAGGCGGTGCCCAGCACCAACAGCAGATAGAAAATACCGGCGGCGCCCATGGCGACGCGCACCGGATCGTCCCGCAGCAGCAGCCAGAGTACCGGCGGCAGACCGACCGGCAGAGCATAGGCCACACAGGCGGTTAACACCGGACTCAGGGTCAGCGCGCTACCCATCAGGACGCCGCCCAGGATCAGGGCGATGAAGGCGTCATAGACCGGCGACGGGGACAGGGCCAGCAGGACGACGCAACCGCCCCAGCAGGCGCCGTTGGTAGCGCCGGCCCAGGTGTAACGACTGACCCAGCCTTCGATGTCGGCATCCGGATCGGCGTGGCGCTGGAAGGCGGCGGTCAGAGCCAGCCGGATCAGGGTGGCCGCCGCCAGCAACAGAACCCAGACCGCTAAAACTGTTCGCGGCAGCGTATCCCACAGGACCAGCACCAGGATCGGAGCAACGAACAGATTAGCGGCCACCCCCAGCGGGGCCTGTTCGTATAGCTGCCGTACTTGTTGGGCGCGGATTTGCCGCGCCGCAACGTCACTCACAGGACTGGGCATGGCGACGGCGTTCACAGAGTGCGGCGCGACCGCTGGCGCGATGGGGCGACCGGCGCCGGTTGGTGTTCCAGTGCGGGTTGGTCAGAAACTACCGTGTATTCGCCTTCGATAAAGCCGGGGTGGGCTTTGCGCGCCTGCCGCGCCAGCCGGCGGAATTGCCACCACAGCCAGCCGCCGAACGCCAGCCCGACGACCAGCAGGACGGTGAACAACACGGAGGCGACGGCGAACCCGGCGATGATCGCCAGGACGGAGGTCAGAGCCAGGCCAATCCGGCCCAGCAGCGAGGTTTTGGGGAGCGGCAGGGATTTCATGAGCGGGCGATCCAGAACCACCAGACGATCAGGCCGATCAGGCCCAGTCCGGCGAGGTTGACGAGCAGTAGGGTCATGATGACTTCTCCTGGGGTCGAAACCCCCGCAGCCGGTTGGCGTTGCTGACGACGGTAAAGGACGACAGCGCCATGGCCGCGCCGGCCAGCATCGGGTTGAGCAACAGTCCGGTCGCCGGGTAGAGCACACCCGCGGCGAGCGGAATTCCCAGACTATTGTAAAGGAAAGCGCCGATCAGATTCTGCCGAATGTTGCCCAGCGTGGCGCGAGAAATGGCGATGGCGTCGGCGACGCCGTGCAGGGAGCCGCGCGCCAGGGTGATGCCGGCGCTTTCGATGGCGATGTCGGTTCCGCCGCCCATGGCCAGGCCGACATCGGCCCGGGCCAGCGCCGGCGCATCGTTGATGCCGTCGCCGACCATGCCCACCACCGCGCCCTCGGCTTGCAGTCCGGCGATCACCTCGGCCTTGGCGGTGGGCAGCACCTCGGCGAATACCGTCTCGATGCCGACTTGCGCGGCAATCGCCTGGGCAGTGGCGGCATGGTCGCCGGTCAACAATACCACCCGCAGCCCCAGTTCCCGCAGGCGGGCGATGGCGGCGGCGGAATCCGGCTTGAGCGGATCGGCGATAGCCAGGATGCCGGCAAGCCGACTGTCCACCGCCACGAATACCGGCGTCTGGCCCTGGGCGGCCAGGCGCTCCGCGTCGGCGTGCAGCGGCGCGGCGTCAATCCCGTGTTCCTCCAGCAGGCGGCGGTTGCCGGCCAGCAACGCCCGGCCCTCGATCACGCCGCTCGCGCCGTGACCGGCGATGGCGGCGAACCGTTCCACGGCGGGAATCGCCAGCCCCCGGGCGCGCGCCGCGTCCAGGATCGCCTGGGCCAGCGGATGTTCGGAACCGGCTTCCAGCCCCGCCGCCAGCCGGAACACCTCGGTCTCGGCGAAACCGGGCGCGGTGATCACGGCGGTCACAGTGGGCCGGCCGGTGGTGACGGTGCCGGTTTTGTCCAGCACGATGGTCGTCAACTGCCCGGCGCGTTGCAACGCCGCCCCGTCGCGGATCAGGACGCCATATTCGGCGGCCTTGCCGACCCCGACCATGATCGAGATCGGCGTGGCCAGCCCCAACGCACAGGGGCAGGCGATGATCAGCACGGTCAGCGTCGTGACCAGCATGAAGCCGGCGCGCGGTTCCGGGCCGAAGTTGAACCAGGCCAGGGCGGTGAGCACGGCCACGATCAGGACCGTAGGCACGAAGATGGCGGCGACCCGGTCGGCCAGCCGGCCAATCGGCGGCTTGCTGTTCTGGGCCTGGCGCACGCTGGCGATGATGTGGGCCAGCACCGTGTCGGCCCCGACCCGGGTGGCCCGGAACACGAAACTGCCGGTTTGATTGACCGTGCCGCCAGTGACCGGATCGCTGGCCTGTTTGACGACCGGCAGCGGTTCGCCGGTGAGCATGGCTTCATCCACGGTGGACTGACCGGCGATGATTTCGCCGTCCACCGGGATTTTCTCGCCGGGCCGCACCCGAATCAGCGCGCCGACGCCGAGCGTTTCAATCGGGACATCGCGTTCTTCGTCGCCCTCGACGAGTCGGGCGGTTTTCGGTTGCAGGCCAAGCAGGCGGCGGATGGCGGCGGAAGTCTTGCCGCGCGCCCGGGTTTCCAGGGCGGCGCCGAGATTGACCAGGGCAATGATGGTAACCGCCGCCTCGAAATAGGCGTGCTGGGCCAGACTCGGCACGCTGGTCGGGAACAGGGCTACCAGCATGGAATAGAACCAGGCGGAACCGGTGCCCAGCGCGATCAGGGTGTCCATGTTGGCGTTATGATGGCGGAACTGCCGCCAGGCGCCGGTGAAAAAGTGGCCGCCGCTGTAGACCATCGCCGCCAGGGTCAGCAGGCCAGTAGTGATCCAGAAGACTTGGCCGTTCGGCGTCGCCAGCGCCGGCAACCAGCCGGCCATTTCCGCCGCCATGAGTGGTGCGGCCAGGGCGCCGGCGACGACGGTGTTGCGAATCAGCCGCCGGTAGTGGGCCTGTTCGGCCGCTTCGCGTTCAGCTTCGGCGCTGGTTTCGTCGCGCAGTTCGGCGGCGTCGTAGCCGGCCGCCCGCACCGCCTGAATCAGCATCGCCGCCGGGACATTGCCCGTGACCTGGGCAGTGCGGTCGGCGAAATTGACCTGGGCCTCGGCGACGCCGGGCACACCGCGCAGGGCAGTTTCCACCGCGGCGACGCAACCGGCGCAACTCATGCCGGTGATCGCCAGGCGATGGTGAGAGAATGATGGGGCGGTCGTCGGTCGTTCCATTTCAGCAGGAGCTATGATTTTTGGGGCGGGTGTAATAAACGGACATCTGGAGCTTCAGAGGGTTCGGTAGGCCCGCTTCAACGTCCACGCCATCGGTCTGATTTGGGAAACTGTTCGCTTTAAAATACAATGTCTAAACTGGAAGGCGGAGCGGGGTGCGTAATGAGTAAGGAACGAATGCGGATTCTGGTGGTGGACGACGATCCGAGTGTACTGCGGATCGTCGCCGCCATGCTGGGCCGCTGGAATTATGACGTCATCCTGGCCGGCGATGGTTTGGAAGCCTGGGACATCCTGGAACGGGAGGACATCCGTTTCGTCATCAGCGACTGGATGATGCCGGGTCTGACCGGGCCGGAACTGTGCCGGCGGGTGCGCGCCGCCGACTTCGCCAAGTATATCTACCTGATCCTGTTGACCGGCCGCGAGGACAAGATGTCCCTGGTCGAGGGCATGGAGGCGGGGGCCGATGATTTTCTGGTGAAGCCCGTCCATCGCCAGGAGCTGCGGGTGCGGATTCGCGCCGGGGAACGCATCCTGCGGCTGGAATGGCAACTGGAAGAGCGTAACCGCCACCTCAGCGCAATCAACCAAACCCTGACCGACGCTTACGCCACCATTCGCCACGACCTGGAATCGGCGGCGGCTATGCAAAAAGCCTTGTTACCGCCACCGCTGCGCTTGCCGGAAATCACGGTGGACTGGCTGTTTCAGCCCAGCGCCTTCGTGGCGGGCGACATGTTCGATTACTTCGTCCTCGACGGCGAACACTTGAGCTTCTACCAACTGGATGTAGCCGGGCACGGTGTGCCCGCAGCGTTGTTATCCTTCACCCTGCACCAGGTGCTGGCGCAGGGCGCCGAAGAACAACGGGTGCGGCGGCGGAATACGGACCGGGATGCGGCGGCTGTCCCGCCGCAAGTCGTGGCGGAACTGAACCAGCGGTTCCAGTCCGGCATTGATCCCCTGCTTTATTTCACCCTGATCTATGGTCATCTGGACGGACGATCCGGCCGGGTGACTCTGACCCAGGCGGGCCACCCCCGGCCGATCTGGCTGCACCGCGCCGACCGGCGCACCGAGTTGATCGGCGGCGGGGGCTTTCCCGTCGGCATGTTGCCCGAACTCGAATACGATGCCATCACCTTTGATCTGGCCCCTGGCGACCGGCTGTTCCTGTACTCGGATGGCGTCACCGAGTGCGCGAACGCCCAGGCAGAACTGTTTGCCGAAACGCGCCTGATGGCGCTACTGGCCGCGACGGCCGATCTTCCGGTCGCGGCGGTCGCCGAGCGCGTCGGTCAGGCCCTGCGAGAATGGCAGGGCGACGAGAACCATCAAGACGACATCACCTTGCTGATTTTGGAATGGGAGCCGCACGCATGACCCGAACCATCACCCTGGCTATCGAGAGCCGGGCCGAATGCATCGAACTGCTGAGTGGCGCGCTGTGCGGGCTGTGCCAGTTGCTGGCGTTGCCTACCGCCCCGATTGAAATCGCCTTGGTGGAAGCGGTCAATAACGTTGTTGAGCACGCCTACCACGGTGAGCCGGGCCATCCGGTGTGGGTGGAATTTGAATGGGCGCCGGATTGCCTGAATCTGCGGGTGCGCGACTGTGGTCAGCCCATGGCGCCGGGCCGGTTGGAGGCGATGGCCCCGCTCGCTGATCCTGATCCTGATGATCTTGCGACCCTGAGTTTGCGCAGCCGGGGCCTGAGCCTCATCAAGTCCTGTATGGACAAGGTCGAGTATGAAGCGCGGGATGGGGTGAATACGCTGTCCATGAGCCGGGCGCTGGTGGTCAGCGAATCGGTCTAGTGGTTTAACCAGGCTGAATGGGCGTATTGCCGCATTTAGTCCAGCGGTGCTTCCGTTCCTGCTGTTCGCTACTGATTGCGCTATAGTAAATGAACTATTGCCACCGCAAGTTGCTGCATATCCGCAGGCAGCATGAGAATATTGACCAATGGGTCTCATTTTTTCACCTTAAAATCCTGCTAATTGATAGGGAAAGCCAGGGGGGTTTATGCCAATCCGACATGTTCTTGTGGTGGACGACTCCAAATCGGCGCGACTGATGTTGCGCAAGATTTTGCAAAATCTCGGTATGACCGTGGATACGGCGGATTCCGCCGAAGAAGCGCTGGACTATCTGCGTCAAAAGAAGCCGGATGTGATCTTTATGGACCATACCATGCCCGGTATGGATGGGCTGACGGCGTTGCGCCAGATTCGGAGTGAACCGACCACGGCGGCGATTCCTGCGGCGATGTACACCTCCAAGGACGAGCCGGCCTTTCGCAACGAGGCGCATGCGGCCGGGGCGGTGGACGTGCTGAGCAAACCGGCGACGCCGGCGGCGCTCGAATCGCTCCTCGAACGGATGAACGCCCTGCTCGACGCCGCCGTCAAGCCCCAGGCCGCGCCGGCTCCGGTCAGTGCGGGGGTGACCGCCGAATGGGTCGAGAAGCTCTTCCTGGAAAAGACCGAGCGGGCTTTCTACGATGCGGTCGAATCGCAGGTGCTGCCGTTGATCAACGATGTGATCGCCAAGTTGCGGCTGGAATTGGAGTTGAGTCAGGAAGAAGCCAGCACCCGCAGTGCAGCGCAAGTCGTCGAAAAACGACTGGCGGATTGGCAGCCGCCTGCGCCGCCCGTGGTAGATACCCAGGGAGCGGTTGAGGCGGCGCTTGAGGCCCGATTGCCTGCGCTGTTGAAAGAACAGTTCGAGACCTTTCAACGCGAGGCGCAGGCAGAAGCCGAACGGCGGGTTCAGGAGCTGACCAAGCAACTTTGCCAGAGCCAGTGGCGAGCGTTCACCGAGCAATTATTGCCGCAACTGGGCCAGCGGATTACTGAGATGGTGCGCAAGGCCGGGGTCGTCACCCAGGAGTCGGCCGTAGCCGCCGCCCGCGAAGTCGCCATGACGGGGGCACGCGAGGTGGCCTTGCAGGCGGTGGCCGAGGCGCACGCCGCCAGCGCCAACGTCGAGGAAACCCCCGCGGCGGCAGCAATGCGGGTCACCCGGAAGATGCTGGCGGAAGCGCAAGGCGATTGGCAGCGGCGTATTTATCTGGCGGCGGGTGGGGCCGCCCTGGCAGGCATTGGCGCGGCGCTGCTGGTTTACGGGCTGAAGTAGAAATGAGCACCCCGGCGGTCCGTGGGGTCGGAACCAAGTAAAAAATACAGGGTGGATTCCAGAATGATGGATATCGTGTCGTTGTTAACCGGGTTGGCCGCTGGAGCGACGGCTGGCGGCTTGGTGGTCTATCTGCTGCCCTATCAGATCTTGCGGCGCGACCGTGGCGTGGTGCATGCCGAACTGGTGGAAGCACAAGCCCAACACAATCAACTCCAAGCCACTCTGCTCGATACGCAGTCCACCGCTTATCAAAGCCGTCAGACCGCCTTGCAGCAGCAACAGCGGCTTGAGCATCAACTCACCGAGGCGGGCGAGCAGTACGCGGCGCTGGAAAAGCGGCTGGCCGATTTGGAGGCGCAACGCGAACAGGAACAGCAGGCTTTTCTGCGTGAGGCAACCCGGTTGCGCGGCGCCATCTCGCGGTTGGAGCAGGAACAAGTGGCGTTGCAGGATCGCTACGCTCAGGAAAATACCCGGTGGGATCGGGAACAACAGAGCATGGCGTTACAAAACGCGCATATGGAAGAGCAATTCCGAACGTTGCAGCAGGAAAAATCGGCCCTGGAAGCGCGTTTGGAACAAAAGAGCGATGCCTGGGAGCGCGAACGGCTGGCATTTCAGGTCCAGTTGAACACGCTTGAAGACAATCTGGCTTTGCAAAAGGCTCGGGCAGGCGGCGGTTCGGTTTCGACGCCAGACCTGGCGCTGCTGAAAGAAAAAGTGCGGGCGGAGGCGGAGGCGGAGTTCAACCAGCGGCAGGCGGCCTGGAAGCAGGAGCGCCAGAGCCTGCAGGAGCAACTGGAACGGCTGCAAGCCGAGCGGCGGGCAGTGCCGGAGCAGGCGGCGGCGGGCGATTCGGAACTGCGCCAGCAGATGGAACAAGCACAACGGGACCGCCAGGCGTTGGAACAAAAACTGGCGGCGCGCGAGTTGCGGGCGGAACAGGAACGCAGCGCGCTGGAAGCCGAGATCGAACAGTTGATGGAGCGCCTGTTGCGGTTGCAGAGTGGGTCGGGCGCCTGAACGGTGAACGCCTGATCTTTTTAACCTTTTTGATGAATGGGATCGCTTTGTATGATTTTGACGCATCGCAATATCGAAGGCATTGATATCGTTTCCCTGGCCGGGCGGCTGGTGATGGCCGACGTGCCGGAGGTCCGGCAGAAGCTGCTGGTGACGGTCGAGCAGGGCAGCGGCAAGCTGATCCTGGATCTGGCCGAGGTGGGTTTCATGGATTCCAGCGGTCTGTCGGTGCTGGTGTCGGTGTTCAAGGCAGCCCGCGCCAAGAGCGGCGACGTGGCCTTGCTGCATTTGAGTCCCACCGTGCGCTCCCTGATCGAATTGACCCGCCTGCAACAGGTGTTCCCGATTTTCGACGATGAAGCGGCGGCGCTGGCCCGGCTGCGCTGAAGCGAGAAGGCGCGGGGGCGAATGAAGCGGATTGCCGCGCTAGCAATCGGGGTGGCGCTGGCGGGCTGCGCTGCGCCGAAGGCGGTTGCGCCGGAGTTGAACCCCGGCATCCGGGAAGCGCCAGCGCAGTTCGAGATTCCCGAAAAGCGGGCGACCTTTTCGAGCGATGCGCTGGTGCAGCAATTCGAGTCCGAAGCGCCCAAGCAGTATGTGATCGGGCCGGGCGACAAGATCACCGTCATCATCGCCGGGCGCCCCGAACTGTCGGGTCAGCATACGGTGGGGCCGGACGGCAACATCACCCTGCCGTTCGCCGGCACGGTCAACATCCTCGACACCAACCGCGATCAGGCCGCCGAGCTGATCAAGCGCGCCCTGTCCACCTATTATCTTTCGATCTACGTCACGGTGCGCATTGACGAATACACCAGCAACCGGGTGGTGGTGCTGGGGCGGGTCGAGCGGCCGGGCGTGGTGCATTTCGAGGATAATCCTACGCTGATCGAGGTGCTGTCGCGGGCGGGCGGTTTCCCCATCATGCGCCCCGAACAGGTCTTGACTCGCTGCGCGGTCATGCGCGGCGACCGGATTTTGTGGCTGGACCTGAAGCGGCTGCTCAACGGCGATCTGTCGCTGAACATCCCGCTCAAGCGCAACGACATCGTCTACATTCCCGACGCCTTCGACACCACCGTGTACGTGCTGGGCGAAGTCAACAAGCCCGGCGTCTACCGGCTGACGCCGAAGATGTCCTTCCTGGACGCGCTGGGCCAGGCGGGCGGACCGAACCTTCGCGCCAATCCCGATAAAATTCACCTGATCCGGCCCAGTCAGGGCCTGAACCAGGAAGTCGCGCTGGATGACGTGCTGGCCCCGGATCGCACCCTGAACGTGGCGCTCCAGGAAGGCGATATCGTCTACGTACCACGCAGTGGCATCGCCACGGTGGGTTACTGGCTCAGCCAGATCAACCCGTTCGCCCTGTTGCTCAGCGTGCAGTCCATCGCAGCGAACGCGACCGGCGAATGAGCGATCCCGCCCCGGCGCCACCGTTACCGCCCAGCGGCGCGTTCATGCCGCTGGTCAGCCTGCGCGAGCGCAAGTGGCTGGCGCTGGCCATCGTGCTGACGGTGGCGGCGGTGGGAGCGCCGCTGGCCTGGTACAAGGCGCCGGGCTATAGCTACGAAGTGAACGCGGCGATCTACGTCGCGCCCCGCTTCGCCAAGGTGCTCAAGAGCGACCAGGAACTGGAATTCCAGTCCAACACCCAATACCTGCAATACGTTGAGCAACAGGTCCGCAACCTCAACCGGTACGACATCGCGCTGGAAGCCTTGCGCCAGTTGGGCGATTACCGGGCGATGTGGCAGCCAGACGGAATCAGCGAGCACAAGGCGGTGTTGCGGTTGATGCGCTCGGTCAGTGGCCGCGCCATCAAGAATACCTACCTGATCGGCGTCACGCTCGGGGGTGGTCAGGCCGAGGGACTGGCGGAAACGCTCAATACCTATCTGCGCGTCTTCCTGGAGACCGTCAAGAAAGAGGACTTGTACGGCAGCGACGAGCGGCTGGTGGACCTGCGGACCCGCCAAACCGAACTCGCCCGGCAAGCCGGGGAAAAAGCCCGGCGCCGCGGCGAACTGGGGGAGCAACTGGGCGTGGCCGCCTTCGACGAAGGCGCCCAGAACAATCCCTACGAGCGCCTGTTGCAGGAGAGCGGCGTCGCGCTGAACGCGGCCCGGCGCAAGCTGGCCGAAGTGCAGGCGGCGTTCGACGCCTACGATCCCGGCAAGGGGCAGGCATCGAAGACGGCGCTGGATGCGGCGGTCGCGCAAATCGTGGCCAACGACAGCGGCCTCAACAGCCTCAAGTATCACCTGTGGGCCAAACGGGGCGACCTGCTCAACGAAATCAGCGGGTTGTCGCCGCAACATCCATTGCGCGCCGTGGCCGAACGCAAGCTGAAGGACCTGGACGAAGATGTCCGGGTCTACGCCGAGACGCTGACCACGAATACCCGCAACCAGTTGCTGGAGCAGCGGCGCACGGCGGTGCGCGAAGCCCGCCAGATCGAACAGACCCTGGCGGCGGAACAGCAGAAGGTCCAGGAACGCGCCAGTTGGTTCATCGGCAACTACAACGAGGGTCTGGCGCTGACCCAGGACCTCAAACGGATCCGCACGCAGTTGGACGCGCTGAACGAGCGCATTGATTTTCTGACCCTGGAAGCCGATGCGCCGGGATTCCTGCGCATCCAGTCGGCGGCGTTGCCGCCCGACTATCCCGTTGGCGGCGGGCCGAAGAAGCTGGTGGCGCTGGCGCTGGTGGCGGCGATTGGCCTGGGTCTGATCGTGCCGATTGGGCTGGACCTGCTGGACAAGCGCATCAAGACCGCCGCCCAGGTGCATCGCCTGCTGGGGTTCGCACCGGTCGCCGCCCTGCTCGACAAGCAGGAGGCGGGGAACCGGCTGGTCTGGGGCGATCAGATGCGGCGGCTGGTGCTGGCGCTGAGCCGGGAGGAACGCCAGCACGGCGCTCACCGCATTGCGCTGACGGCGGTCAAGGCCGGCAGCGGCGTCACCGATCTGGTGCTGGACCTGGCCCGGGAATTCACGCTCGATGGCCTGCGGGTGATCGCGGTCGAGGCCAACGCGCTGAAACCCGATCCACGTTACCTGCCAGAGCCGCTGGCGCCGGGCCTGATTGATTTGTTGAACGGTGCGGTCACGCTGGACCAGGCCATCGTTCCCGCCCAGGGCTTGTTGCCGGACCGCATTCCGGTCGGGCTGGCGGTGCAACGCCATCTGCCATTTTACGACCGGTTTCCGCCAACCCTCGATCCCCTGCTGGAACGCTACGACGTGATCCTGCTGGATACGCCGCCGGTGCTGCTGTCAGGCGATACCGAGTTTCTGGCCCGTTACGCCGATGTCATGCTGCTGCTGGTCAGCGCCCGGCTGACCCGGCCGGACGAAATCCGGCAAGTGGCGCGGTTGCTGGAGAAGGCGGACCCCAAGGTCTTCGGGGTGATCGTCAACCGCCTGAAGGTCTACCCGGGCGGCCACTACGCCGATGCGGTGGAAAAATACCAGGAGAGCGAGGCCACCGCCCGCCAATTGCTCCAGGTGCATCTCGATCGGGGTCAATCAGCGCCTGAAACCGCTGCGACTGGCGCGGATGCGGAGAAGGCTTCGCGCTGGCGCCGGGCCTGGCGCTGGTTCAGATTCAAACGCAAGCCCGCGCCGCCCTCGGCCATCGTCTGATCTCAACCACTCACCTGAAACTCCAAAAAGTACAATTTATGACCATTCCTCTGGTTTACGCCCTGCACAGCGGCAATCTGTACGGCACCGAACGGATGGCGCTGGCGACTCTGCAAGGGCTGCGCAACCGCTTCGACCCGGTGCTGCTGGCGCCGCCGGGGCCGGCGCTGGCCGAAGCCGCCCGGCTGGGCATTCCCGGCGAGTCGTTCGCCAATCCCCGCGAATTTGCCTTACGCCTGCGGCCCTGGCTGGCCCGGCATCGGCGGCTGGCATTCGTCGCAACCGGCGTGGTGCATTCGCTGGCCTTTCTGGCGCTGAACGTCTGGTATCGGCGCCAATCCGTTCATCTGCATCTGGTGCATGGCGGGACCGACGAGCGGCTGAGCTATGGCCGCAAGCGCCTGCTCAATCCCACGGCTGTGAAGCTGGTAGCGGTGTCCGGCTTCGTGCGCGAGCGGTTGATCGCCAATGGGGCCGCGCCCGGCAAAATCTGGGTGATCGAGAATTTCCTGACCGACGAGCGGGTGCGGAGCGCGCCGCGCCGACTTCCATTCGCGTCCGCCGGCGTGCGCAACGTCGTGATCGTGTCGCGCATTGATCCGATCAAGCGGGTGGATCTGCTGCTTGACGCGCTGGACCGTCATCCGGAACTGGGCGCGCTGTCGTTCCGCATCCTCGGTTCCGGCTGGGATTTGGAGAAGCTGCGCGCCCGCGCCGCCGAACGGCATCCCAACGTCCACTTCCTCGGCTTTACCGAAGCGGTGGCGGAAGAACTGGCCGCTGCCGATCTGCTGCTGCACCTGTGTCCGAGCGAGCCGTTCGGGCTGGCGATTCTGGAAGCGATGGCGGCGGGCGTGCCGGTGCTGGTTCCCGACAGCGGCGGGACCGCGCTGCTGGTGGAGGAAGGCGTCTCCGGCGGCCGGTTCCGGGCGGATGACGCCGAGGCGCTGGCGGCCCGCTTGCGGGAGTTGCACGATGCGCCGGCGGAGGTGTTAAACCGCTGGGTTGCGGGCGGCGACCGGGCGCTGGCCACCCGCTTTTCCCAGACCGAACGCCTGAGCGATTACGAACGCCTGCTGGCGGAGGTGGAAGATGAGTGATGCACCCCTCACCCCCGAGTATGAGCACGGCGCCGCCGTGCCCATCCACAGCGAGGTAGGGGCACGGCGCCGCCGTGCCCCTACTTCATCACCCGTCTTGTCGGTGGTCGTGATTGGCCGCAATGAGGGCGAGCGGCTGGTGCGCTGTCTGGAATCGGTGCGGGCGATGGCCGATCCCGGCGGGCCGGTCGAGTTGATCTACGTGGATTCGGCCTCCACCGACGGCAGTCCGGAGCGGGCGGCGGCGCTGGGCGCGCGGGTGTTGACGGTGCGGCCGGAACGGCCCTCGGCGGCGACCGGCCGCAACGCGGGCTGGCGGGTGGCACAGGCCCCGTTCGTGCTGTTTCTGGACGGTGACACGATCCTGCATCCCCGGTTCGTGGCCGATTCGCTGCCCGAATTTCAAAACCCGAAGGTGGGCGTAGTCTGGGGCCATCGCCGGGAGATCAGCACAGACGCTTCGCTGTACAACCGGGTGCTGGACCTGGACTGGATTTACCCGCCGGGAATCACCGAGTTCTGCGGCGGCGACGCTCTGATGCGGCGTGAAGCTCTGGTTGAAGTGGATGGGTTCGACGCCAGCCTGATCGCTGGCGAGGAGCCGGAACTGTGCCAGCGGCTGCGGGCGCGCGGCTATCAAATCCTGCACGTGGATCGCCCCATGACTGGTCACGATCTGGCGATGACCCGCTGGCAGCAATACTGGCGGCGGGCGGTGCGGGCCGGCCACGCCTACGCCGAGGTGGCGGCGCGGTTTCGCGGCACGGCGACCCCGTTGTGGGAAGCCGACGCCCGGCGCAATCTGATTCGTGGCGGCGTGTTGCTGCTGACGCTGGTGCTGGGCGTCGGCGGCGCGCTGCTCGGTTCAGCGATCATCCCACTGCTGGTGGTCGGGCTATGGCTGGCGCTGGCGGTTCGCACCGCGCTCAAGGTGGGCTGGAAAAGCCGCGATCCGCTGACCCGGTTCCTGTACGGCCTCCATTCCCACGTGCAGCAGATTCCGATTCTGGTCGGCCAGCTCGGCTATTACCGGGATCGCTGGCGGGGCCGGCGGCGCGGCCTGATCGAGTACAAGTGAGCGGAGGCAGGCGATGAGTGGACTGGCGAAACGACTACTGGTTGGAGTCTTGACGCCGCTGGCCAAACTGGCGGCGACCGTGGGCGAATCCGGGCGACGGGTGTGGGCGCACGCCCGGCTGCGCGCCAGCATCACCGGGCCGGTGGACCCCTCGGTCGTGATCATGGGGGTGGCGGAGGTGCGCGGCGCGGGCCGCGTCGAGGTGGGGAAAAACCTGTTCCTCTATCCCGGCCTGTATCTGGAAACCCAGGAGCCGGGCCGAATCGTCATCGGCGACGACGTGGTGATGTCGCGGGGCGTCCACATCGTGGCGTTCCAGGAGATCGTGATAGGAGCCGGGACCCTGATCGGCGAATACGCCAGTCTGCGCGACGCCAATCACCGCTTCGGCGAAGACCAGGCCATCCGCCGTTCCGGGCATGACGCCGCGCCGATCCGGATCGGACGCAACGTGTGGATCGCTCGTGGGGTCATGGTGCTGCCCGGCGTCACCATCGGCGACGGCGCCGTGATTGGCGCGAATGCAGTCGTGACCCGCGATGTCGCGCCGGGCGCGGTAGTCGTTGGGATACCCGCCCGACCGTTATAAGAGGATGCGGAGAGTGGTTTGATGAGCGCCCCGCGCACCGGCAGTGAACTGTTCATCGTTGACAACAGCGATTCCGACTGGAAGGTCCGGGACTACCTGATCGAATGGTCTGATCTCGCCAAGGCGATGGATATCGCTACCGGCTATTTCGAGATCGGCGCGTTGCTGGCGTTACAGGAGAAGTGGCAGGCGGTCGAGCGGATTCGGATTTTGATGGGCGATGAGGTGTCGCTGCGCACCAAACGCGCCTTCACCGCCGGACTGAGCAAAATCAGCCAGCGCCTGGAAGCCAGCCTCGAAGCGGAAAAGGTTCAAAACGATTTCCTGCACGGGGTACCGGCCATCGTCGCAGCAATCCGCGCCGGTAAAATCCAGTGTCGGGTGTACCGCAAAGACAAGTTTCACGCCAAAGCTTACCTCACGCACGCCCGCGCCGCCGTGGTGGGTTCGTTCGGGCTGGTCGGCTCGTCGAACTTCACCCGGCCCGGGTTGAGCGAAAACGTCGAACTGAACGTCCAGGTGCGCGGCCCCGAAGTTGGCCTCTTGCAGGAGTGGTACGAACGGCACTGGCAGGCGGCTGAGGACATCACCCCCGACATTTTACGCACCCTGGAACGCCATACCGAGCCGCGCCTGCCGTTCGTGATCTGGTTCAAGGCGCTGGACGAGTTCTTTCGCGGCCAGGCGCTGACGCCGGACCTGTGGGATCGGCAGGAATCCCGGCTGTTCCCGAAGCTGGACCCATACCAGCAGGACGCCTACCGCAATCTGCTCGCCATCGCCCGGCGCTATCAGGGCGCGTTTTTGTGCGACGGCGTCGGTCTGGGCAAAACCTTCGTCGGCCTGATGCTGCTGGAGCGGATGGTAGTGCGCGAGGGCAAGCGGGTGGTGCTGTTCGCCCCCAAGGCGGCGCGCGAGGACGTGTGGGAGCGCGACATCGCCAAGTATCTGCCGGACCTGAACAGCGGCTTCGTCAGCTTCATGCTGTACAACCACACCGATTTGCAGCGCCAGGGGAAATGGCCGCGCGATCTGGCCCTGACCTTGCGCGACGCCGACGTGGTGATCATTGATGAGGCGCATCACTTCCGCAATCCCGGCATCAAGGGCGAGGGGATTCGGGAACCGTCGCGCTATCGCAAGCTCCAGCATTACCTCCATGCCGGCGACCGGAAGAAGCAACTGTTTCTGCTGACCGCGACGCCGGTGAACAACTCGGTCCATGATTTTCGCCGGATGATCGAGTTGTTCACCAACAGCGATGACCGCTATTTCGCCGCTGGCCTGGGTATTCACAGTCTGCCGCGCTATTTCAACGACCTGGAAAAGCGGATTCTGGGCAAGCTGCCGGCGTTGCAACAATGCGAGCTGGAGTTCGGCCCGGAAATTCTGGAAGCCGAAAAGACTCTGCGCACCGATCTCCTGTTCGAGAGTCTGGTGGTGCAACGCAGCCGGGCCTACGTCAAGCGGAGCCAGCAGCAAGCCGGCGCCCGGTCGGTGCTGTTTCCGGAACGCGCGGCCCCGAAAGTGGCGGCCTACAACCTCAAGGCCACCTACGGCAAGCTGCTGGATAGCGTCGAACGGGCGTTCAACAAGAAAAAGCCGCTGTTCGTGCTGGGCATCTACTATCCCCTGGCCTACTGGATCGGCGACAAGGCCAGCCCGGACTTCCAGAAATGGGACGAGGGCCGGCAGAAGCAGGTGGTGATCCTGATTCGCACCCTGTTTCTCAAACGCTTCGAGAGTTCGGCGAAGGCGTTTGAAGGCTCGTGCTGGCGCTTGTTGCAACGGTTGCTGGCCTGGGTGACGGTCCATACCCAGTCCGACCACGACCGACGCCGGCTGGAGCGCTGGAAGCAGAAAAACGCCGAGTTGATCGGCTACGTCCAGGCCCACCAGCACGAACTGTGGCCGACCGAGGCCGAGGATGACCAGGTGGAGGAGTTTCTGACCGAGGACATCCTCAACGCCGTCCCGCGCCTCGATCCGGAGAAATTCGACGTAGGCGCGATTCTGGATGACAGTTTCGATGACCTGAACCAACTGGCCGAGTTCCTGGAACTGGTGGCCAAGGTCAAGCCGGAACGGGACGACAAGCTCAAGGCGCTGATCCGGCTGCTGAAAACCGACCCGGTTTTGAAGAAAGAGAAGCTGTTGCTATTCACCGAGTTCGCCGACACCGCCCGCTATCTGGAACAGGAACTGACCAGGGCCGGCATCGCCGGGGTGCATCGCATTGATGGCGGCAGTTCGCAAAAGCAACGCAGCGGGGTGATCCGCCGCTTTGCGCCGTACTACAACGACGCCAGTTCCGCCGTCCTGGCGGCTGAGGGCCTGGAGGAAATTCGGGTGCTGGTCAGCACCGACGTGCTGTCGGAAGGCTTGAACCTGCAAGACGCGCTGCGGTTGATCAACTACGACCTGCACTGGAACCCGGTGCGGCTGATGCAACGCATCGGCCGCGTGGACCGGCGGCTGAATGCCGAAATCGAAGTCAGCATCGTCGCCGATCACCCGGAACAACAGACGTTGCGCGGCCAGGTGGAATTCTGGAACTTCCTGCCGCCGGATGAACTGGACGAGTTGTTGCGGCTGTTCAAGCGGGTGACCGACAAGACCCTGGTGATTTCCCGCACTCTGGGGATCGAGGGCCGGCAGTTGCTCACCCCCGACGATCAGTTCGATCCGGTGAAGGAACTGAACGAACAGTGCGACGGCAGCCTGAGCGATGTCGAACAACTGCGCCTGGAATATCAGGCGCTGGTGGAACAGCATCCGGCCTTGGCCGCCGAACTGGCCGGGTTGCCGCTAAAGGCGTTTTCCGGGAAGACGTTGGTCTGCCCCTCAACCCCAAGTAGGGGCACGGCGCCGCCGTGCCCCTACCCAACGGCGGTGACGGGCGCGGTATTTTTCTGCTACCGCATTCCGCGCCCCGATCCGAATTTGATTGATACCGAATCCGGTCAGCCGCGCTGGTCGGATGCGGCGGGGTTTACCGTATGGGCCTGTTATGACCTGGAATGGAAGCGGGTGTTGACCGAACCGGGGGCTATGGCCGACTGGATTCGGTCGCAGCCGGACACGCCGCGCCGCTGCGTGCTGGACCGGGCGGCGCTGTCGGCCTTGCGCCAGCAGGTCGAGAAGCAACTGATCGCCGAGCATCTGCGGCCGTTACAAGCGCCGGTCGGCGTGGGTCCGATTCTGAAGTGCTGGATGGAACTCAGCCGAATAGATTAGGGGTAGCGCGCTGCCCCTGGCGCGTGGATGGGTCAAGCGGTGGATGGACGACGATAGGCCCCTGATTTCAGGAGCGCCTTAATCTGTTGGGAAGCCTGCTGCTTGTCGTTCCGCAAGGATTCGATTTCGGATGGCGTTAGCAGTCTGGCCAGATTTGAGGAGATAACGGGCTTCGGACTCCGTAAGTCGGTCAAATCCGTACCCGAAGATTTTGATCCACCAAGGTTCAAGGTCGGCATAGCGCATTCTCACCTCGCCAAGCGTTGCTGACTGTAAATTCAATTTAGCGGAATACCGCTTGCCCGTCAAAGTCGTAGCGGCAATGACCTG
>ERZ1645187.729-NODE-729-length-32208-cov-13.981744_pt1 | contig 32208 bp, 31 predicted proteins | sample MGYA00575352_ERZ1645187 | MGnify/ENA primary metagenome ERZ1645187 (study PRJEB40837, sample SAMN11349314) | freshwater sediment metagenome | isolation source: river sediment | host: Sediment | place: India: Wazaribad , New Delhi | collected 2017-02-21 ... | reverse complement strand
TGCGGCCCTTGGCGTGCTTGTCGCGGATGAAGCGCTCTTCCTCGGCGGCCGCGACCAGCCTGCCGTCGATGTAGAGGGCGGCGGACGGATCGTGCGAGACCGCGCCGGACAATCCGAGTATGGTGAGTGCCACGGATGCGATTCCGATCAAAGGATGGAAGTATACAGGCCGGCGGATGGGTGCCGCTTATAATCCGCCGGCCATGCGCGTCCTGCTCGTCAAGACCTCCTCGCTCGGCGACGTCGTGCACAACCTGCCGGTCGCCAGCGATATTCATCGGAAGTTTCCGGACGCGACCATCGACTGGGTGGTGGAGGAAAGCTTCGCGCAGATCCCGCGCCTGCATCCCGCCGTTGCCGACGTGATTCCCGTGGCCGTGCGGCGCTGGCGTAAGTCGCTCCTGTCGCCGGGCACCTGGCGCGAAATCGGCGCCTATCGGCGTGCCGCCACGGCTGACTTTCACGACGCCGTGATCGATACCCAGGGACTGATCAAGAGCGCCCTGCTCGCCCGCTGGGCGAGCGGCCACACCAACGGGCACGCCGCCGACTCGGCGCGCGAGCCGCTGGCGGCGCGCCTGTACCAGCGCCGCTTCAGCGTCGACAAGCGTCTGCATGCCGTGAGTCGCAACCGGCTGCTGGCGGCGATGGCGCTCGATTATTCCCTCGACGATCTGCCGCTCGACTATGGCATCGCGCATTTGTCCCGTTCGCCGCCGCTGAAGGCGGACTGGCTGCCGCCGGGCGAATACGCGGTGCTGCTCACCGCCACCAGCCGCGCCGACAAGGAATGGCCGGAAGCGGACTGGCGCGCGCTCGGCGACGCGCTGGCCGATGCCGGCCTGGCAAGCGTGCTGCCCGGCGGCAGCCCCGCCGAGCGGACGCGGGCGGCCAGGCTGGCCGGCGCGCTCGGCCGCGCGGCGGCGGCGCCGGCGATGAATCTCGCCGAACTGTCGCGGCTGTTGGCGGGCGCCGCGCTGGTAGTCGGCGTCGACACCGGCCTCGTCCACCTGGCCGCCGCGCTCGGCCGTCCGACGCTGGCCTTGTATTGCGCCTCCGATCCCAGCCTGACCGGCGTACTGGCCGGCACGCCGCATGCCAACCTCGGCGCGCGGGGCCGCCCGCCGACGGCGGCGGAGGTCACCGCCGCCGCCCTGGAACTGCTCGGCGCATGACCCGCCTCCTTTACACGCTCGCCATCCATGCCCTGCTGCCCTGGGCATTCCTGCACCTGCTCTGGCGCGCCCGCCGGCAGCCGGAATACCTGCGGCACTGGCGCGAACGTCTCGGCTTCTATCGCAAGCGCACCGCCGGCGACGTGATCTGGATCCATGCCGTTTCCGTCGGCGAAACACGCGCCGCCCAGCCGCTGGTCGCGGCGCTGCGGCAGCGCCACCCCGGCTGCCAGATCGTCATGAGCCACATGACGCCGACCGGCCGCCAGACCGCCAAGGCGCTGTTCGGCGACGGCGTGCTGCGCGTCTATCTGCCTTACGACACGCCCTGGGCGGTGGCCGCCTTCCTCGACCGCTTCCGGCCGAAGCTGGGCCTCGTCATGGAAACGGAGATCTGGCCCAATCTGGTGGCGGCCTGCCGGCGGCGCGTGCTGCCGCTGCTGCTGGTCAATGCCCGTCTTTCCGAACGCTCGGCGCGGCGCTACGCGCGTGTCGCGCCCCTGGCGCGGCAGACCTTGAGCGGTCTCGCCGCCGTCGCGGCGCAGGCGGAAGACGACGCCGGGCGGCTGCGCGCACTGGGCGCGCCGGAAGTATCGGTGCTCGGCAACCTCAAGTTCGACATCGAACCGCCGGCAAGCCAGCTGGCGCTGGGCGACGAGTTCCGCCGGCGCATCGGCGACCGGCCGGTGTTCCTCTGCGCCAGCACCCGCGAGGGCGAGGAGGCCCTGATCCTCGATGCCTGGCCGCAAGACCGGCGCGCGCTGCTGGTCATCGTGCCGCGCCATCCGCAGCGGTTCGAGGAAGTCGCGGCCCTGGTCGCCGCGCGGGGCCTGGCCGTGCAGCGGCGCTCCGACGGAGCGCCGGTGGCCGCGGCCACCCGCGTCTGGCTCGGCGACAGCATGGGCGAGATGTTCGCCTACTACGCCGCGGCCCGCGCCGAGGGCGTCGCCTTCGTCGGCGGCAGCCTGCTCGATTACGGCTGCCAGAATCTCATCGAGCCGTGCAGCGTCGGCACGCCCGCGTTGATCGGGCCTTCGACCTTCAATTTCGCCGAGGCGGCGCGGGAAGCGGTGGCGGCGGGGGCGGCGATCCAGGTGCTGGGCGGACCCGGTGGATCGGGCGAGCCAGGCGGAGGCGAATCGGGCGAATCAAGCGGATCGAGCGCCGAGGCGCGGGTAGCCGAAACGCGGGTGGCCCAGGCGCTGGTGGCCGAGGCGCTGGCGCTGCTGGACGATCCGGCGCGGCGTGCCGCCATGGCTGACTTTGGCCGCGCCTTCGCCGGCCGCCATCGCGGCGCCACGGCGCGGACGCTGGCGCTGATCGGGCGGTTTATTCCAGCAGGACGTTGATCGCGGCCAGGTCGTCCTCGGTGAGGTTGCCGGCCGCCAGCTTGAGCCTGAGCTGCGCGATCAGCGTGTCCAGCCTGGCCTTCACCAGTTTCTGGCGCGTGTCGTAGAGCTGGCTCTGGGCGTTGAGCACGTCGATGTTGATGCGCACGCCGACTTCGTAGCCGAGCTTGTTGGACTCCAGGGCCGACTGCGACGACGCCACCGCCGCCTCGTAGGCGCGCACCTGCGACAGTCCCGACGTGACGCCGAGGTAGGCCTGGCGCGCGCTCAGCGCCGCCTGCCGGCGGGCGTTGTCGAGGTCGGCGGCGGCCTTGTCGCGCAGCGCCACGGCCTCGCGTTCGCGCGAGCTGACGCCGCCCCCGGCGTAGATCGGCACGCTCAGTTGCAGGCCGATGGTCGTGGCCTTGCTGTCGCTGCCCGACGAGGTGGAGGAACTGAAACCGGTGCCGCTGCGGCCGTGGCTGGCGACCAGGTCGAGCGTCGGGTAATGGCCGCCGCGCTGGCGTTCGATCTCCTCGCGGGCGATGTCGAGCGCGCCCTGGGCCTGGGCCACGGCGAGATTGCCGGTCTCGGCCGTCGCGGCCCACTGGCCGACGTCGTCCGGCCGCGGGCGGTCGATGTCGACGCCGGGACGCAGGCGCTTGAGCGCGTCCTGCTCCTTGCCGACCAGCACGCGCAGGGCCTCGCGCTTGACGGTGAGGTCGTTCTGCGCCGCCAGTTCGGTGGCGACGACCAGGTCGTACCTCGCCTGGGCTTCGTGGGTGTCGGTGATGGTGGCGGTGCCGACCTCGAAGTTGCGCTTGGCCGATTCGAGCTGCTCGGCGACCGCCGTCTTTTGCGCCACCACGGTGGTGAGGGTTTCCTGGGCGAGCAGCACGTCGAAATAGGCCTGCGCCACGCGCACGATCAAGTCCTGCCGGGCGGCGGCGAACTGCGCCTCGGCCACGCCGACGGCCAGCTCGCCCTGCTTGTAGCCGATCCAGTTCTGCCAGCGGAACAGCGGCTGGGTCAGGCTGGCCGTCCAGCCGTTGCTGTTGTAGCGGGCGTCGCGCTCGACCGACGGATGGGCGCGGGTCTCGACTTCGGTGTCGTTCAGGGTGGTATTGCCGCCCAGGCCGATGACCGGCATGAGGCCGGCCCGCCCCTGCGGCAATTTTTCCCGCCCGGCCTCGAGCGCCGCGCGCGCCGAGGCGAACTGGGCATCATGGACCACGGCGTCCCGATAGACCGACATCAGGTCCGCCGCGCCCGCCGGAAACGCCGCCGCCAGCAGACCCAGCGGCAGCAGCCAATACGAGGTGTTCTTCATCGCCTGCTCCAAAAAAATTCAATAGGTGGGCGTGGCCGGGTCGACGTCCCGCGACCAGGCGGCCATGCCCCCATACAGGTTGTAGAGCTTGCTGAAACCCTGTTGTTCCAGAAACATGCAGACCCGATGGCTGCGCGCGCCATGGTGGCAGATCACCACGGTGGCGGCCTCGGGCTTCAATTCGCCGCAACGCGCCGGAATGGTGCGCATCGGCATCGGCCGGACACCGGCGATGCGGCAGACATCGAGTTCCCACGGCTCGCGGACATCCAGCAACAGCGGCCTGTCGCGCGCCGGGTCATCGAGCCATTCCTTGAGTTGCTTGGCGCTGAGTTGTTGCATGGCTCCATGATATTAGCACGCACTTATATACGATCATGATGGCGGTGGCCGATTCTACGCCGCCGGCTCCTTGATCCTGTACCACGCGGCGTAGAGCGCCGGCAGGAACAGCAAGGTCAGCACCGTGGCGACGATCAGCCCGCCCATGATGGCCACCGCCATCGGCCCCCAGAACACCTGGCGGCTGAGCGGGATCATCGCCAGCATGGCCGCCGCCGCCGTCAGCATGATCGGCCGGAAGCGCCGCACGGCCGAGCCGACGATCGCCTCCCACGGGTGCTTGCCGGCCTTCTCGTCCTGTTCGATCTGATCGAGCAGGATCACCGAATTGCGCAGGATCATGCCCATCAGCGCGATCACGCCCAGGTTGGCGACGAAACCGAAGGGCTGGTTGAACACGATCAGCGCCAGCGCCACACCGATCAGGCCGAGCGGCGCCGCCAGCAGGGCCACGGTGGCGCGGCGCAGGCTTTGCAGCTGCATCATCAGCAGCGTCAGCACGGCGACGACCATGAAGGGCATGACCGCCTTCAGCGCCTTTTCGTTCTTGAGGGTTTCCTCGATGGCGCCGCCGATCTCGACGCGATAGCCGGGCGGCAGGCGCTTCCTGACCGCGTCGAGCTGGGGATCGATCTGCTCGGTGGCGGTCGGGCCGGTGATCTGGTTGTTGGCGAGATCGGCGCGAATCTGGATCGACGGCAGCCGGTTGCGGCGCCAGATGACCCCCTCCTCGAGGATCGGCACCAGGCGGGCCACCTGCGCCAGCGGCACCCACTTGCCGCCGGCGGCCATGTTGGCCGGCACCGGCAGGTCGACCAGCCGGTCGAGGCTGCCGCGCTCGGCGCCGCCCCGCCAGACGATGTCGATCAGCTGGTCGCGCTCGCGATACTGGGTCAGGGTGACGCCTATTTCGTGCGCTTGCAGCACCTGGGCGATGTCCTGGCTGCTCACGCCCAGTTGCCGGGCGCGATCCTGGTCGACTTCGACCCGGATGCTCCTGGCCTTCTCGTTCCAGTCCAGATGAACGTCGCGCACGTTGGGGTTGGCGCGCATGACGTCGGCCACCTCGCCGGCGATGCGCCGGAGCGCGACCAGATCCTCGCCGAGGACACGGAACACCACCGGATAACCCACCGGCGGGCCGTTCTCCAGACGATACACGCGCGTGCGCAAGTGGCTCCAGGCGCCGTCGCCCGCCTCGAAGGTCTCGATCAGGCGGCGGCGCAGCGACTCGCGGTCCTCGAGCGTGCGGGTCATCAGCACCAGCTGGCCGAAGTTGTCGTTGAACAACTGCTGGTTGAGCGACAGGTAGAAACGCGGCGCGCCGTTGCCGGTGTAGGCGGTGAAGCCGGTGATGCCGCTCTTGTACGGTTCGGTCCCGAGCATGGCCTCGACCCGGCGGACTTCATGCTCGGTCGCCTTCAGCGACGCACCCTGGGGCAGCCAGAGGTCGATCAGCAGCTCGGGCCGGATCGATGTCGGGAAGAACTGCTTCTGCACGACGGTGTTGAAGGCGACCACGCTCAGCGCGAACATCGCCACGGTGACGAGGATGGTGGTCCAGCGATGGCGCAGGCACCACACCAGCAAGGCGCGGAAGCGGTGATAGAAGGGCGTGTCGTAGATGTCGCCGTGATGCGCCTCGCCGTACTTGCGCAGCTTCTCGACATCGAGCAGCTTGAAGCCGAGGTAGGGCGTGAACACCACCGCCACGACCCACGAGGTCAGCAGGGCGACGGTCGTCACCGAGAAGATCGCGCCGGCATACTCGCCGGCGCCGGAACGCGCGAAGCCGACCGGCATGAAGCCGGCGACGGTGATCAGCGTACCGGTGAGCATGGGGAAGGCCGTCGAGGTGTAGGCGAAGGTGGCCGCCTTGAATTTGTCGAAGCCCTGCTCGATCTTGACCACCATCATCTCGGCGGCGATGATGGCGTCGTCCACCAGCAGGCCCAGCGCGACGATCAGCGCCCCCAGTGAAATCCGGTGCAGGTCGATGCCCAGCAGCTTCATCAGCAGGAAGGTCATCGCCAGCACCAGCGGGATGGAGAGCGCCACCACCATGCCGGTGCGCAGGCCCAGCGTCAGGAAGCTCACGGCCAGGACGATCAGCAGCGCCTCGGCCAGGCTCTGGAGGAACAGGTCGAGCGAGCCGCGGATGATCTCCGGCTGGTCGGCCACCGTCGCCACCGCGATGCCCACCGGCAGATGCGCGGCCAGCCGGTCGGCTTCCGCCTTCAGGGCGCGGCCGAGCTGGATGCCGTCGCCGCCGCGGATCATCACCACGCCGATGCCGATGGCATCACGGCCGTCGAAACGCATGCGCGGATTGGGCGGATCGGCCAGGCCGCGGCTGACATCGGCGATGTCGGAAACGCGAAAGTGGCGGCCGCCTACCGCCAGATCGGCATCGCGAACGCGCGCCACCGAATCGAAGGCGCCGCTGACGCGCAGCCGCAGGCGGTCGGTCGGTGTTTCGACGAAGCCGGCCGGCGTCACGGCGTTCTGCCGGGCCAGGGCCTCGGCGACCTGCGCCGGCGTGATGCCGAGCGCCGCCAGGCGCGCCGGCGCGACATCGATGTAGATTTTCTCGTCCTGGACGCCCAGCAGGTCGACCTTCTTGACGTCGGCCAGCATGCGCAATTCGCGCGCCATCCGGTCCGCCTCGCGCCGCAGGGCGGCGAGGTCGTGTCCCGCGCCGTCCTCGCTGGTCAGGGCGAAGATGTTCATGTAGACGTCGCCGAATTCGTCGTTCGGGAAGGGGCCGAGCACGCCGGCCGGCAGCTGCGGCTTGAGGTCGTCGAGCTTCTTGCGCACCTGGCGCCAGGATTCCGGCACTTCGGACCTGGGCGTGTAGTCCACGAGCTGAAGGAACACCAGCGACTCGCCGGCGCGCGAGGAAGAGTACACCACGTCGATGTAGGGCGTTTCCTGGAGCTTCTTTTCGATACGCTCGGTCAGCTCGGTCTCCACCTCGCGGGCCGTGGCGCCCGGCCACTGCGCGCGCACCACCATGACCTTGAAGGTGAAGTCGGGGTCCTCGGCGCGCCCGAGCTTCAGGAACGACAGCACGCCGGCGACCATCAGCACGACGATCAGGTAAAGGATCATCGAGGGATGCTCGAGCGCCCAGCCCGAGAGGTTGGCGCGGCTCATTGCTCGACGGCGCGAATCTTCTCGCCCTCGATCAGCTTGAAGGCGCCGGCGGCGACGATGCGCTCGCCATCCTTCAGGCCGCCGCCGAGCACCGCGCCGTCGTCGGCGTAGCGCTCGACCCGGACTTCGCGCAGCGTCACGGCATCGCCGTCGCCGAGCACCCACACCGCCGGTTTGTCGCCGCGCTGGAACAAGGCCGCCAGCGGCACGATCATCCTGTCCGGATGGGTCGCCGCGAAGCTGACGCTCGCGGTCAGGCCGAGCGGCAGCGTCGCCTCGGCGCCGGACAGGCTGACGCGGGTGACGAAGGTGCGGGTCGCCGCGTCGGCCACCGGCGCGATCTCGCGCACCCGCCCGGCGTAGGACTTGCCGTCGGCCCACAGGGCGACGGTGGCGGCGCTGCCCGGACGGATGCCGGCCAGCGCGCCTTCGGGCAGGGCGATCGCCACCTCGCGTTCGCCGTCGCGGGCGACGCGCAGCACGGCCTGGCCGGCGCCCACCACCTGCCCGGGCTCGGCCAGCACCGCGGCGACGATGCCGGGCTGGTCGGCGTACAGGGTGGTGTAGGCCGCCTGGTTGGCGGCCAATTGCGCCTGCGCCCGCGCCGCCTTGGCCGCCGTCACGCGGGCATCGAGCACGGCCTGGCTGACGAAGGACTTCGCTTGCAGGTCGCGGGCGCGCCGCAGTTCCGCCTCGGCCAGGTCGGCATTCGCCTCGGCCTGGCTGGCGGCCAGGCGCGCATCGGCCGGGTCGAGCCGCGCCAGCGGCTGGCCGGCGCGCACGCGGGCGCCGACATCGACCAGCCGTTCGACGAGCTTGCCGCCGACGCGGAAGCCCAGCGTCGACTCGTGGCGCGCGCGCACCTCGCCGCTGTAGCGCGCGCCGGCCGGCGCGTCGCCATGGCTGACTTTCATGACGCGCACCGTTTTCGGCCCGGCGGCGATCTGCGCGGTGGCCGGCGCCTCGCGGCCGCAGCCGGCGAGCAACAGGAGGGGCATCAGCAACAGGAGGGGATTCATCGGGCGGGGTTCCGGGAAATCAGGCCGGCGCGGGCCAGTGCGTTCGCTCCGCCGAGGCCGCCGACCCGCATGACGATCGAATCTCGCGGCGCGCTTGCCGGCCAGCGTCGGGAAAGTCCGCAAGTCTACCCGCTGGCATGCCGAGGTCAAGCCGGCGCGCCGCCATGGCCTTGACGGATGGCCGACAAGCGCGATACTTTTTTGCCAGGAGGATGACCATCATGGATATCGGTTTCATCGGACTCGGCCTCATGGGCCGCCCCATGGCGCTGCACCTGGCCAGGGCCGGCCACGCGCTGCACCTGTGGGCGCGGCGGCCGGCATCGCTCGAACCGTTCAAGGACAGCGGTGCCCGCGCGCACGTCTCGGCGGCGGCGGTGGCCCGCCACGCCGACGTCGTGTTCACGATGGTGGCCGACGCCCCCGACGTGCGCGAGCTGGCGCTGGGCGACGACGGCATCGCCAGTGGCGCCCGGCCGGGAGCGATCGTGGTGGACATGAGCACCATCAACCCCAACGCGGCGCGCGAAATCGGCGCGGCGCTGGCGCAACGGGGCATCGAATTCGTCGATGCGCCGGTGTCGGGCGGCGAGACCGGCGCCATCAACGCCACGCTGACCATCATGGCCGGCGCCAGGCCGGACGTGTTCGCCCGCGTCAAGCCGCTGCTCGAAACGATGGGCAAGTCGGTGAACCTGATCGGCGACATCGGCGCCGGCCAGGTGGCCAAGGCCTGCAACCAGATCATCACCGGCGTCGGCGTGCTGGCGGTGGCCGAGGCTTTCAGCTTCGCCGCCAAGAACGGCGTCGATGTCGCGAAAGTGCGCGAGGCGCTGCTCGGCGGCTTCGCCTACTCGCGCATCCTGGAAAACCACGGCCAGCGCATGCTCGACCGCGACTTCGAGCCGGGCTTCAAGGCCTGGATGCACCAGAAGGATCTGCGCATCGTCATGGAGGAAGCCCACCGCCTCGGCCTGATGCTGCCGGCGGCGGCGGCCACCGCGCAGCTGTTCAACGCCATCGTCGGCAGCGGCCTGGGCGAGCGGGATTCGATCATCGCCTTGCGCATGCTCGAACGCATCGGCGGCGCGGGCTAGGTTCCGGTTAGTTCCCGTCCCGATGCGCCGGCGGCGGCGCGGACATCAGGCGCGCCGCCACCAGCCCGTTCACGACGCCGAACACGAGGGCGAACAGCGCGAACACCGGCACCAGATAGAAAACGCCGTCGTGCGGCACCAGCCAGGCCCGCGCCAGCAATACCTGGCCGCCGACATGGGCGAACGCGGCGACGATGCTGTGGCTGACCGGCCCGAACCAGCGCGCCGGCAGCCGCGCCGCCAGCGCCAGCGCCGCGAGGCTGGTCAGCGCGCCGGTCAGGCTGAGAAAGAAGCCGGGGGCGAGAAACTGCCCGACCAGGAGGCTGCCGGCGAGCACGCGCAGCAGCGACACCCAGGCCGCCTCGCGCCAGCCATGGCGGGCCAGCACGATCAGGACGACAATGTTGGCCAGCCCCGGCTTGACGCCGGGCAGGGGCGTGGGAATCGCCGCCTCGGCCACGGTCAGGACGATCGCCGCCGCCGCGTAGCGGGCGACGCGCCGGTCGGCCGGCGTCACGCGCAGTTCGATGGTCGTCTCGCCCACCGGCGTCCCGTCAATAGTTGAGCGTGTCGTAGCCGGCCTGCCGGCCCGCCAGCGACAGGCTGACGTGATTGGGCGCGCAAATGGCGATGGCGTTGGCGCGCGTCAGCCAGCCCTGCTTGACGCAATACTGGCGCGGCCCCGGATCGGCGGCGATGCGCGCCCGGCCCGGCTGGATCTCCACCACCGTCCGGCCCAGCGGCCCGGCGACCTCGAAGCGGCGGGCGGCATCGAGCGGATACTCGGCCACCACCCGGCCGTCGAGGCGAATGACGGCGCGTTCGGCCGGACCGCCGCGCCAGAGCAGGGGAAAGGCCAGGGACACCGCCAGGACGCCGAGCGCGGCCGCCAGCCAGTCGCCGGGGCGCAGCAGCGCCAGCCAGTCGCTCACGACGACGGCGCCCCGGCGTCCCACCGCGGCTGACTTTGGTTCTCGATGCCGCGGCGGCGCCCGCCCGTCGCTCACGACGGCGCCAGCGTGCGATGGCGGACCAGCACGTGCATGGCGCCGCGAAAACGCTCGGCCAGTTTTTCGGCGAGGTAGACCGAACGGTGCTGGCCGCCGGTGCAGCCCAGCGCCACGGTGAGATAGGCGCGGTTGTCGCGGATGTAGGCCGGCAGCCATTCCTGGATGAAGCGGCCGATGTCGGCCAGCATCACGCGCACCTCCGGCTGGGCGTCGAGGAATTCGACGATCGGCGCGTCGAGGCCGGTCAGCGGCCGCAGCTGGGGATCGTAATGGGGATTGGGCAGGCAGCGGACATCGAACACCAGGTCGGCATCCATCGGCAGGCCGTGCTTGAAGCCGAAGGACTCGAACATCAGCGTCAGGCCGGCGCTGTCGTCGAGGGCGATGAAGTCCTTGACGAAGGTGCGCAGGGCGTTGGGGCGCAGATGGCTGGTGTCGATGTGATGACCGAGGTCGCCGAGGACTTCGAGCGCTTCGCGTTCCTTGGCGATCGCCTCGGCCAGCGTCGTGTCGCCGACCGCGAGCGGATGGCGGCGCCGCGTCTCCGAGAAACGCTGGATCAGCACTTCGTCGCGGGCTTCGAGGAAGATGAAGCGCAGGTCCACGCGCCCTTCCTCGCGCAGGCGGCGCAAGGCCTGCGGCAGCAGGGCGGCGACCCCGGCGCCGCCGCGCATGTCCATCGCCACCGCCGCGCGCGCCTGTCCCTCGGCGCAAAGGTGCTCCACCAGCGGCGCCAGCAGCGGCGCCGGCAGGTTGTCGACGCAGTAGTAGCCCGCGTCCTCGAGGACGTTGAGGGCAATCGACTTGCCGGAGCCGGACAGGCCGCTGATCAGGACGAGTTTCATGGGGTCGACAATAAACGAGCTTGACGGCCGGAGCCAGACGGCCATGGCCGGCCGGAGCTAAGCCGCCATGGTCGGCCGCAGCCGGCCATCAATCACTTCGATCGCGCCGGCGCGTCCGAGTTCCGCCATCAGCCATTCGGCCAGCGCGCCGACCTCCATGCCGAGCCAGCGCGCGCCGATGTCGCGGAAGAAGGGCACCCGTTCGAGATAGGCGGCCAGTTCGGCGCGCGGCAGGCTTTGCAGGTCGAGCAGGTTGAAGATGAAGCAGCCCTTGACGGCGTTGCGCGCCAGGCGGGCCGGATCGGCCTCGAAGGCTTCGAGGCGCCGGAAGGCCCGCGCCAGCGCCGCCTCGACGTCGCCGAACGGCGCGCCATGGCCGGGAATGACGGTGTCGACCGGCAGCCGCGCGATCCGCTCCAGCGTCGCCCGGGTCGCCGCCAGCGCGCCGGGCGCGCCGAGCACTTCGCCGAAGACGATGCCGAAGCCGTCCTCCCAGAGCGCGTCGCCCGAGATCAGCAGCCGCGCGTCCGGGCAATGGAAGACCAGGGCGTCCATGTCGTGGCCGGGCGCGGCGTGCGCCTGCCATTCGAGCCCGCCCATGAACATGCGCTCGCCGTCGGCGACCACCTCGTCGTGGCGGAAGCGCTCGCCGCGCTGCGCGGACTGGGCGAGCAGCAATGCCTGTTCGTCCCATTCGGCCACGTGCTGCTCGATGCCGGCCGGGATGACGATGCGGCAGGCGAACGCGCGTTGCAGCGCGGCGTTGCCGCCGATGTGGTCGGAATGGGAATGGGTGTTGACCAGCCGCCGCAGCCGGCGTCCCGCCAGGGCTGACTTTACGAGGGCGACGGTGCGTTCCGCGTGGCCGACATAGCCGCTATCCACCAGCGTCGCGTCGTCGCCGTCAAGCAGCAGGATGTTGTTCGAGGACAGCCAGCCGCGCTCGATGACGCGAACGCCCGGCGGCAGGCTCATCGTCCGGCCAGGGCCGCCCGCGCCACTTTCGACGCCGGCGCGCGGCCGAGCTGGCCGGAAATCCAGGCCGCGGTGTCGACCAGCCGTTCCAGGTCGACGCCGCTGGCGATGCCGAGCCCCTGCAACAGCCAGGCCACGTCCTCGGTGGCGACGTTGCCCGAGGCGCCCGGCGCGTAGGGACAGCCGCCCAGGCCGCCGACGGCGGCGTCGAAGACATTGACGCCCATTTGCAGCGCGGCGTAGATGTTGGCGATGGCCATGCCGCGCGTGTCGTGGTAGTGGCCGGCCAGTTTCTTGATCGGCACGCGCCGCGCCACCGCCTCGATCATGGCCTTGTTCTGCTCCGGCGTGCCCGCGCCGATGGTGTCGCCCAGCGAAACCTCGTGGCAGCCCAGGTCGAACAAGGTCCAGGCGACATCGGCGACCGCGAGCGGCGCCACCTCGCCCTGATAGGGGCAGCCGAGCACGCAGGAGACATAGCCGCGCACCTTGATCTTCGCCGTCCTGGCCCGCGCCAGCACCGGCTTGAAGCGCTCGATCGACTCCTTGATCGTGCAGTTGATGTTCTCCCGCGAGAAGGCATCCGAGGCGGCGGCGAACACCGCCACCTCGTCGGCGCCGGCGGCGAGCGCGGCCTCGAACCCCTGCTCGTTCGGCACCAGCACCGGGTAGCCGACGCCCTCGCGCCTGGCGATGCCGCGCATCACCTCGGCGGCGTCCTCCATCTGCGGCACCCATTTCGGCGATACGAAGGCGGTGGCCTCGATGGTGGTCAGGCCCGCGTCGGCGAGACGCGCGATCAATTCGATCTTGGTGGCGGTGGCGATCCGTTGCTGCTCGTTTTGCAGGCCGTCGCGCGGGCCGACTTCGACGATGCGGGCTCTCTTGGGCAGGGGCATGGCTCGGGGTTCAGGGCGATTTTTCGAACTCCAGCAATTCTGCCCCATCGGCGACCGGTTCGCCCACCGCGTAGTGAAAAACCTTGACGGTGCCGCCGGCCGGCGCCACCAGCGTGTGCTCCATCTTCATGGCTTCGAGCACGATCAGCGGCGCGCCCTTGTCCACCCTCGCGCCCGGCTCGGCCAGCAGCGCGATCACCTTGCCCGGCATCGGCGCGGTCAGCCCGCCCTCGGCGCCGCCGCCCTCGCCGGCGTGGAACAGCGGATCGACCGCGACCATCAGGTGGCAGCGGCCATGCAGGAAGACGTGGCGCTTTTCGCCCGCCGCCACCACGGTGGCGGCCATGCGCATGCCGCCGAGGTCGGCGCGCAACTGCTCGCCGGCCAGCAATTGGCCGCTGACGGCGGTGGTCTGGCCATCGAGCGTGATGCGATAGCCGGCACCAACATAGCCGACGTCGAGTTCTCGCGTTTCGTCGCCATGGCGGAAAGTCAGCCGTCGCGAGACGCCGAGGTTGAGCCGCCAGCCGTCGCGGCGATGCCAGGGCGATTGCGGATCGGCGCTGCGCCGCGCCGCCGCGTCGGCCGCCGCCTGCTCGCGCAGCAGTTCGGCCAGCGCCGCCGCCAGCCAGGCTTCGCGCGGCACGCCGGCGCCGGCCGCGCCGGCGAACAGGAAGTCGTGCTCGCGCTCGATCAGGCCGGTGTCGAGGTCGGCCTGGGCGAAGGCCGGGCAGGCCACCAGGCGCGACAGGAAGTCGACGTTGTTGGCCACGCCGGCCACGCGGTAGCGCGCCAGCGCGCCGAGCATGCGCGCCAGCGCGCGCGCGCGGTCCTCGTCCCAGACGATCAGCTTGGCGATCATCGGGTCGTAATGCGGCGTGATCTCGTCGCCCTGCTCGACGCCGGTATCCACGCGCACGTGCAGCGATTCCTCCGGCGGCGCCAGATGCACGAGGCGGCCGGTGGAAGGCAGGAAACCTTTGTCCGGGTCCTCGGCGTAGATGCGCGCCTCCAGCGCGTGGCCGCGGATGGCCAGCTGCTCCTGCGTCAGCGGCAGCGTGTCGCCGGCGCTGACTTTCAACTGCCATTCGACGAGATCGAGGCCGGTGATCATCTCGGTCACCGGATGCTCGACCTGCAAGCGCGTGTTCATCTCCATGAAGTAGAACTCGCCGCCATCGCCACCTTCGCCGCCGCTGTCGACGATGAACTCGACGGTGCCGGCGCCGACATAGCCGACCGCCTTCGCCGCCTCCACCGCCGCCCTGCCCATGGCCGCGCGCCGAGCGGCGGTCATGCCCGGCGCGGGCGCTTCCTCCAGCACCTTCTGGTGGCGGCGCTGCACCGAGCAGTCGCGCTCGAACAGATGCACGACATTGCCGTGACTGTCGCCGAACACCTGTATTTCGATGTGGCGCGGCCGCTGCAAGTATTTTTCGACGAGGACGCGGTCGTCGCCGAAGGAGGCCGCCGCCTCGCGCCGGCACGAGGCGAGCGCGTCCATGAACTCCTCGCGCTTCCAGACGGCGCGCATGCCCTTGCCGCCGCCGCCCGCGCTGGCCTTGATGAGCACCGGGTAGCCGATGGCGTCGGCCCGGGCGCGCAGGAAATCCGGCGACTGCTCGTCGCCGTGGTAGCCCGGCGTCAGCGGCACGCCGGCCGCCTCCATCAGCCTCTTGGCTTCCGACTTGCTGCCCATGGCGCGGATCGCCGCCACCGGCGGGCCGATGAAAACGATGCCCTCGGCGGCGCAGGCCTGGGCGAAGCCTTCGTTCTCGGAGAGGAAGCCGTAGCCCGGGTGTATCGCCTGCGCGCCGGTGGCGCGGGCGGCGGCGATGATGCGGTCGACGACGAGATAGGACTCGCGCGCGGCCGCCGGGCCGATGCACACCGCCTCGTCGGCCAGCCGCACGTGGCGGGCGCCGGCATCGGCCTCGGAATACACGGCGACGCTGCGTACGCCCATGCGCCGCGCCGTCTTGATGACGCGGCAGGCGATTTCGCCACGGTTGGCTATGAGGATCTTGGTGAACATGGCGCCTCCTACATCCGGAACACGCCGAAGCGCGTCGGCGGAATCGGCGCGTTGAGCGCGGCGGAAATGCCCAGGCCCAGCACGCGTCGCGTTTGCGCCGGATCGAGGATGCCATCGTCCCAGAGGCGCGCCGTGCCGTAGTACGGGTGGCCCTGGGTCTCGTACTGGGCGCGGATCGGCGCCTTGAAGGCCGCCTCCTCCCCGGCGCTCCAGGTCTTGCCGGCCGCCTCCAGGCCGTCGCGCCGGACGGTGGCCAGCACGCTGGCGGCCTGTTCGCCGCCCATCACCGAGACGCGCGCATTCGGCCAGGTCCACAGCAGGCGCGGCGAGTAGGCGCGGCCGCACATGCCGTAATTGCCGGCGCCGAACGAGCCGCCCATGATGACGGTGAATTTCGGCACGGCCGCCGTCGATACCGCCGTCACCATCTTGGCGCCATCCTTGGCGATGCCGCCGTTTTCGTACTTGCGGCCGACCATGAAGCCGGTGATGTTCTGCAGGAAGACGAGCGGAATGCCGCGCTGCGCGCACAGTTCGACGAAATGCGCGCCCTTTTGCGCCGACTCGGCGAACAGGATGCCGTTGTTGGCGACGATGCCCACCGGGTAGCCGTGCAGGTGCGCGAAGCCGGTGACCAGCGTGGTGCCGTAGCGCGCCTTGAATTCGTCGAAGCGCGAGCCGTCGACCAGGCGGGCGATGACTTCGCGCACGTCGTAGGGCTTGCGGGTGTCGGCCGGAATCACGCCATGGATTTCGGCGGGGTCGTAGCGCGGCTCCTCCGGCGTGGCCAGTTCCAGGCCGACGGTCTTTTTCCAGTTGAGGTTGGCGACGATGCGCCGGGCGATGGCCAGCGCGTGCTGGTCGTTCTCCGCCAGGTGGTCGCAGACGCCGGAGACGCGGGTGTGCACGTCGCCGCCGCCGAGGTCCTCGGCGCTGACGATCTCGCCGGTGGCGGCCTTCACGAGCGGCGGGCCGCCGAGGAAGATGGTGCCCTGGTTCCGGACGATCACCGATTCGTCGGACATCGCCGGCACGTAGGCGCCGCCGGCCGTGCACGAGCCCATGACCACGGCGATCTGCGGAATGCCCGCGGCGCTGAGGTTGGCCTGGTTGAAGAAGATGCGGCCGAAGTGGTCGCGGTCGGGGAACACCTCGTCCTGGGTCGGCAGGTTGGCGCCGCCCGAATCGACCAGGTAGACGCAGGGCAGGCGATTCTGCGCGGCGATCTCCTGGGCGCGCAGATGCTTCTTGACCGTCATCGGGAAATAGGAGCCGCCCTTGACGGTGGCATCGTTGGCGACGATGACGCATTCGACGCCGGCGATGCGGCCGATGCCGGTGATGATGCCGGCGGAGGCGATTTCGTTGGGCTCCTTGCCGCCGTACATGGCCCAGGCCGCCATCGGCGAGAATTCGAGAAAGGGCGCGCCCGGGTCGAGCAGGCCATCGACGCGGTCGCGCGGCAGCAGCTTGCCCCGCGCCAGGTGTTTTTCGCGGGCATCCGGCGGGCCGCCAAGGCTGACTTTGGCGACTTGCTCGCGCAGGTCGGCGACCAGCGCGCGCATGGCGGCGGCATTGGCCTTGAACTCGGCGCCGCGCGTGTCGAGACCCGACTTGATGACCGGCATCAGAAACCTCCCGTTTGCAGCCAGCGCTCCACCTGCGGCAGACGGTCGGCGCCCCAGAAGGGCTCGCCGTCGACCACCAGCCACGGCGCGCCGAACACGCCCGCCGCCAGCGCCGCATCGGTCTCCGCGCGCAGGCGATCCTTGATCGCCGGATCGTTCATGCCCGCCTCGGTGGCGCCGCGGTCGGCCCCGGCCGCGACCGCCACGTCGAGGGTGGTCGCGGCCGTCGAAATATCGCGTCCTTCGACGAAGGCGGCGCGGAACACGCCATGCGCGAAACGCCGCGCCATCGCGCAGTCGCGCCCATGCAGCCAATAGTAGGCGCGCGCCGGGGCCACGGTGGACACCGGGAAATCGGCCGGCTGGACGAAGGGCAGGCCGTGGAACCTCGCCGAGCGCAAAAAATCGTGCAGGCTGTAGCCGGCCTTGTCGGGCTGCTTGACCAGCGAGACGGTGCCGAGCGCCTTGAAAACCGCGCCGAGCAGGATCGGCCGCCAGCGCACCTGGCGGCCATGGGCCTCGGCGAGCGCGTCGATCTTCTCGCTGACGATGTAGGAATACGGCGAGGTGAAGTCGAAATAGAACAGGATCGGTTCGCTCATGTCATGCCCCGCAGACGGCGCGCGCGATCACCAGCCGCTGGATGTCCGACGCGCCTTCGTATATCTGGCAGACGCGGGCGTCGCGGTAGATGCGCTCGACCGGAAAATCGGCGACGTAGCCGTAGCCGCCGTGGATCTGGATGGCGTCGGAGCAGACGCGCTCGGCCATCTCCGAGGCGAACAGCTTGGCCATGCTGGCCTCCTTGAGGCAAGGCTCGCCGGCGCTGCGCAGGCTGGCCGCATGCCAGACCATCTGGCGCGCCACCTCGATTTGGGTCGCCATGTCGGCCAGGCGGAAGGTCACCGCCTGATGCTCGACGATGGGCTTGCCGAAGGCTTCGCGTTCCTTCGCGTAGGCGACGGCCGCCTCCAGCGCGGCGCGGGCCATGCCCACCGACTGGGCGGCGATGCCGATGCGGCCGGCTTCCAGATTCGACAAGGCGATGCGGTAGCCGTCGCCTTCGGCGCCGAGCAGGCCGTCGGCCGGAACGTGGCAGTCCTCGAACACGATCTGCGCGGTGTCCGAGGCGCGCTGGCCCATCTTGTCCTCGACGCGGGCGACGACGTAGCCCGGCGTGTCGGTCGGCACGCAGAAGCAGGAAATACCCTTGCGGCCGGCGGCGGGATCGGTGACGGCAAAGACGATGGCGATGTGCGCGTTCTTGCCCGAGGTGATGAACTGCTTGACGCCGTTCAGCGTCCAGCCGCCACTGACTTTGGACGCGCGGGTGCGGATGGCGGCGGCGTCCGAACCGACGTGCGGCTCGGTCAGGCAGAAGCAGCCGAGCAGTTCGCCGCTGGCCGCGCCGCGCAGCCAGCGCCGCTTTTGCGCGTCGTCGCCGTACCTGGCCAGGATGCCGCACACCAGCGAGTTCTGCACCGAGAGGATGGTCGACACGGCGCCGTCGCCGGCGGCGATTTCCTCGATGGCGACGGCCAGCGCCACGTAGTCGAGGCCGGCGCCACCCCACGGCTCCGGCACCACCACGCCCCACGCGCCGAGCCCCGCCAGTTCCGCCAGCGCCTCGGCCGGGAAGGTGGCGTCACGATCCCATTGCGCCGAACTGGGCGCCAGCCGTTCGCGCGCGAAGTCGCGCAGCGTGTCACGGATCATCCGCTGGTCGTCGCCGAGGATCATGTCATCTCCACCGCGACCGCGACGGCCTCGCCGCCGCCGATGCACAGGCTGGCGATGCCGCGCTTCATGCCGTGTTTCCTCAGCGCGCCGATCAGGGTGACGATGATGCGGGCGCCCGAGGCGCCGATCGGATGGCCGAGCGCGCAGGCGCCGCCATGCACGTTGACCTTGTCGTGCGGCAGCCCGAGGTCGTGCATCGCCGCCATGGTCACCACGGCGAAGGCTTCATTCACTTCCCAGAGGTCGACGCTGCCGGCGTTCCAGCCGTTCCTCGCCAGCAGCTTGCGCATGGCGAAGACCGGCGCGGTGGTGAACAGGTTCGGCTCCTGCGCGTGCGTCGCGTGGCCGACGATGCGCGCCAGCGGCGCGCAGCCGAGCCTGGCGGCGGCGGACTCGCGCATCAGCACCAGCGCGGCGGCGCCGTCGGAAATCGACGACGAATTGGCCGGCGTCACCGTGCCGTCCTTGCGGAACGCCGGCTTGAGCGCGGGAATCTTGTCCACGTTGGCCTTGAACGGCTGCTCGTCGCGGTCGATCACGGCTTCGCCCTGGCGGCCGGCCATGGTGACCGGCGCGATCTCCCATGCGAAGCTGCCGTCGCCGTTGGCCTGCCGGGCGCGCGTCAGCGAGGCGATGGCGAACTCGTCCTGCGCCTGGCGCGTGAACTTGTAGCCGTCGGCGCATTCCTCGGCGAAGGCGCCCATCAGGCGGCCCTTCTGGTACGCATCCTCCAGGCCGTCGAGGAACATGTGGTCCTTGATCTCGCCATGGCCGAGCCGGTAGCCGCCGCGCGCCTTGGGCAGCAGATAGGGCGCGTTGGTCATGGATTCCATGCCGCCCGCGACCATCACGTCGACGCCGCCGGCCAGCAGCATGTCGTGGGCGAACATGGCGGCGCGCATGCCCGAGCCGCACATCTTGTTCACGGTGGTGCAGGCGGCGCCCAGCGGCAACCCGGCGCCCAGCGCGGCCTGGCGGGCCGGCGCCTGGCCTTGGCCAGCCGGCAGCACGCAGCCCATCAGCACTTCGTCGATCCGTTCCGGCGGCAGGCCGGCGCGCTCGACCGCGGCGCGGATGGCGACGGCGCCCAGCTGGGCGGCGGTCAGCGCCGCGAAGTCGCCCTGGAACCCGCCCATGGGGGTGCGGGCGGCACTGACGATGACGACGGGATCGATCATGGCATTCCTCGCTGTGGTTGTGCGCCCAGGTTCAGGCCGGCGGCGGCAGGTGCGCGGCCGCGGCTGCCGCCACCGCCGGCGGCAGCGGGCACGACTTGCGGCTGGCGGCGTCGATGCAGACCACGGTGAACTCGCAGTCGGCGGAAAGCGCGCCGGTTTCCGTGTTGAAAAGCTCGTGGCGGTAACGCAGCACCTTTTCCCGCACCTCGACCACGCCGGTGCGCACGACGACGGTGTCGCCGGGCTGCAATTCCTGCTTGTAGCCCATGTTCTGCTGCACGGCGACGATCCTCACCGGGCCGTTGCGCAGCACGCTCGGCGGCAGGCCGATCATGGTGTAGAACTGCCAGGCGGCCTGTTCGAAGAAATCGACGTAGGCGCGCACATTGATGTGGCCCATGTGGTCGCGCTGCCATTCATGGACGGTACCGCGGGCGGTTTCGATCATGGCGGACCCCCGGTCAGGCGGTTTCGGCGAACAGTTCGCGGCCGATCAGCATGCGGCGGATCTCGCTGGTGCCGGCGCCAATCTCGTAGAGCTTGGCGTCGCGCCAAAGGCGGCCGACGGGATACTCGTTGGTGTAGCCGACGCCGCCCAGCGTCTGGATGGCCTCGCCGGCCATCCAGGTCGCCTTTTCGGCGGCGTAGAGGATGGCGCCGGCGGCGTCCTTGCGCAGCGTGCGCGCGTGGTCGCTCGAATCGCAGGCGCGGCCGACCGCGTAGACATAGGCGCGCGTCGCCTGCCAGGTCGAGTACATGTCGGCAAGCTTGCCCTGCATGAGCTGGAATTCGCCGATCGGGGTGTCGAACTGCTTGCGCTCGTGGATGAAGGGGATCACGGCGTCCATGCAGGCGGCCATGATGCCCAGCGGTCCGCCGGAAAGCACGGCGCGCTCGTAGTCCAGGCCGGACATCAGCACCTTGGCGCCGTTGCCCTCGCCACCCAGCACGTTTTCGGCCGGCACTTCGCAGTCGTCGAAGAACAGCGGATAGGTGTTCGATCCGCGCATGCCGAGCTTGTCGAGATGCGAGCCGCAGGAGAAGCCCTTGAAGCCCTTCTCGACGATGAAGGCCGTCATCCCCTTCGCCCCCGCGGCCGGGTCGGTCTTGGCGTAGACGACGAGGGTGTCCGCGTCGCCGCCATTCGTGATCCACATCTTGCCGCCGTTGAGCACGTAGCGGTCGCCCTTCTTTTCCGCGCGCAACCTCATGGACACGACGTCGGAACCGGCGTTGGGCTCGGACATGGCCAGTGCGCCGACATGCTCGCCGGAGATCAGCCCGGGCAGGTAGCGGCGCTTCTGCCCGGCATTGCCGTTGCGCCGCAGTTGATTGACGCAGAGATTGGAATGCGCGCCGTAGGAAAGCCCGACCGAGGCCGAGGCGCGCGAGATTTCCTCCATGGCGACGATGTGGGCGAGATAGCCCATGGCGGTGCCGCCGTCCTCCTCGGGTACGGTCATGCCGAGCAGGCCCATGTCGCCGAACTTTTTCCAGAGGTCGGCCGGAAACAGGTTGTCGCGGTCGATTTGCGCCGCGCGCGGCGCGATCTCGGCGGCGGCAAAGGCGCGCACGCTGTCGCGCAGGGCGTCGATGTCCGCACCCAGGTGAAAGTTCAGACCGATCATGCTTTCTCCGCCTTTCCGTGCATGGTCATCAGGGTCTGCTGCATCGTCGCGCAGTGGGTGCGCTTGGCGCCCTTGAACACCCAGGCGTCGCCGCGGGTGACGATCAGGTTCCTGCCCGGCTTGATCACCTCGCCGGTGGCGACGATCATTTCCCCGTCGGCGGGCGCCAGCAGATTGAGCTTGAACTCCACCGACAGCACCGACGTGTTGTGCGGCATCAGGCTGAAGCCGGCGTAACCGGCCGCGCTGTCCATCACCGTGGCGGTGATGCCGGCGTGGAAAAAGCCGTGTTGCTGGGTCAGGTCCTGGCGAAACGGCAGGCGCAGCTCGCAGCCGCCGGGCCAGACGTCGGAGATCGTCGCGCCGAGCAGGTGCATGGCCCCCTGCCGCTCGAAGCTGGCCCGGACTTTTTCCTCCCATAGAGGATCTTTCGGCTCGAAATTCGCGTCACCCCGGGGAACGACATATTTCATCGGCGCCTCCTCACCTCGTCTTATGGGAATCATTTTATGTTTACGTTGACGTTAACGTCAACGACGCCGTCGCTAATCCCCCTGCCCGAGCAGCGCGCGGCACTGCCGCTCCAGCGCCGCGATTTCGGTCAGCACGGCGGCGATGTCCTCGCGCTGCTGGACGAGCATGGCGCGGCGACGGGCCAGCACTTCCAGGAAGCGCGACAACTGCGAGGACTCGGGCGCGGTGTCGTACATGTCGATCAGCTCGCGAATCTCGGCCAGCGACAGCCCCAGCCGCTTGCCGCGCAACGTCAGCTTGAGCCGGGTGCGGTCGCGCTTGTCGTAGACGCGCTGCACGCCGGCGCGGGCCGGGCTGAGCAGCCCCTGGTCCTCGTAGTGGCGGATGGTGCGCGGCGTGATGTCGAATTCACGCGCCAGTTCCGCGATGGTGTAGGTCTGTTCGCTCATCCGCGCTCAAGCCCGAGTTCGCGCCGGCGATGGCCGCCGGTGATTGTTGCAGTGCATCAAAATATCGGTTTTCGGCTAAACTAGGTAGGATGCAATCATAAGAGCAAGCCGTCAAACAAAATTGTCCGAGCCGGGCAACCTCGCAGGCAATCTCCATGCAGATCGATTATCCCTCCATAGCTCCGCCCGAGTCCGGCGTGGCCGTCACGGTCGCCGAGGGCATTGGCTGGCTGCGCATGGCCCTGCCCTTCGCGCTCGACCACATCAACCTGTGGCTGCTCGATGAAGGCGACGGCCACGTGGCCGTCGACACCGGCGTCGCCGTCGAGCCGATCAAGTCCGCCTGGAAGTCAGTCCTGGCGGAGCGCCGCCTGACGCGCCAGATCGTCACGCATTTCCACCCGGACCACCTGGGCCTGGCGGCCTGGCTGGAAGCCGAGACCGGCGCGGCGCTGTGGATGACGCAGGGGGACTTCCAGACCGCCCATCTGGTCGCCGCCGACCTGCCGCCCTTTCACGTCGGCGCCATGGTCGATTTCTTCCGCGAGCACGGCCTCGGCGGCGCCCGGCTGGCCGGCATCGCCGAGCGCGGCAATGCCTACAAGCGCCTGGTGCCGGCCATTCCGTCGAGTTTCCATCGCCTGCGCCACGGCGACACGCTCCGCATCGGCACGCGCGACTGGCGGGTGATCGTCGGCTACGGCCACGCGCCGGAACATGCCAGCCTCTACTGCGAGACGCTCGGCGTGCTGATCTCCGGCGACATGCTGCTGCCGCGCATCTCGACGAACATCAGCGCCTTCCCGGCCGGCCGCGACCACGACCCGCTGGGCATGTTCCTCGATTCGCTCGACGCCTTCGTCGACCTGCCCGGGGACACGCTGGTGCTGCCGTCGCACGGCCTGCCGTTCCGCGGCATCCAGGCGCGCATCGCCGAACTCGGACGGCACCACGAGGACCGCTGCGCCGACCTGCTGGCCGCCTGCGCCGAACAGCCGCGCTGCGCCGGCGAGGTGATCGACCTGCTGTTCGGCCGGCCGATCGACGACCCGCACCAGGCCTGGTTCGCCACCGGCGAGGCCATCGCCCACCTCAACTATCTCGAACACCGGGGCCGCCTGCGGCGCGTCGCCGGTGGCGATGTCATCCGATTCGTCAAGAACTGACAGGAGCCACTCCATGACCGCCAGCACCCCGCGGGAACACGCGCCCTTGCCCGATCCCCAGGAAATCGCCAAGACCTATGCCGAGGTGGCACAGCGCGCCTCCAAGCTGCTGACCAGCCACATCCAGCGCCAGGCCAAGAAGGGCATCAGCGCGCCCGCCGACGAGTTGGGCATCGCCCAGGCCTTCATGGACATGATGGCCAAGATGCTGGCCAATCCGTACAAGCTGGCCCAGGCGCAGATGAACCTGGTCTGGGACTATTTCTCGCTCTGGCAGCATTCGACGCTGCGCTTCATGGGGCTCGAAGCACCGCCCGTCGCCCAGCCCGCCAAGGACGACAAGCGCTTCAAGGACGAGCAGTGGGAGGAGCATTTCCTGTTCGACTTCATCAAGCAGTCCTATCTCATCACCGCCCGCCACATCCATGACACGGTCTGTTGCGTCGAGGGCCTCGACGAGCATACCCAGAAGAAAGTCAATTTCTTCACGCGCCAGTTCATCGACGCGCTGTCGCCGTCGAACTTCGCGCTGACCAACCCGACGGTGTTCCGCGAGACGGTGAAGAGCCACGGCCAGAACCTGGTCCGGGGCTTCAACAACCTGCTGCGCGACATCGAGGCGGGCGACGGCCAGCTGCGCGTGGCGATGACCGACGTCAAAGCCTTCGAGCTCGGCAAGAACGTCGCCACCACGCCGGGCAAGGTGATCTTCCAGAACGAGCTGATCCAGCTGCTACAGTTCAACCCGACCACCAAGCAGCAGTTCAAGCGGCCGCTGCTGATCTTCCCGCCCTGGATCAACAAGTACTACATCCTCGACCTGCGCGAGTCGAACTCCTTCATCAAGTGGGCCACCGACCAGGGCCACAGCGTCTTCGTCATGTCCTGGGTCAACCCCGATGCCAGGCTGGCCAAAAAGAGTTTCGAGGACTATTTGGTCGACGCCGCGCTAGTCGCGGTCGACAAGGTCTGCGAGCAGACCGGCGAAAAGGAGATCAACTGCGCCGCCTACTGCCTGGGCGGCACGCTGCTGGGCACCACGCTCGCCTACATGGCGGCGAAGAAGGACAAGCGCATCACCTCGGCAACCTTCTTCACCACCATGCTCGACTTCTCCATTCCTGGCGAACTGGGCGTGTTCATCGACGAGCAGCAGGTTTCCAGCCTCGAGAAGAAAATGGCCGAGCGCGGCTTCCTGGAAGGCTCCGAGATGGCCGGCACCTTCAACATGCTGCGCTCGAACGACCTGATCTGGTCGTTCGTGGTGAACAACTACCTGATGGGCAAGGACCCGTTCCCGTTCGACCTGCTGTTCTGGAACAGCGACTCGACGCGCATGCCCTACGCCATGCACAGCTACTACCTGCGCAACATGTACATGAAGAACCTGCTCAAGGAGCCGGGCGGCATCACGCTGGACGGGGTCGCCATCGACCTCGGCAAGATCAAGACGCCAAGCTACTTCGTGTCGACCATCGAGGATCACATCGCGCCGTGGAAGAGCACCTATCTCGGCGCCCAGCGCTTCGCCGGCCCGGTGCGCTTCGTGCTGGGCGGCTCCGGCCACATCGCCGGCATCGTGAACCCGCCGGCCGCCAACAAGTATGGCTACTGGCTGAACGACCGGATGGCCGACACCGCCGACGATTGGCTGGCGGACGCCCAGCAGCAGGCCGGCTCGTGGTGGACCGACTGGCAGCGGTGGGTCGCGGCGCAAAACGACCAGAAAGTCGCGGCGCGCGATCCGACCAAGGGCAAGCTCGGCGTGCTGGAAGACGCGCCCGGCTCCTTCGTCAAGTTCCGCCTCGACGCCCAGAAGAAGTCCTGATGCCCGAAGCGGTGCGCGTCGTACTCGACACGAACGTACTGCTCTCGCTCTTCGTCTTCGCCGACAGCCGCCTCGCGCCCCTGCGCGGGCGGCTGGAAGCCGGCGAATTGATCGCGCTGACCGACGCGCGCTGCCTCGGCGAATTCCGCCGCGTGCTCGCCTACCCGATGTTTTCCCTGGATGACGCCGCGCAGCGCGCGGCGTTCGAATCCTTTGCCCGCCGCGCCGCCATCGTCGCCGCCGCGGCCGATCCCGTCCCGCTGCCCGAATGCCGGGACGCCGACGACCAGAAATTCCTCGAAGTCGCGCGCGACGGTCGCGCCCGCTGGCTGGTAACGTCCGACAAGGCGCTGCTCAGGCTGGCGCGGCGGCGCAAGCTGGCCCACCTGTTCGACATCATCACGCCAGACCAGGCACTCGCGCGATAAGCGAAAGTCAGCCGTGGCGGCACGCCGCTATTGCGGCTTGGTCGTGGCTTCCCTTGGCTTCACCCAGTGAGCCAAGCCTTCCTTTCGGGTCTGCAAGTCCGGATAGGTTTCGACCATTTCCAGCAGTCCGCCGTGGCCGTACTTCTTGGGCGTGAAACTGGGGTCGCTGCGGCGCAGGTAGCTGCCGAGCGAACCGAGATGCACCCAGCCCTCCGCCGATTCGGCGGCCAGCAGCGCCACGGCCGACAGCAGCGACTTCGGCCGCTGCTTCTGCACCGGCTTGGGCTGCGCCTTCTTCTGCGCTTCGCTTTCCGGCGGCTGGTATTCGAAGAACTTGTCGCTGGCGTTGCGCAACGCGTCCGGCGTCTTCTCCTCGCCGACGATGCACACCGTCGCGCCGCGCTCGCGCAGCTTGCGGCACAGATAGGCGAAATCGGAATCGCTGGTCACCAGGCAGTAGGTCTCGGCGCGCCGCTCGAACAAGTCCTCGAACGCGTCGAGCGCCAGCGCGATGTCGGAAGTGTTCTTGCCCGAGGCATACTGGTATTGCAGGCACGGGGTGAACGCCAGCCGCACCAGCGCCTCCTGCCACTTGTTGGCCAGCGTCTGGTAGTTGCCGTAGCCACGCCGCACCACCACGCGGCCGAATTGCGCAACCACCGACAGCGCGTATTCGAGAATCTCGGGCGAGGTGTTGTCGCAATCGACCAGCACCGCAACCCGGTCTTCGTGGTTGTCGTTATCGGACATGGCGGTCATGTGTTCCGTGGTTGTCGAGAAGCGGGCAGGCTAGCACAACGGGATACGCGGTGAAAGTCAGCCGTGGCGGCACGCCGCGTTGGGAACTTATGCGAACCGCCGGTCGCGGTAGTCGGCGGTGCCGGCGCCCTTGCGCGATGCCCGCGAGCTGACCGAGTTCGGGCACCGGGATCAGCAGCACGCCCGTTGCCTTGGGCACGAAGACGAATTCCTCCCCCGCCTCCCAGTGCTGCTCGTCGCGGATGGCCTTGGGAATCGAAAGCCGGGATGTTCTCGAAAACCGTTCTCGGTTCAAGCGGCTGAGAACGGCGAGTTTCGAGAAGGTCAGGCGACTCTGACCTCGTTGAGCAGTTCGGGGTGACGATCCAGCACCTTGAGCAGCTTCACCAAGGCCAGAGGCGGCTTGGTCTTGCCGTTTTCGTAGCGGGAGAAGGCATTGATGCCGCCGCCGAAGATTTCGGCCGCCTCGCGCTGGTCGAGCGCAAGCTTCTTGCGCACGCTGGCGATGAAGCCGGGATCAACAATGGCCGCGTTGACCTGCTTCGAGAAGGCGCGCATTTCGCGCATAACGCGATCCGATTCCGCCGCATCCAAAACCGACTCGGCACAGGCCGGGCAGAAGTCACCCGTCACCGCCGCAATGGTGGTGGTTTCGCCCTTGTAGGTGTAGGGCAGATCGCGGGTGTCATGGATCAGATCCGCCGCGCCGCAAACAGGACATTTCATGGTCATAGCTCCTTGAAGGACACGATCAGCACGTCATCGATGACTGTCAGCTTCAGGTACACGTCGCCCGCCTGCGTGCTTGGGCGGTACACATCCTGCCAGATCGTATGATCGGCGTGGGTAGTCATGCTCTTGTAGAAGTCCGCTGGCGTGAGTGCCATCACCACGGCCAGCATGTCGGAGAACTTAAGCCCTAACTCGTTTGCACCAGCTCGCGCCGCGTGGGTCGTGCGAACCTTGCCCGCCTCGACCAAGGCTTTGACCACTGGCAGCTTGCAGTGCGGGGTTCGCTTCTCCATGGGTAGACATTAACCCAGTTGGTTATATTTAGCAAGTTGGTTAGTGATGGGAGTTTGATGTTTCCCGCTTGGCGTACGATTTTTTCCATTTTCCGAGACGCCCCCTACAGGGTCACGGGAAGCATCCACAACAAAAGCTTCTTTCGAGCGAAATTCAGGAAGCCGTAGATGGCGAGCTTGTAGGAATCTATATCTTCCACGCTGTGGACTCCGAGCCATCGCCTAGCACTCTATCGGGTTTGTGAATCGGGTAGCTGATCCCGCTTGTCAGGGTCTGCACTGCCCGTGCCGCGCGGCTTGCGGCCGCGGCCGGCCAGGGCGGCATCGAACACGCGGTTCGGCAGCAGGCGCAGCAGCTTGGCGACGACGGCCATCTGCCAGGGCACGACGGCATAGCTCTTGCCGGCGTCGATGACGCGGGCGATGCGCCGCGCCGCTTCGTCGACCGGCAGGATGAAGGGCATGGGATAGGGGTTGTGCGCCGTCATCGGCGTTTCGACATAGCCGGGCAGCACGGTGGCCACCCGGATGCCGCTGCCGCGCAGTTCGCCGCGCAGCGCTTCGAGATAGGCGATGGCCGCCGCCTTGGAGGCGCTGTAGGCGCCCGCGCCCGGCAGGCCGCGAATGCCGGCCACCGAGGCGATGCCGGCCAGGGTGCCGCCACCCGCCTCGCGCATCGGCGCGATGAACGGGGCGAAGGTGTTGACCAGTCCCAGGACGTTGACAGCCATGATGCGCTCGAACACCGGCAGGTCGGACGCCTCCTGCGTGAGCGTACCGACCGAGATGCCGGCGTTGGCGATGACCAGATCGGGAGCGCCGGCGCGATCGACGAAGTCTTGCGCGGCTTGGCGCATGGCCCCGGCGTCGGTGACGTCGAGCGCGTAAGTGAAAGCGCGGGGCGCCGCGCCCTCCGGGCTGGTCAGCGACGGCAGGACGCCGGCCAGTTCCCTGAGTTCCTTCTCGCGCCGGGCGATCAGCGCCAGCGTCGCCCCGCGCGCCGCGTGGTATCGGGCCAGGGCGGCGCCGATGCCGGACGAGGCGCCGGTGATGACGACCCGCATCAGGGCTTGGCGCGTTCCTTGCGGGCCTTGTCGATCAACTGGTCGAGGATCGCGGTCACTTCCTCGTAGCTGCTGGTCTCGCCGGTCTGCAGGGCGTAGCGGCCATTGACGAACAGCGCCGGCACGCCGTTGAAGCCATACTGTGCCGAGAGCTGCATGGAACGCGCCACCTTGCCCTGGACGGCGAAGGAGTTCATGGTCTCGGTCAGCTTCTGGCGATCGACGCCCTTCGCCGCCATCCAGTCGCCCAATACCTTGGGGTCGCCGAGATTGACGCGGTCGACGTGGATGGCGTCGAAGACGCTACCGTGGAGCTTGTCGAGCTGCCCCATGGCCTCGATCGAGTAATAGACCTGCGCCAGCGGCGCCCAGTTGCCGGGACGGCCGTCCCGGCCGGGGAATACGGCGGGAATGCGCCGGAAAGTGACATCGGCCGGCAGCTTCTTGAGCCACTTGTGCAAGATGGGCTCGAGGTTGTAGCAGTGCCCGCAGGCATACCAGAAGAATTCGGTGATCTCGATCTTGTCCTTGGCGTCGAGCGGACGCTGGGGATTGAGCACCGTGTAGTGCTTGCCTTCCTTGATCTCGGCGGCACTGGCCGGGCCGGCCACCGCCAGCAACACCATCCCCAACAGCAACATCAACTTGCGCATGTTTTGTTCCTTTTCTCTATTTACCCTTGACCGGCGCGGTCTGGATACCATTCTCCGACAATTCCTTGCGCGCCCGGTTCATTTGATCAACGCTCGAGAACGGCCCGGCGCGGACGCGATATATCCTGCCCTTGTCGGGAACCTCGACTTCGAGAACGGCGGCGTCCATGCCGATCAGCGCCAGCCGGGCCTTGAGGTTGTCGGCATCCGACGACTTCTGGAAGGCGCCCACTTGCAGATAAAGCGGCTCGGCGGCCGCCTTGGCGTCCTTGCCGTCCTTGGCCTTGGCGTCGCCGCCCTTGGCGTCGGCCGGCTTCGCCGCCGGCGCGGCTTCCTCGCCGCCGGGCAGGATCTTGTAGAACTCGAAGCGGGGCTTGTCGCCGCCGCCCCGAACGCCCACCTCGTCGCCCGGCTTGCCGGGCAGCGGCGCGGGCGCGGCCTGCTGGCCATCGCCGTTGGCCGGCCGCTCGACACGCAAGCCCTTGTCGCGGAACGGCAGGGGGGTCTTGTTCATCATCCAGACCACGCCGAAGGAGATCAGCACGCCGATGACGATGCCGATCAGTATGCCCAGCAGCGTGCCGCCGCCCTGTCCGCGCATCGTCGTCATCACATGGCCTCCGGCGCGGTGACGCCCAGGATGCGCAGGCCGTTGCGCAATACCTGGCGGACCGCCACCGCCAGCGCCAGGCGCGCGCACTTGATGCCCTCGTCGTCGACCAGCAGGCGCTCGGCGTTGTACCAGCCGTGGAAGTCGCTGGCCAGTTCGCGCAGGTAGAAGGCCAGCGTGTGCGGCGCGAAATCCGCCGCCGCCTGGCCGATGACCTCGGCGAACGACTGGATCCTGTTGCACAGGCCGAGCTCGTGCGTCGATGTCAGCGGCGCGAGGTCCGCGCCGGTCAACTCGGCTTCGTCGCCGCCCCACTGGTCGATCACCGAGCAGATGCGCGCGTGCGCGTACTGCACGTAGTAGACCGGATTGTCGTTCGACTCGGACTTCGCCAGCGTCAGGTCGAAATCCAGCGCCTGGTCCTGCTTGCGCAGCAGATAGAAGAAGCGGCAGGCGTCGTTGCCGACTTCGTCGCGCAGCTCGCGCAGCGTCACGTAGCTGCCGGCGCGCGTGGACATCGACACCTTGGCGCCGTCGCGGAACAGGCTGACGAACTGCACCAGCGCCACGTCCATCCTGTCGGCGTCGAGCCCGAGCGCCTTCAGCGCGCCCTTGACGCGGGTGATGTAGCCATGATGATCGGCGCCCCAGACGTCGACGACGCGGTCGAAGCCGCGCTCGAATTTGTTGAGGTGGTAGGCGATGTCGGAGGCGAAGTAGGTGTAAAGGCCGTTGTCGCGCTGGACGACGCGATCCTTCTCGTCGCCGAAATGCGTCGAGCGGAACCACTTGGCGCCGTCCTGCTCGTAAAGGTGGCCGCGCTTCTCCAGCTCGGCGACGGCCCTGGCGACCATCCCCGTGTCGTGGAGCGAGCGTTCCGAGAACCAGCAGTCGAAATGGACGCCGTAGCCTTCGAGATCCTCGCGGCAGTCGGCCAACTGCTCGGTCAGCGCGTGCTGGTGGATGTAGGTCCACTCCTCGCCGAGCAGGTCCTTGGCCGCCGCGATCAGGCCGTCGAGATGCCGTTCGAGCTGTTCCTTCTCGTCCGGCGTGTAGTCGCCATCCTCGCGCCGCGCGGGCGCCGCCGGCGCGCAGGCCGACACGGCCGCGGCCGGATGCACGTAGCGGTCGCCGTGGGCGGCGCGGATCTGCGCCGCCATGTCGCGCACGTAGTCGCCCTGGTAGGCGTTGGGCGGAAACGGCACGCGCTCGCCGGACAGCTCCAGGTAGCGCAGCCAGGTCGACACGCCGAGAATGTCCATCTGCCGGCCGGCATCGTTCACGTAATACTCCCGGCACACTTGGTCGCCGGCGAAGGCCAGCAGGCTGGCCAGGCTGGCGCCGTAGGCGGCGCCGCGGCCATGGCCGACATGCAGCGGCCCGGTGGGGTTGGCCGAGACGAACTCCACCTGCACCCTGCGGCCCGAGGGCCGGCCCCTGCCGAAGTTGTCGCCCTGGGCAAGCGCCGCCCCGATCACGCCGGTCTTGGCCGCCGGCGCCAGCCGGAAATTGATGAATCCCGCGCCCGCCACTTCCGCCTTCGACACCAACGGCGAAATGGGCAGTTCGCGCACCAGGCGCTCGGCGATCTTGCGTGGATTGTCCTTGAGCGTGCGCGCCAGCTGCATGGCCAGGTTGCTGGCGAAATCGCCGTGCGCGGGGTCGCGCGGCCGCTCCAGCCGGATATCGGCCTCGCTGCCGGGGGCGACACTCGCGAGCGCGGCGCCGAGCAGTTCGGCCAGGTGGATCTTCGGGTCCGATGACATCGTTGTTTCCGGAACGAAAACGCCATTATAACGACGCGGCCATGGCACAATTTGCCGTTTCCCGCACCGCCGTCATCCACCTTGCGTCTACTGCGTCTCGCCAAGATCGTCCGCGTCGGCCTCGGCCATGGCCTGGACCAGCTGATCCTCGATCACGACCCGGCCAATGTCCCGGCCCGGCTGGCCGGCGCCGCGCTGTTCTGGCGCGATCTGTCGGCGCCGCGCGCCGAGCGGCTGCGCCGCGCCCTCGAATCGCTCGGCCCGATCTTCGTCAAGTTCGGCCAGGTGCTGTCCACCCGCCGCGACCTGCTGCCGCCGGACATCGCCGAGGAACTGGCCAAGCTGCAAGACCAGGTGCCGCCCTTCCCGTCGGCGCTGGCCACCGCCGAGCTCGAACGGGCCTACGGCAAGCCGGTCGGCGAGGTCTTCACGCATTTCGACATCGAGCCGGTCGCCTCGGCCTCGGTGGCGCAGGTGCACTTCGCGACCCTGCCCGACGGCCGCGAGGTGGCCGTCAAGATCCTCCGCCCCGGCATCGCGCCCGTGATCGGCCACGACATCGCCCTGCTCGATGCGCTGGCCGGCCTGCTCGAACGCTTGT
>ERZ1645187.726-NODE-726-length-32284-cov-134.482919_pt1 | contig 32284 bp, 31 predicted proteins | sample MGYA00575352_ERZ1645187 | MGnify/ENA primary metagenome ERZ1645187 (study PRJEB40837, sample SAMN11349314) | freshwater sediment metagenome | isolation source: river sediment | host: Sediment | place: India: Wazaribad , New Delhi | collected 2017-02-21 ... | reverse complement strand
TCGCCGACATGATCGCGGTCAACAAGTCGGACGGCGACAACGCCACCCGGGCGCGACAGGCGGCGTCCGAATATCGCGCGGCGCTCAACATCATGGCGTCGAGATCGGCCTCGTGGACGCCGCCGGTGGTGCTGATCTCCGGCCTGGCCAATCAGGGCCTCGACGCGATGTGGGATCAGGTCGTGACCCACCGCACCAAGCTCACCGCGACCGGCGAATTCGCCGAGCGGCGGCGCACCCAACAGGTGTCGTGGATGTGGTCGATGCTGGAAGACCGCGTCATGCAGGCCTTGAAGCACAATCCGAAGGTCTCCCATCGGCTCCACCACCTCGAGGGCGGCGTGCGCGAGGGGACCGTCTCGGCCTCGGTGGCGGTCGACGAGATCGCCGGCGCGCTGGGGATCTGAGCCGGCGCGGCGTCCCGTGTCGCGGAGGCTCCCGCCGATGCCCCTCCCCCGCCTGCTCCTCACCGGCTTCGGGCCGTTTCCCGGCGCGCCGCGCAATCCGACGGCGGAGGTGGTGGGACGCTTGGCGGCGATCCCGGCGCGACGGCTCGGGGTCGAGATCGTGCCGCACGTCTTCGCCACCACCTGGGCGTCGCTCGACCGGCTGCCGGACCTCCTCGCCGAGGCGCGGCCGGATCTGGTGCTGCATCTCGGCTTGAAGCGCCGGGCGCGCGTGATCGCGGTGGAGGCCTTCGGCCGAAATCGGGTGCTGCGGGCCGCCGTCGATGCGGCGGGCGTCGCGCCGGTCTCGACGGTCTTCGAAGCGGACGGGCCACCGCGGCGCGCGGTGAACCTACCGGTCCGGCGGATGGCGGCACGGATCGCCGCACTCGGCCTGCCGGTCGAGATCTCCGAGGATGCCGGGCGTTATCTCTGCAACGGCCTGCTGTGGCGGTCGCTGGCGCTCGGCGCCCGTCCGACCGGCTTCCTGCACCTACCGCCGACCCGCGACCTCGTCGGGGCGCGATCGGGTCGCTTCACCCTGCCCGAACTCGCTGCGGCGACGGAAGCCGCGATCGGCGCGTTCGCCGGGGTCGCGCGGGAAACGTGATCGCGGTACGGGCGGGGGAAGGACGACGACTTCGGCGGTGGGCTCGGACGGGGCGCTCGACCGGGCGTGTAAATCCGGGGAATTCGCCATTTCATTCGAATTTTCTCCAACTGTTTATGCAGTTTTGCAAGGCTCCGGCTCAGACTGACACCGTCGAATTCGCGTGTTCTCCGTCGGGACGCTCATCGTGATCTTCTCTCATCCGTTTTCGCCCTCGGCGATCCGTCGAATTTTCGAACGTCTACGAGCCGATCGCTCCGGCAACATCGCGATGGTCACGGCGCTCGGCGCGGTGCCCCTGCTTCTGGCGGCAGGCATCGCCGTCGACTATTCGCGAGCGGCGACGGCGCGGGGCGACCTCCAGGAGGCGGTCGACGCGGCGGTGCTGGCGGGAGCGCGGGACGGAACGTCGAACTGGGCCGCCGTCGCGGACGCGACCTTCTCGGCTTCGTTGCGGACCAAGGAGCTGACCCTGTCGGCGAAGACCTTCTCCCGGGACACGACCGGCAGCTTCACCGGAACCGCCTCGGGAACCGTGAAGACCACCTTCGCCGGGCTCGTCGCGGTCGACACGTTGCCGATCAGCGTGACCGCAGCCGCCGCGGTGAAGACGACCAGCGACGAGGTCTGCATCCTGCTGCTCAACACCTCGGCGACGCCGGGCCTACTGCTCAACAGCGGCGCCACCATCGACGCGCCGAACTGCCAGGTCCACGTCAAGTCGACCGCCAATCCGGCCGCGACCCACAACGCCTCGACGACGCCGACCACCGAGAAGACCTGTGGCGCCGGCGCCAACGTCGGCGCCAACGTCATCGACAACGGCGGCACGCACGCCAACCTGACCGAGAGTTGCACGACGGCGAGCGATCCGTTCGCCGGAACGCTACCGACGCCGGCCTCCTCGACCTGCACTTATTCGAACGTCACCATCAACGGCGGAACCCACACCGCCTCGCCGGGCGTCTATTGCGGGTAGACGAACCTCGACAACAACGCCACGCTGAACTTCCTGCCCGGCGTCCCACGTCATCAAGGGTGGTGGCGTGAACGTCAACAGCGGGTCCTGGACCGGCACGGGGTGACCTTCTACTTCCCGGACTCGTCCTACATCCGGTTCAACGGAACGGTGAAGCTCGATCTCTCGGCTCCGACCAGCGGCACCTACGCCGACCTGCTGATGTACGAAGCGCCGGGTCTCGCCAAGTCGTCCTTCTCGATGAACGCCACCAACGGCGCGACGCTCACCGGACTGATGTATCTGCCGAGCCGGCAGTTGACCCTCAATTCGGGCGCCAGCGCCACCTCGGACAATCTCACCATGGCGCTCGACACGTTGACGGTGAACACCGCCGACCCGGCGTTGGACAGCTCGGCGAAGACGACCTCCGCCTCCGGGTCGACCAGTGCGGCCGGGGTCCATCTGATGAAGTGACCCGTCGGGGCGCCACGGTGCGCCTCACCATGAGGGTTCGGGGGCGCCGCAGGGCGCCCCTTCGTCATTTCGGCAGGCCGGATGCCCAGCCCTCGGCGGCACGCAGTCCGCCGACGGTCGCACCGTTCCAGTCGCGGATCGCCGGGCGCAGGAAGCGGGCGAGGCTCGGATCGTCGGTGCGACCGAGGAGATGGGCGACCACGGTCGCGGTGACGACTTCGGCGGCGCGGGCGGCGCCGTCGTCGCATTTGACCGCGACGCCGAGGCCGAGGCCCGGCAGGGCGGCGCAGAAGACGCCCTCGGCGCCGGTCTTCACATAGGCCGCGCCGCCGCAGACGCCGATGAAGTCGGTGCAGAAGCGATCGGTGCCGGCGATCATGAAGGGCTCGACGATCGCCGCCTCGATCAGGCGCCGCGCCGCGGCGGCGCGGGTCGGGGCGAGACCGACGCCGGTCGCCAGACGGGCGAAGCCGCGCGCCATGGCGGCGACGGGCAGGCCCCAGGTGGGGATCGAGCAGCCGTCCTGCCCACGCGGCAGGCCTGCGAGGTCGACGCCGGCGACGTCGGAGATCGCCGCGGCGATCTCGCGCTGGACCGGATGATCGGGGGCGCCGTAGCCGGCGGGATCGATGCCGGCGTGGACGGCGAAACAGACGAAGCCGGCGTGTTTGCCCGAACAATTGTTGTGGAGCCGCGACGGGGTCGCGCCGGAGCGATGAAGCCGGCCGCGGTCGGCCTCGCGGCCGGGCCACTGGGCGCCGCAGACGAGGCAGGTCTCGTCGCGCCCCACCCGGGCGAGCATGGCGCGCGCGCCGTCGACGTGGACCGGTTCGCCGTTGTGAGAGGCGGTGGCGAGCGCCAGTTCGGTGCCGGTCAGGCCGAGGGCGTCGGCGGTACCGGATTCGACCAGCGGCAGGGCCTGCATCACCTTGATCGCCGAGCGCGGGAACACCGGACGCTCGACGTCGCCGAACGAGAAGATCAGCCGCCCGGCGGCGTCGACCACCGCCACCGCGCCGCGATGGAAACTCTCGACCGCCCCGCCGCGCAGGACCTCGACCAGTCGGGGATCGTCGCTCACCTCGCCTCCTCCAGAGTAATTTCAGTATTTGGTCATGTACGTGTTGGACGCGAAGAAGACTTCCGGCGGAATCGATGTTAGCATTTTCTCAACCATAAATTCACCGGGAGGACGAACCATGATCTCGAAGGAAGACATCATCGGCATGTGCGACCTCGACCTGGAGGAGGTCGATGCGATCGCCGAACACGAACACATTCCCGAAGTCGTCGCCGCCGCCTTGGGGGACTACCTGCTGCATCAGATCCACGGCGCCGAACGGGTGCGCGACATGATCGTCGACGACATCCGGGCCGCCATGGACCGGCGCGATCCGTCCCATGCGTCATCGCTGTGCATGGCGCTCCAACACTTCCTGACCGCGCATCCTTGTGCCTGAATCCGGACGATGCGTCCACCTCACCGGGCGTGGCGGTCGAAGCCGCCGCGTTCGGGTGAGGTTTTCGCCTTGGTCGGGGATCGGGTTCATCGGCCGTACGGACCCATGGCCCGGCGCCCCTTCCCCCAAGGGGTGGCCTCGGGGTGAGCCGGCATCGGCGACATCTCGGACGACGCAGCCAGGGAAGTTCGAGCCGCCTCCCCTCCCCGCAGGCAAGGTTCGGATCGTCGACGGCGGCTCCGCCGGACCCGCGCCGGTCGCGGCCGGGCGTCCGCACGAGGCGGGCGGCGCCGTCGGATCAGCCGAGGTGGCTCGCCACCCAGCGCAGGATCTGCGGTGTCGACATCGCTCCGGCCTGGCGGGCGACCTCGCGACCGCCGACGAACAACGCCAGCGTCGGGATCGAGCGGATGCCGTGGCGGGCGCCGGCGGCCTGATCCGCTTCGGTGTCGAGTTTGAGGGCGCGGACCTTCGGTTCGAGCGTCTTCGCCGCTTCGGCGTAACTCGGCGCCATCATCCGGCACGGACCGCACCACGGCGCCCAGAAGTCGACCAGCACCGGCAGGTCGGAACGCTCGATCTGACGGGCGAGGCCGGCACCGTCGACCTCGATCGGCGCGCCGGGGAAGAGTGCCGATCGGCAGGTCGGGCAGCGGGCGGCGGCGAATTGGCCGGCGAGCTTGTCCTCGGGCAGGCGGTTGACCGCTCCGCAACCGGGGCAGACGACGTGGACGGGCATGGTCGATCTCCGGGATCGGGACAGGGGCGCGACGTGGCGTCGCTTCGTCGACCCTGAGATCGTGAGAGGCGCGCCCGGCTTCAAGGGCAACGGCGCGACGCCCCCGCAGCCGCGGCGATCCGTCGCCGGATCCGTCGCGGGGGAGCATCGGCGGCGGCGGATCAACCGATCCGGGTGACGTGGTTGTCCCAGACGTGATCGCCGAGCCCGCCGAAGCCTCCCCCTTCCGGCCTCCGCCCCGGCGCGAGGCGTCGCACGCCGGCCGCGCCGGAGGTGGCGAGGAAGACGCCGTCGGCGCCGCCCGCCGCCAGACCGCAGACGTCGGCCATCGCCTCGAGCCCGAGGAAGCGGCCGCTCGCCCGTTCGAAGAAGGCGACGCTGCCGCCGCGCGGCGAGGAGGCGGCGACGAAGCGACCGGAGGCGTCGAGCGCCACCGAGCCGACGTAGTCGGCGAGCCGGGCGAGGGCCGAATCGGGCATCTCCCAGAGGCGCGGCGGCGCGGCGCCGTCCGGTCGCCACGAACCGACGAGCAGGGGCGAATCCGCCGCATCGCCCTCGAACTGGCAGCCGAACACCACCTCGCCGTCCGCCGCCACCGCCAGATGACGGATCGACGAGAGCCGGAGATCAGGCCCGAGATCGGTCACGGCGATCGGATCGCCGCCGCCGAGATCGAGCACCGCGAGATTCGGCCGCATCGTCTCGCGGTTCACCCGGTCGCGCCCGGTCGTCGGATCGGTGCCGATGCCGCCGTTGGCGACGATCAGCCGCCGACCGTCGGGCGACAGCGCCACGTCGTGCGGTCCGGTGCCGCCGGAGCGGCGCTCGCCGATGCGGGCGAAGCCGGCGGCGACGTCGTGGACGCCGACGACGCCCTGATCCGCCGCGACGTCGTTCTCGCCGGTGAAGAAGCGCCGGCCGTCGGCGGAGAAGCGGCCGTGGCCGGTGAAGTGCAGCCCGGCCGGGGGCGTCAGTCGGCCGAGCGGTGCCAGGGTCCCGGCATCGAGGACGAGGGCGAAGCTGCCCGGCCGCCGCGCCACGACGACGAGCAGGCGCCCGTCCGGCGAGACCACCGTGTCGTGGGCCCGCCCCGGCAGGTCGGTGGCGGCGCGTTCGCGGCCGGCCGCGTCGAAGAGGGCGAGCGTGGCGACGTCGCCGCGATCGAAGCGGGCCGCCACCCAGCGCGACGCGTCGTCGCCCGCCGCAGCGGCGCGCGGTCGGACACCGAGGCCGAAGGCGGCGAGGGCGACGAGGAGGGAGCGGCGATCAATCTCCGTCACGGCTGTTGAACCCCACGGTGACGCCGACCAGCGGCGGGAGATCGGAGAGCGCGGCGTCCTGGGCGGCGCGCAGCGCATCGAGGAGGAGCACGGCCTTCGACCGCCGCTTCGATTGAGAGAGGCTCTCGGCGAAGTCGTCCGGCAGACCCTCGGCGACGGATCGCGCCGTCGCCAGCGTGGCGAGGAGCGTCGTCGCTTCCGGGCCGGTGCCGGCGAGGAGCTTCGCCAACGCCTCCTGCCCGACGAGCGGCTCGACGAAGCTCGCCCGCACCCGCCGCGCCCGCCGCCCCTCGAGCGCCTCGGGTCGGGCGGCTTCCGGGGTCTTGCCCATCGCCGGCAGGAGCTTGGCGTCGATCAACGTCTGAAAGCCCGAAAGGAAATCGGTGGTCAGCCGCGCCGCCAGTTCGCGCGCGACCGCGGGATCGCTCTGCACCGCTTCGGCGAGGAGGGCCCAGCCGGCGGAGACCTCTGCGGTGAGCGATGCGAGGCCGCCGGCGATCGCCCGGCCGGCGGCGCAGGCGCGCGCTCTCTCCGGTTTCGCCGCGAGCAGGCGCTCGACGGCGCCGGGGTCGTAGAGCAGGCGCTCCAACGCCGGCAGGCCCTGCACCGCGGCGGAGGCGGCGCGCACCGTCTCGACCGTCGGCTCGGGCGCCTCCGGGGCGAGCAATCGGGCGAGGCCGCGCGTCGTGGCATTGCGCTTGTCCGGCCAGAAGTTCACCCGTTCGGCGCGGAAGTCGTCGGCGATCGGTCCGTAACGCAGGAACTCGATGCGGGCCCAGGCGTCGGCGAGCCGGCGGAAGGACCGATCGAGGCGATCGATCCCGTCGCGCCCCGGCGTCGCGCAGAGGGCGGTCCAGTCGGCGGCGTGGAGTTCGGCCGCTTCGGCGAGCTGCCGATAGCCGGGGCGCACGAAGCCGTCGACGGCGCGGGCGGCAACGACGCGGAGATCGGGCTCCTCTGCCGCGGCCGGTCGGGCGAGGGTCGCGAGGAGGAGGACGAGGAGCAGAGCCACACGGCGCATCGGCGGGGTCCTAGAGCGAGGCGAGGAAGGCGAGGAGGGCGCGGCGATCGGCGGCGGGACGCGCGACGAAGCGATCGCGGGCGCCGCGCGCTTCGCCGTCGTGCCAGAGGATCGCCTCCTCGACGGTGCGCGCTCGTCCGTCGTGGAGCAGGCCGGCGGCCCGCGCCGTGGCGTGGCCGAGGCCGGCGAGCGGCGCCGTCCGCCACTCCCGGGCGCCGGCGGAGCCCTCGCCATGGCCGGAGGAGAGACCCTCGCCGAGATCGTGCAGCAGCAGGTCGGAGCGCAGCGGCGGCGCGCCGCCGAGGTCGCCGCCGTGGCAGGCGGCGCAACCGACGGCGACGAACACCCTTTCACCCTTCCCCGCTTCCGCCGACGCGGTGCCGCGCGGCACCGGCAGGGTGCGCAGGAAGGCGACGATCGATGCGACGATCGCCGCGTCGATCTCGTGCGGGCCGGCGCGATCGGGGGCACCCTGCGGCGCCGCGCGGCAGGCGGGTTGGCCGGTGGTGCAGTCGCCCGCCGCCGCCGGCCGCCACGGGCTCGACATCCCCATGTCGGTGGAGAAGGCCTCGGCGGTCTGCCGGCCGAGATCGATCTGTTGCGCCTTGAAGCCGAAACGGCCGACCCGCGGCGTGCCCGTCTCGTCGATCACCTCGGAGACGCGACCGCGCACCTCGCCGCCGGCCGCCGCCTGCTTCGCCGCCAGAGCGCGGATCGCCTCGTCCGGTACGTCTTCGATCGCCGCCAGCCCGAAGAGTGGCGGCGCGAGGCGGAGCGACACGCGGGTGTCGGCGGCGAGCGGGCCGTAGGCGAGATCGGCGAGGCGGGCGACGGGTCGCGCGAGCCGACGGCCGGCGACGGAGCGATGGTCGGGTGCGACGGCGATCATCGCCTCGACCGGCACGCCGGTCGCCGCCTCGTGCTGCACCTGCCGGCCGTAGACCGGGTCGGGCGCGCCGTCCGGCCGGGCGAGGCGGACGACGAGGCCGCGCGTCGTGGCCGCGCCGTCACGGTCGAACGTGACGATCGGGCGATCGCCCGCCGGATGGCAGGCGACGCAGGCGCGGGCGTCGAAGAGCGGCCCGAGCCCGTCGTCGGATTTGGTCGCCGAGGGCGCCGGCACCCAGGCACGACGGAACATCGCTCGGCCGATCGTCTCGTCGAGAGCGGCGGCCGGGCCGGAGACGAGACCGGCGACGACGATCGCCGCCGGCATCAGAGCGAGGGGTCGGGTCACTTCTTGCCGACCTTGGAGGGATCGTCGAGACTCGCCGAGCCTTCCATGGCGATCTTCAAGCCGAGGCCGGAGACCACCGCCTCGATACCGCGCGCCTGAGCGACCAGCGCATCGACGCCGCCCTGGACCAGCGCGTTGCCTTCGACATTGCCGGCGCCGATCATCTGGTCGTAGGCCATCCGACCCGAGTCCGCCGTGTCCTTGATCGCCTTCATCTTGGCGGTGGTGGCGTCGAACAACGCATCGGCCTTGGTGGCGGCCTCCGGCGCCTTCTCCCTGGCGAGATCGAGCGTGCTCGCCCCCGTGAAAGTCGTGCCGTCGCGGCGGGTGTAAGTCGCTCGCCAGATCGCCGTCATGCCGGCCTGATCGTAATAGTGGGAGTTGTGGGTGTTGTCGGAGAAGCAGTCGTGCTCCTCCTCCGGGTCGTGGAGGATGAGGCCGAGCTTCATCCGCTCGCCGGCGAGTTCGCCGTAGGAGAGCGAGCCGAGGCCGGTGAAGATCGTCGCCAGCCCCTCGGCGGCCGGCTTCTTCGTCAAGGCCCGGCGCGCCTTGCCGTCGTCCTTCCACAGCGCCGCCATCGCGGCGAGATCGTCGACCAGCAGATCGGTGGCCGCCTTCAGATAGGCGCGGCGGCGATCGCAGTTGCCGTGGGTGCAGGCGGCGAGGTCGTAGTCGGAAGCGGGGCGGGTGCCGGCGCCCGGTCCGGTGCCGTTGAGGTCCTGACCCCAGAGCAGGAACTCGATCGCGTGCCAGCCGGTGGCGACGTTGGCCTCGACGCCGCCGGCCTCCTGGAGGTCTTCGGCGAGGAGCTTCTTGGTGATCCTGCGCGCGTCGATCCGCTTCTTGCCGACCTTCAGCTTCGGATGGGCGATCACGTCGGCGCGGTAGAGCGGGTTCTCTTCGTTGGTCTCGCCGTATTTCGACACGTCGACGTAATCGATCAGGCCCTCGTCGAGCGGCCAGGCGTTGACCTTGCCCTCGAGCGCGTCGACCGCCGCGTTGCCGAAACGGAAGCCTTCGGTCTGCTGATACCAGGGCCGCGCGTCGATCCAGGCCTTGCGCGCCACGGCGAGCTTCTCCGGGTTCGGCGTGGCGAGGAAGGCGTCGACGGCGCCCTGCAGCGCCTTCGCCCCGGCGAGGGCGTCCTCGTACATCGCCCGCCCGAGATCGGCGTAGCTCGCCACCACGGCTTCCGCGGTCGGCGCGGCGGCGGCCTGCGAGAGCCCGGCGAACCCGAGGACGAGGGCGAGAGTGGAAGTGGAGAGACGTCGCTTCATCGTTGATCCTCGTGGACTGCGGCCCGGAGACGGGCGGGACGGCACGACCCCGGTCGGCCCGCCGAATGCGGGCGTGCGTAGTCCTGCACTATTGCTGTTGCAACTTATTTGCAATAACGTCGGCCGGGTTGGCAAGAGGGATTTCCGCGATGAGAGTGTTTTTGCCGCCGTATTCCAGCGAAATGTCGTAGTCACCGTCGGATGATGTCGTCTGTTTGGAATTCTTCGAAGGTGTAATTCCGTCGATGTCATGTGTTCGTGGCGCACTCTTCGACGAACGTCTCGGGATCCGCTGTGGTGGTCGGACGTCGCACGAGCGGGATGGGGAAACAGATGAGGCAGCGGGACATGAATTCGTCGATACGTTCGCTTTCGAGGGGCGCGACGGCGCTCGTCTTCACGGCCTTCGCCGCGAGCCCGGCCGCCGTCGCCGCGCCGATCGACAGTCTCGAAAGCCTCGGCGAGGCGCTCTATTTCGACACCGACCTGTCCAAGAACCGCACGCAGTCCTGCGCCTCCTGCCACAACCCCGACGCCGGCTTCGTCGATCCCTTGCCGACGAAGGCCGGTCGCGCCGCCTCGCTCGGCGACGACGGGCGCTCGATCGGTGACCGCAACGCTCCGACCGTGGCCTACGCGAAGTTCTCGCCCGTCTTCGGACGGGGCGCCGACGGCAAATGGCGCGGCGGTCAGTTCCACGACGGTCGGGCCCGCGACCTCGAGGCGCAGGCCGGCGGGCCGCCGCTCAATCCGGCCGAGATGGGCATGCCGTCGGAAGCCGCGGTCGTCGATCGGCTGAAGGAGAAGCCGGCCTATGTCGAGGCCTTCGGTCGGCTCTTCGGCGAGACGACCCTGGTGGACGCGAGGACCGGCTACGCTGCGATGACCCGGGCCATCGCGGCCTTCGAACGCACCGACCGCTTCGCGCCGTTCGATTCCAAATACGATCGGTCGCTGCGCGGCGAGGCGAAGCTGACCGAGCAGGAGGAGCTCGGCCGCGTGCTGTTCTTCTCGCGGCAGTTCACCAACTGCAGCCTCTGTCACCGGCTGAAGGCGGCGGAGGGCGCCGAGGGCGAGACCTTCACCGACCATTCGTTCCACGACATCGGCGTGCCGGAGAACACGCGGTTGCGTGCCGTCAACGGCGTGAAGCGGGGGACGAAGGACCACGGCCTCCTCGCCAATCCGGCGGTCGGCGGCGATCCCGCCCAGGACGGCAAGTTCCGCGTGCCGACCCTGCGCAACGTCGCGGTCACCGGCCCCTACATGCACAACGGCGTCTTCGAGGACCTGCGCACCGTCGTGCTGTTCTACAACAAGTACAATTCCAAGAGCCCGGCCCGACAGGTGAACCCCGAGACCGGCAAACCCTGGGGCAAGCCGGAGATCGGCACCAACCTCGCGCGCAGCGAACTCGAGAGCGGCCCCGCCCTCGACGATCGGCGCATCGACGCCCTCGTCGCCTTCCTCAAGACCCTCACCGATCGCCGCTACGAGGGGCTCGCGGCGCGCTGAGCCGAGGTCCGCCCCGGAGCCTGCGCACCGTTCACGGCTGCGCGAGCGCTATTGACAATCATTCGCATAAATCGTCTGTGGATCGAAAGACAGTTCACGAAACGGTCGACGGGCGCGTCGGCCACCGACCCGAAGCCGGAACCGCGACATGACCCGAAGCCGCATTCTCCTCTCGACCCTCGTCTTCGCCGGTCTCGCCGGCGCACCGGCCGTCGCCGAGGAGGTCAACGTCTACACCACCCGCGAGCCCGGCCTCTTCGCCCCGCTCGCCGCCGCCTTCACCGCCGAGACCGGCATCAAGGTCAACACGGTCTTCGTCAAGGACGGCCTCGCCGAACGCGTCGCCGCGGAAGGCGCCGCCTCGCCGGCCGACCTGTTGATGACGGTGGACGTCGGCAATCTCGTCGATCTCGTCGACAAGGGCGTCACCCGGCCGTTGAAGTCGAAGGCGGTCGAGGCGGCGGTGCCGGCGAACCTGCGGGCGGCCGACGGGTCGTGGACGGCGTTGTCGCTGCGCGCCCGTCTGGTGTGGGCCGACAAGGCGGCCGCCCCGGCGGCGATCACCTACGAGGACCTCGCCGACCCGAAGTGGAAGGGCAAGATCTGCATCCGCTCGGGTCAGCACCCCTACAACACCGCGTTGATCGCCGCGATGATCGCTCACGACGGCGAGGCGAAGGCCAAGGCCTGGCTCGCCGGGGTCAAGGCCAACCTCGCCAAGAAGCCCGGGGGCGGCGATCGCGACGTCGCCCGCGACATCCTCGGCGGCCTCTGCGAGATCGGCGTCGGCAATTCCTATTACGTCGGCCTGATGCGCTCGGGCGCCGGCGGGCCGGAGCAGAAGACCTGGGGCGACGGCGTCGCCGTGGTGCTGCCGACCTTCGTCGGCGGCGGGACCCACGTCAACGCCACCGGCGCGGCGATCGCCAAGAACGCCCCCAACGAAGCCGCGGCGCGTCGCCTGATCGAGTATCTCGTTTCGCCGGCCGGCCAGAAGGTCTATGCCGAGCAGAACTTCGAATATCCGATCACCGCCGGCGCCGCCGTCACCGAGACGATCGCCGCGCTCGGGCCGCTGAAGGTCGACGGCGTGCCGCTCGCCGAGATCGCCCGCCACCGCAAGGCGGCGAGCCTGCTCGTCGACGAGGTCGGCTTCGACCGTTGACCCCGAAACCCGGTGCCGGCCCTGCGGCCGGCGTCGTCCCGAGAGACCGCATGCGCCGACTGCTGGGTTCCGCCATCGCCGCCTTCGACGGGTTCGCCCTGGCCGGTCTCGCCGTGGCGGCGGTCGCGCTGGCGCCGATCGTCGCTCTGGCGCTCATCGCCGCGCACGGCGGTGGCGAGGTCTGGCGCCATCTCTTCACCTCGGTGGTGCCGGCGGCGACGCTCGAGACCGGGCTCCTCGCCCTCGGCGTCGGCGGTTTCGTCGTGGCGGTGGGCACCGCCTCGGCCTGGTTGGTGGCGGCCCACGACTTCCCCGGACGGCGGCTGCTCGAAGTGGCGCTGCTCCTGCCGCTCGCCTTTCCTGTCTATGTCCTGGCCTATTCCTGGCTCGACCTCTTGCATCCGATCGGGCCGTTGCAGACGGCCCTGCGGTCGCTCCTCGGCTATGCGAGGCCGGCGGACTTCCGCCTGCCCGATCCGCGCTCGCTCCCCGGCGCCGTGCTGATCTTCGGTCTGGCGCTCTACCCTTACGTCTACGTCGCGGTGCGCACCGTCTTTCTCGCCCAGATGACGACGCTGACCGAGGCGGCGCGCATGCTCGGGGCGAACGGAGCGTCGGTTTTCTTCCGCGTCGCCCTGCCGCTCGCCCGGCCGGCGATCGCGGCGGGGGCGGCGTTGGCGATCATGGAGACGCTCAACGACGTCGGCGCGGCCGAGTTCCTGTCGATCAACACGCTGACCGCCGCGGTCTATTCGACCTGGGTCAATCGCGGCGATCTGCCCGGCGCCGCCCAGATCGCCCTCGCCATGCTGGCCTTCGTGCTGTCGCTGTTGGTCGTCGAGAAATGGGCGCGCGGCGATCGCTCCTATGCGGTGATCGGTCGGGCGTCGCGACCGCTGGCGCCGCGCCGGATCGACGGTCTCGCCGGCCTCGGCCTGTTCGCGCTCGGCGCCCTGCCGGCGCTCCTCGGCTTCGTCGTTCCGGCGGCGCATCTGGTGCGGCAGGCGTCGACGCGGCTCGCCTTCGCCGGGATGCCGCAGGAGATCCTGGTCGAGATCGGCAACACGCTCGTCGCCGCAGCGCTGGCGACGGTCGTCGCCGTCGGCCTCGGCCTCGTCCTGGTCGGCGGACGCCGCCTCCATCCGGGCTCGCGCCTCCACCGGGGCGCGCTGCGCGTCGCCACCCTCGGCTATGCCGTGCCGGGCACGGTGCTGGCCATCGGTCTGCTGGTGGTCTTCGGCGGTCTCGACGGTGTGATCCGCGAAGCGGTGGTGGCGCTCGGCGGCCGACCGACCGGGCTCCTGTTCTCGGCCTCGCTCACCGCCCTGGTCGTCGCCTATGTGGTGCGGTTCTTCCGGCTCTCCGCCTCCAAGATCGAAACCGGGCTCGAACGGCTGTCGCCGTCGCTCGACCAATCGGCCCGCACCCTCGGGCGTACCCCCTTCGGCGTGTTGCGCGAGATCCACCTGCCGCTGCTGCGGCCGGCGCTGGCCGGGGCGGCGCTGCTGCTCTTCGTCGACTGCATGAAGGAACTGCCGGCGACGCTGCTCTTGCGGCCGCTCGGCTTCGAGACGCTCGCCACCCACCTCTACGGCGAGGCGGCGCGCGGCACCTACGAGAACGGGGCGCTGGCCGCCCTCCTGATCGTCGCCTTCGGCCTCCTGCCGATCGTCGTCCTCACCCGCCTCGGCCGCCCGGCGCCGAGCCGCGAAGCGACCGCAGAGGGAGCCCCCGCGTGACACCCCCGCTCGCCCCCCCTGCCCTCGCCTTCGCCGACGTGCGCCACGACTACCGCGGCAAGACGGCGCTCGACGGCATCTCGCTGGCGGTTCGCCCGGGCGAGATCGTCGCGCTCCTCGGGCCGTCCGGTTGCGGCAAGACCACGCTGCTGCGCATCGCCGCCGGGCTCGAGCGGCCGCGCGCCGGCCGCGTCTCGGTCGCCGACCGGGTGGTGGCCGAGGGCGACGTCTTCGTGCCGCCGGAGAAGCGCGGCGTCGGTCTGATGTTCCAGGACTACGCCCTCTTCCCCCATCTCGACGTCGCCGCCAACGTCGCCTTCGGTCTCGGCCGACGGCCGGGGCCGCTCGCCGGGGCGATCGTCGCCGACCTCATCGGCCGCGTCGGCCTCGCCGATCGGGCCCGTGCCTATCCCCACATGCTGTCGGGCGGCGAGCAACAGCGCGTCGCGCTCGCCCGCGCCATGGCGCCGCGCCCCTCGGTGCTGCTGATGGACGAGCCCTTCTCCAATCTCGACCAGCGCCTGAGACGCGGCATGCGGGCGGAACTCGCCGCCCTCCTGAAACTGACCGGCGCGGCGGCGGTGCTGGTCACCCACGATCCCGACGACGCCATGGCGGTCGCCGATCGCATCGCCCTGATGCGGACCGGCCGGCTGGTCCAGGTCGGCACGCCGGAGGAGATCTTCCGCGCGCCGGTCGATCTCTTCGCCGCCCGCTTCTTCACCGACCTCGAGGAGATCCCGGCGACCGTCACCGCCGGCCGGGCCGAGACGCCGCTCGGCGCCTTCGCCGCCCGCGGTGTCCGCGACGGCCCGGCGCTCGTGTGCATCCGCCGCGACGCCTTCGACCTCGATCCCGACGTCGCCGAATGCGCCGCCCGCGTCGTCGCCACGCGCTTCCTCGGCGAACATCGCTCGGTGCGTCTCGCAGTCGACGGTCTCGACCGGTCGATCGAGGCGATCGTCGATGCCCGCCGCGAGATCGCGACCGGCGATCGGGTCGGCCTGTCGCTCGACCGCTCCGAGGTGTTCGTCTTCCCGGCGTGAGCGCCTCAGCGTCCGCGGAAGACCGGCGGGCGCTTGGCGAGGAAGGCGGCGACGCCCTCGCGGAAATCGTCCGTCTCGGTCGCGGCGACGAAGGCGACGCGCTCCGCCTCCAGGTGCTCGGCGAGGCGGCGCGACGGCGCCTCGTCGACGAGGCGCTTGTAGCGGCCATAGGCCTGCGTCGGGCCACGGGCGATCGCTTCCGCCAGTTCGCGGCCACGCGCCTCGAGCGCTCCCGCCGGTACCACCTCGGTGACGATGCCGAGGTCGCGGGCTTCCGTGGCGGACAGTCTCCGGCCGGTCAGCATCAGTTCGAAGGCGCGGGCGCGGCCGACGCGGCGTTCGAGGAACCAGGTGCCGCCGCAATCGGGCGTCGCGCCGAGGCGGTCGTAGGCGACGAGGAAGGCCGCCGTCTCCTCCGCCACCACCACGTCGGCGCCGAGCACCAGCGAAAACCCCGCGCCCGCCGCCGCGCCGCGCACCAGCGCCACCACCGGCGCGGCCGCGGCGCGCAATGCCGTCACGGCCGGATGGATGGCGTCGAGGAGCCCATGGACGACACCGGCGACGTCGTCACCGGCCGCGGCGAAGGAGGCGACGTCGCCCCCCGCCATGAAGGCCCGACCGGCCCCCGCGAGCACGATCACGCGGACGGACGGATCGCCCGTCACGGTCTCGACCGCGGCGCGGAAGGCCCGCGCGGTGGCGAGGTCGATGGCGTTCAACACCTCCGGACGCTCGAAGCGGAGGATGGCGACACCGGTCGCCGTGTCGATCGAAGAGGAGACGAGATCGGAGGTCATCGACGTTTTTCCATGCATGAGGCACGAATGGATAGGGCGCCGTATGAGGAGATCATATGGCGAATGCGGGTGCGTGGAAGATGCCGGTGGCCTGCGTGATACCAGACGCACGAAGCTCCGACCCTTTTCTCGGCGGCTCTGTTTCGGAGATCGCAGCTCCAACGCCCCCTCCCCCACGAGTGGGGAGAGGACCGGATGCGACCATCTTCAGTCCGTCGATGCCGAGACGAGTCGAAACTTCGTGTGTTCGGTATGACGTCGACGAGCCCGACCTCTCGGACGACGTCGAGACGAACCGATCGGTCTTCGCGGCACCCGTCCACCGGTGCCTCGCGCGGCCCGAGCCGGCCTCCGCGGCGGCGACCGATCGCCGGCCGCACCCTGCGACCGTCCGCCGGAGCTCTCGATCGATCGGGAGCGTCGGGCGCGGAATCGGGTCGGCGGCCGGGGGGTCCCGAACGGCGGGAACCCCCGCTGCCCGGTGCGTCCCGATCACTTCGGCGGCATGCGCAGGGCGCCGTCGAGACGGATCACCTCGCCGTTGAGCATCGGATTGTCGACGATGGCCAGCGCCAGCTTGGCGTATTCCGCCGGCCGACCGAGGCGCGAGGGGAAGGGCACCGAGGCGCCGAGCCCGTCCTGGACCGCCTGCGGCAGGCCCTTCAGCATCGCGGTCTCGAAGATGCCGGGCGCGATGGTGCAGACGCGGATGCCGACCTGCGCCAGCTCGCGCGCGATCGGCAGGGTCATGCCGACCACGCCGCCCTTGGAGGCGGCATAGGAGGCCTGACCGATCTGGCCGTCGTAAGCGGCGATCGAGGCGGTGTTGACGATGACGCCGCGCTCGCCGTCCTCGTTCGGCTCGAGCGTCGAGGCGCCGGCGGCGACGAGGCGGACGAGGTTGAAGGTGCCGATCAGGTTCACCTCGATGCCGCGCCGGAAGTCGTCGAGCGCCATCGGGCCGTTGCGGCCGACCACCCGGGCGCCGGGGGCGATGCCGGCGCAATTGACCAGGATGCGCGCCGGCCCGTGCGCCGCCGCCGCCGCGGCGACCGCGCTTTCCGCGCTCTCGGCGGAGGAGACGTCGCACTTCAGCGCGAGGCCGCCGATCTCGGCGGCGACGGCTTCCGCCGCCGCGAGGTTGAAGTCGAGGAGCGCCACCTTCGCCCCCGCCGCCGCCAGCGCCCGCGCCGTCGCCTCGCCCAGCCCCGAACCACCGCCGGTGACGATCGCCGCCTGTCCCTGAACCCGCATGGATAAGTCCCTTCTCTCGTCGTCGTCTCGTGTTCGTCCGTGCTCGCAGCGTGGAGCCCTTCTCCCCGCGCGGGAGAAAATGGCGCGGGACGCGCCGGATGACGAGTGCGCCCCAAGCGCATCCGCCGTCGCCGCATGTGCGGAGAGGTCCAGACCCCTCATCCGCCCTTCGGGCACCTTCTCCCGCAAGGGGAGAAGGAAGCCGGCCTCCGACCGGCAGACCTCACACCAGTTCGAAGGCCATCGCCGTCGCTTCGCCGCCGCCGATGCACAGCGAGGCGACGCCGCGCTTCAGGCCGTGGGTCTTCAGCGCCGCCAGCAGCGTCACCACGATGCGCGCGCCCGAGGCGCCGATCGGGTGGCCGAGGGCGCAGGCGCCGCCGTGAACGTTGACGCGATCGTGGGCGAGGCCCATCTCGCGCATGGCGATCAAGGCCACCACGGCGAAGGCCTCGTTGATTTCCCAGAGATCGACGTCGTCCTTCGTCCAGCCGACGCGATCGAGGAGCGTGGTCATCGCTCCGACCGGCGCGGTGGTGAACCACGCCGGTTCCGCCGCATGGCCGGTGTGGCCCTTGACCACGGCGAGCGGCGTCAGGCCGCGCTTCTCGGCTTCCGACATGCGCATCAACGTCAGCGCCGCCGCGCCGTCGGAGATCGACGAGGAGTTCGCCGCCGTCACCGTGCCGCCGTCGCGGAAGGCCGGCTTCAGGGTGCGGATCTTGTCGCGCTTGGCCTTGCCCGGCTGTTCGTCGATCGCGATCGTCGCGGTCTTGGTGGCGACCGGCACGATCTCGCCCGCGAAGGCACCCGAGGCGATCGCCTTCAGCGAGCGGTCGAGCGAGGTCAGCGCATAATCGTCCTGATCGTCGCGGGTGAATTGGAAATGCGCCGCCGCGTCCTCGGCGAAGGTGCCCATCAGGCGGCCCTTGGCGTAGGCGTCCTCGAGGCCGTCGAAGAACATGTGATCGATCACCCGGCCGTGGCCGAGCCGGTAGCCGCCACGGGCGCGATCGAGCAGATAGGGGGCGTTCGACATGCTCTCCATGCCGCCGGCGACCACCACCGCCGCATTGCCGGCGACGATGGTGTCGTGGGCGAGCATCAGGGCCTTCATGCCCGAGCCGCAGACCTTGCCGACGGTGGTCGAGGGCACCGAGATCGGCAGTCCCGCGCCGAGCACCGCCTGACGGGCCGGCGCCTGGCCGACGCCGGCCGGCAGCACGCAGCCGACGTAGGCCTCGTCGACGTCGGCGCCGGCGAGGCCGGCACGAGCCACCGCCTCGCGGATCGCGGCGGCGCCGAGTTCGGGCGCGGTCTTGGCGGCGAAATCGCCCTGGAAGCCGCCCATCGGCGTGCGGGCGGCGGAGGCGACGACGATCGGATCGGAGGACATGGCGGAACCTCGTGTCGGGGCCGGCGCGGCGGCCGGTGCGGGGGGAGCGGGCGCGTCACGCCGAGGCGTAGAGCCCGGCGATCTCGGAGGCGTATTTGGTCTGGATGTTGGAGCGGCGCACCTTCATCGTCGCCGTCACCTCGTCGTCGTCGTGGTCGAGTTCCTTGGTGAGGAGGTGGAACTTGCGGATGTGGGACACCTGGGCGAGGCTGTCGTTGGCGACCGCCACCTCGCGTTCGATCATCTCGCGCACCTTCGGGTTCTCGACCAGGGAGCGGAAGTGAGTGAAGGCGATGCCCTGCTCCTCCGCCCATTTCGACACCGTCTCGAAGTCGATCTGGATCAGCGCCGAGACGTATTTCTTCGCCTCGCCGATGACGATGCACTCCTTGACGTAGGGGCTCGCCTTGACCGTGTTCTCGATCTCCGAGGGCGACAGGTTCTTGCCGCCGGCGGTGATCATGATGTCCTTCAGGCGGTCGACGATGCGCTATTCGCCGTCGGCCTCGGCGACCACGTCGCCGGTGTGGAGCCAGCCGTCGACGATCGCGGCCTTCGTCGCCGCCTCGTTCTTGTAGTAGCCGGCGAAGACCACGTCGCCCTTGACCAGCAGCTCGTCGAAGGCGCCGCGCTTCAATTCGACGCCGGCGGCCGCGGTGCCGACCGAGCCGGGAACCAGCCGCGCGAGCGTCTGCGCGGTGGCGAGGCCGGAGGTCTCGGTGGCGCCGTAGACCTCGACCAGCGGCACGCCGAGGGTGCGGAAGAAGCGCACGATCTTCGGGCTGATCGGCGCCGCGCCGGTCATGGCGATGCGCGTCTCACGCAGGCCGATGAAGTTGAGCAGCGATCGGAAGATCAGCGCGTGCGCCGCCCCCTGGATCAGCCGTTGGCGCAGGGTGCGCTCGCTCGCCGGCACTTCGGCGAAGGGCTCGCAGGCGGCATAGAAGGCGTCGAACAGCTTCCGGCGCAGTCCGCCCGCCTCCATCAGCTTGATGTGGATCGACGAGGCGAGCTTCTCCCAGATGCGCGGCACGCCGAGGAACATCGACGGCGCCACCTCGCGCAGGTCCTCCTGCACGGTGCGCAGCGACTCGCCGAAGTCGATGCGCGAGCCGAGATGGAGCGGCGCGACGGTCGTCAGCATCTGCTCGGCGACGTGGCAGAGCGGCAGATAGGAGAGATGGGTGGTGGTCTCGTCGAGGCCGAGCTTGTCGATCACCGCGATCGCCTGGGCGCGGAGGTTGCGATAGGCGAGCATCGCCCCCTTCGGCCGGCCGGTCGAGCCGGAGGTGTAGATCATCAGCCCGATGTCTTCGAGGGTCTGGCGGGCGAGCCGTTCCTCGACCAGTCGCGGATGATCCTTCTCGGCGGCGCGACCGATCTCCTCGAGCGCTCCGAAGGAGACGACGAGATCGGCCGGGTAGGAGCGCATGCCCTTGGTCTCGATCACCACGATGCGCTTCAGGCAAGGCAGTTCGTCGCGCTTCTCCAGGACCTTGTCGACCTGCTCCTGGTCCTCGCAGACGACGATCTCGGCGTCGCAATGGGCGAGCACGTAGGCGACCTCGACGGCGGGCGAGGTGGCGTAGACGCCGACCGTCACCGCGCCGACGAGCCCGGCACCGAGCTGGGCCAGCACCCATTCGACCCGGTTCTCGGAGAGCACCGCGAGGTGCCCCTTCTCGCCGAGCCCCAGCGCGGTGAGGCCGAGGCCGACGTGGGCGGCGCGGGCGTAGTAGTCGGCCCAGGTCAGCGGGTGCCAGATGCCGAACTCCTTCTGGCGCACCGCCGTGCGGCGGCCGTGGAGCCGGGCCTGTTCGCGCAGCATCTGCGGCAGGGTGAGGTCGGGGAGAAGCGGAGCCATCGCGGGTGTCCTCACGGCGTCAGGAGAGCCAGCGCTTGCGGCGCTTGTAGTGTTTGATCTCGCGGAAGCTCTTCTCCTCGCCGCCGGCACCGCCGAGGCCGAGGTAGAACTCGCGCACGTCCTGGTCGCGCATCAGCTTCTCGACCGGGCCGTCGATGACGATCTTGCCGGTCTCCATGATGTAGCCGGCGTGCGAGACCGCCATGGCGATCGCGGCGTTCTGCTCGACCAGCAGCATCGAGACGCCGCGCTCGCGGTTGATGCGGGCGATGATGGTGAAGATCTCCTCGGTGAGCTTGGGCGACAGGCCGAGCGACGGCTCGTCGAGGAGGATGAGCTTCGGTTCGGCGATCAGTGCCCGGCCGATGGCGAGCATCTGTTGCTCGCCGCCGGAGAGGTAACCGGCTCGCCCGGCCCGCCGTTCGAAGAGGCGGGGGAAATACTCGTAGACGAGATCGAAGGACGGCTTGCCGAGGTCCCTGCGCCCGGAGCGGGCGAAGGTGGCGGCGACGAGATTCTCCTCGACCGTCAGGTCGTCGAAGATCCGCCGCCCCTCCATCACGTGGAAGAGCCCGCGCCGCACCAGACCGTGCGGCGAGAGCGTGGAGACGTCGTCTCCGTCGAAGGTGATGCGGCCGGAGGTGACCGCGCCGTCCTCGAGCCCGAGGAGGTTGGAGACCGCCTTGAGCGTGGTCGACTTGCCGGCGCCGTTGGAGCCGAGCAGAGCCACGACCTCGCCGCGCGGGACCCTCAGCGAGAGCCCGCGCAGCACCTGGACCGTGTGGTTGTAGACCACTTCGATGTTGGAGATCTCGAGGATGGCGTCGGTCATGGCGCTCACTTTCCGAGCTGGATCCAGTCGCTGTCGGCCACCATGGACTTCTTGGCGGCGTCGTAGCGGTAGACGCGTCCGACCGGGATCGAGTTGCCCTTGATGGTGATCGGCGTGCCGATGATGCCGCCGGTGTCGAAGTTCTCGATCGAGTTGAGCGCCGCCTTCAGGTTGACGCCGTTCAGCTCCTTGCCGGCGTCGAGGGTGCGCTTGGCACTCTCGAGGTAGAGCATCGCGGTGAGGAAGCCCTGCGTGTAGGGCGTCGTCTGATACTCCGGCCGCATCGCCCGGATCTTCTCCATCATCGGCGACTTGCCCTCGGTGTCGAACCAGTAGCGGTAGGGCATGACGCCCATGAAGCCGTCCGCCGCTTCGCCGACTTTGCCCCACAGCGAGTTGTCCATCGACCAGAAGGTGCCCATGAACTTGGTCTTCAGCCCGAGCTGCTTGGCCTGGTTCATGAACTCCGGCAGCGGCGCCAGCACGTAGCCGTGGAAGATGGTGAAGTCCGGATCGGCGCGGCGCAGCTTGAGGATCTCGGTGGAGACGTCGACGGCGGTCGGCGGCGTGACGATCTTCACCACCACGTCGAGGCCGAGCTTCTTGGCCAGCGCCTCCGACGGACCGATCGGGTCGCGGCCGAATTCGGTGTCGGAGTTGACGAAGGCGACCTTGGCGCCGGGCTTCACCTTGGCGATGTGCTGCAGCAGGATGCCGAACATCTCGGTGTAGTCCGGCCCGGCCATGAACTGCAGCGGATAGGCCTTGGGGTCGTTGAGCTCGGTGGCGAAGGAGGCGCCGGCCATCATCATCGTGCCGAGGCGGTTGAGCTCGGGGTTGATGGTCTTGGCGAAGGCGGTCGAGTCTCCGTAGTAGAGATTGACCTTGTTCTGGCTGGTCAGCTTGTTGAACACCGCCACCGACTGGTCGACCTTGTAGGCGGTGTCCTCGGCGACGTAGGTCACCTTGCGGCCGGAAATGCCGCCGGCGTCGTTGACGATCTTGACGTAGTCCTGGATGCCGGCGTGGACGCCGACGCCGGCGAAGGCGAAGACGCCGGTGAGCGGCATCGAGGCGGCGATGACGATGTCGTCGGCGGCGCGCGCCGGCGCTCCGGCGAGGAGCGTCCCGGCGGCGAGGGCGAGGCCGAGGGCCGTCCGTCTCGTGATGGTCATGTGCGTTTCCTCCGTATTTCGTTTTTTTCGTTCGGGTATGCGCAGGGTCTCCGGCGATCGTCGCCGGTGGTGTCCGGGCCTCAGGTCTTGAACGGCCACAGATGGAAGAAGCGGCGGATGCGGCGCCACACTTCGGCGAGGCCGTGCGGCTCGAAGATCAGGAAGCCGATGATCAGGCCGCCGAAGACGATGGTGCGGACCGGCGACAGCAGCGCCACCGCATCGGTGAGGAACGGCGACATCACGCCCACCCCGATCTTCAGCACCTCGGGCACCATGGTCATGAACACCGCGCCGAGGATCGAGCCGAGGATCGACCCCATGCCGCCGACGATCACCGCGGCGAGGAAGAAGATCGAGTAGACGAAGGGGAAGCTCTCCGGCGTCACGACGCGGAAGAAGTAGGCCCACAGGCCGCCCGCCACGCCGGCGTAGAACGACGACAGGGCGAAGCTCGTCAGCTTGAAACGCAGCAGCGGAATGCCCAGCACTTCGGCCGAGATGTCTCGGTCGCGGATGGCGATGAAGGCGCGGCCGATGCGGGTGCGGAACAGGTTGGCCGCGGCGAAGACGGCGAGGAAGGCGATCGGCACGATCAGGAAATAGAGCGAGAACGGCCGGCCGAGTTCCACCCCGAGGATGTTGGCCGGCGGTACCGAGATGCCCTTCACGCCGCTCGTCACCGAGTCCCAGTTGGCGAAGACGAAGTGGAGGATGAAGGAGGCGGCGATGGTCGCGATGGCGAGATAGAGCCCCTTCACCCGGAGCGACGGAATGCCGACGAAGGCACCGACCGCCGCCGTCAGGAAGCCGGCGAGGACGAGGTTGAGGAAGACCGGCGTGCCCCAGCGCGTCTCGGCATAGGCGACGGTGTAGGCGCCGATGCCCATGAACGCCGCCTGACCGAGCGAGACGAGGCCGGTGAAGCCGGTGACGATGTTGAGCCCGGTCACCGAGATGACGTGGATGGCGACGAGGCAGGCCATGTAGAGCCAGTACTCGCCCGCCACGAACGGGAAGACCGCACAGGCGACGACGAAGAGGGCGAGCCAGAGGCGCTGCGTCGAGGTGTCGAACAGGGCCTCGTCGGCGGCGTAACTCTCCTTGGCGGTGGCGATGCGCATGTCAGAGCCTCTCGATCTCGACGGTGCCGAAGAGCCCGTAGGGGCGGACCATCAGCACCGCGATGAGCAGGCCGAAGGTGGTGAGCATCTTGTATTCGCCGCCGAGATAGGTGCCGGCCCAGGCCTCGATCAGCCCGACCAGGATGCCGCCGAGGAGGGCGCCGGCGATCGAGTCGAGCCCGCCGACGATGACCACCACCAGCGCCGACAGGCCGAAGACGCCCATCGCCGGCGAGATGCCGCCGATGGCGCCGACCAGCACGCCGGCTCCCGCCGCCGCGATCCCCGCCAGCACCCAGGCGAGGGAGAACACCCGCGGCACGTCGATGCCGCAGGAATAGGCCGCGCCCTGGTCGGTGGCGGTGGCGCGCAGGGCCACGCCGCCGCGCGACACCCGGAAGGCGAGGAGGAAGAGGGCGATGACGGTCGCCGCCACCGCGAAGCCGATGACGATCTTGCGCGACACGTAGGCCGGGCCGAGGAAGACCGGCGCGTTGCCCATGAAGTCGGGCAATTGCGTCGGCGCCGCGCCCCACAGGAGTTCGACCGCGCCGACCAACACCGAGCCGAGGCCGATGGTCACCATGAACACCGAGATGGCGTTCTCGCCGAGCATCGGGCGGATCACCGCCCGCTCGACCACCGCGCCGAGCAGGCCGCCGCAGGCGAGCGCCGCGGGGATCGCCGCCCACCACGGCAGCCCGAGGCCGGCGGTGAAGGAGAAGAAGGCATAGGCGCCGATCATCAGCATCTCGCCGATGGCCAGATTGACCACCCGCGTCGCCTTGTAGATCAGCACGAAGGCGAGGCCGGTGAGCGCCAGCAGCGCCCCCGAGCCGAGGCCGGCGAGCGACACCTCGAGGAAGAACAGCCAATCGAAATCGCTCATGCCGCCGCCCCTTCCTGGACCGTGCGCCGCAGCGCCTCGACGTCGCCCGAGCCGAGATAGGCGCGGATCACGTCCTCGTTCGCGGTGACCTCGGCGGGTTTGCCGGCGGCGATGACCTGACCGAAATTCAGCACAACGACGTGGTCGGAGAGGTCCATGACCAGCCCCATGTCGTGCTCGACCATCAGGATGGTGACGCCCCACTCCTCCTTCACGTCGAGGATGAAGCGGGCCATGTCCTCGGTCTCTTCGCGGTTCATGCCGGCGACCGGCTCGTCGAGCATCAGGATCTTCGGCTTCATCGCCAGCGCGCGGGCGAGCTCGACCCGCTTCCTCAGGCCGTAGGCGAGCGAGGCCACCGGCTTGTTGCGGATGTGGTCGATCTCCAGGAAGTCGATGATCTTCTCCTCGACGTGCCGCCGCAGTTCCATCTCCTCGCGCCGCGCGCGGCCGAAGTAGACGAGCCCGTCGAGGAGCGACGTCTTCATGTGGGCGTGGTGACCGAGCTTGATGTTGTCGAGCACGGTCATGCCGCGGAACAGCGCGATGTTCTGGAAGGTCCGGGCGAGCCCGAGCTTCGCGCGCTGCGGCGGATGCAGATCGCCGACGTCCTCACCCTGGAAACGGATCTTACCGCTCTTCGGCCGATAGAAGCCGGAGATGCAATTGAACATCGACGTCTTGCCGGCACCGTTCGGGCCGATGATCGCGGTGACCGATCCGGTCGGCACCGCGAAGGAGACGTCGGTCAGAACCTTGAGCCCGCCGAAGGCGAGCGACAGGCCGCCGACCTCCAGGATCGGCTCGTTCACCCCACTCATGTCACCTCCCTGTCCCGGCTGCGGCGCTTTTTCGCGCTCTGGGGACGACGTCCGTCGGTTGTTTCGGGTTCAGTCTCCCAGCGAAACCAGAGTGCGGGCGTAGACCCGCTCCACCGGCTCGTCGAGGTCGCGCCCGGCCTTCTCGAAGCCCTTGCGCCAATCGGCGAGATGCCGCCGCATCCAGGTCGTCGCCGCCGCCGCGTCGCGCCGATGCAGGGCGTCGAGGATCTCGCGGTGGGCATGCTGCATGCGCGCCGCGCCTTCGGGCACCCGCCGACAGATCATCTCGGCGGTCGGAAAGAACAGCAGGCTCGCCGGCTCTCGGGCGAGCTCCAGCACGCGGTTTCCCGCCGCCTTGGCGATCAGGGCATGAAAATCGGTATCGAGTTCGCTGAGGCGAACCGGATCGTCCAACACCGCGGCCGAGGCCTCGAGGTTGCGCTCGAGCGCGTCGAGGATCTCGTCCGAGGCATGGGCGACGGCGTGCTCGATGCTGGCCATCTCCAGCGCCAGCGTCGCGTCGTAGAGTTCGCGGAAGGTGACCTCGTGCAGCACCATCGCCCGGCTCATCCGCGACGACAGACGCGAATAGCGCGGCAGGCTGGCATAGAGGCGCCGATCCGAGCCGCGGCTGACGTAGCCGCCCTCTTCGAGCGCCCGGATGCCCTCGCGCACGGTCGAGCGATTGACGCCGAACTGCCGGCCGAGTTCGATCTCGGTGCCGATCGCCTCGCCGGCCCGGAGCCGTCCGGTGACGATCTCGCGCTCGATCGCCTCGGCCACCAGCCGATAGGCGGCGGGCACCTGGATCCGCTCGAATCGTTCGCTTCCACCCGCCGCCATCGCGTCGCATCCGCCGTGGTCGTTCTTCTCCCCGGAGGCTCCCACGGTTTGTCCGACAAAGTCAATCGAAACGATTGAAGTCTGCGCGGAAAAATGAAATACCGTTGTGGAACAATGGAGAAGTCGGCCATCTCGGCGGCTCCGAGTTTGTCCGACAAGATCGAAGAACCGCCGGCGGGCGAACCGCGGGCGGCCCACCGGGAGAAACCGTCCATGCCGATCCCCGCCGCCTTCGCCGGGCGCCTCGCGCTTCCCGCGATCGTCTCGCCGATGTTCCTGATCTCCGGTCCGGCGCTGGTCACCGCCTGCTGCAAGGCCGGTCTGGTCGGCACCTTCCCGGCGCTCAATCAGCGCACCACCGAGGGCTACGAGGCCTGGCTCGACGAGATCGAGGGCGCGCTCGCCCCGACGGACGCGCCCTACGGCGTCAACCTCATCGTCCACGGCTCCAACACCCGGTTGAAGGCCGACCTCGAGGTGACGGTCCGCCGCCGCGTGCCGCTGGTCATCACCTCGCTCGGCGCGGTCAAGGACGTGGTCGACGCGGTCCATTCCTACGGTGGTCTGGTGTTCCACGACGTGATCAACCGCCGTCATGCCGAGAAGGCGGCCCAGGCGGGCGTCGACGGCATCATCGCGGTCTCGGCCGGCGCCGGCGGTCATGCCGGCACGATGAGCCCGTTCGCGCTCGTCTCCGAGATCCGTCAGGTGTTCTCCGGCACGGTGATCCTCGCCGGATCGATGTCGACCGGTGCCCACGTGGCCGCCGCGCGCGCCATGGGGGCCGACCTCGCCTACATGGGGACGCGCTTCATCGCGACCGAGGAGAGCCTCGCCGACCGGGGCTTCAAGGAGATGATCGTCGCCTCCTCGGCGGCCGACATCCTCTACACCCCGGCGATCAGCGGCGTGAACGCCAACTTCCTCATCCCCTCGATCAAGGCCGCCGGCCTCGACCCGAAGAACCTGCCGGCCCACGGCAAGATGGACATGGGCTCCGAGGCCAAGGCCTGGAAGACCGTGTGGTCCGCCGGCCAGGGCGTCGGCGCGATCACCGACGCGCCGAGCGTCGCGGACCTGGTGGCGCGGATGAAGGCCGAGTACGAGGCGGCGAAGCAGGCGCTGTGAAGCGCCATGCGCCGGAGCCGCCGACGCATGGCGTCGGCGGACTTCGGCCCCTTCATCGCATCGGTGGGCGGGGCGCACGGGTCAGCCTCCCGCGCCGGCCACCGCGCGGGCGATGACCAGACGCTGGATGTCGCTGGCGCCTTCGTAGATCTGGCAGACGCGGACGTCGCGCCAGATCCGCTCGACGGGGTAGTCGGCGAGATAGCCGTAGCCGCCGTGGATCTGGATGGCGTCGGAGCACACGGCTTCCGCCATCTCCGAGGCGAAGAGCTTGGCCATCGAGGCTTCGGTGAGGCACGGCAGCCCGGCCTCGCGCAGCGATGCGGCGTGCAGCACCATCTGGCGCGCCACCTCGATCTTGGTCGCCATGTCGGCGAGGCGGAAGGCGACCGCCTGATGCTCGACGAGCTTCTTGCCGAAGCTCTCGCGCTCCTGGGCATAGTCGCGCGCCGCCTCGAAGGCCGCCCGCGCCATGCCGACCGACTGCGAGGCGATGCCGATGCGCCCGCCCTCGAGATTGGACAGCGCGATCTTGTAACCCTCGCCCTCGCGGCCGAGGCGCAGGTCGTCTGAGAGCCGCATCCCCTCGAAATGGATCTGGCAGGTGTCGGAGGCGTGCTGCCCGAGCTTCCGCTCGACCGTGCCGACGACGTAGCCGGGCGTGTCGGTGGGCACGATGAAGGCGGTGATGCCGCGCTTGCCCGCCGCCGGATCGGTCACCGCGAAGGTGACGATCACCTTGGCGGTGGACCCCGAAGTGATGAACTGCTTGGTGCCGTCGAGGACCCAGCCGTCGCCGTCGCGCCGCGCCCGGGTCTTCAGCGCCGAGGCGTCGGAGCCGGCCTGCGGCTCGGTCAGCGCGAAACCGCCGATCCATTCCCCGCTCGCCATCTTCGGCAGGAACCGTGCCTTCTGCGCCTCGTTGCCGAACTTCAGGATCGGCATGCAGCCGACCGAATTGTGGACGCTCATGATGGTCGAGCAGGCGCCGTTGCCGGCGGCGATCTCCTCGAGCGCCACCGCATAGGCGAGCTGGCCGGCGGCCGAGCCACCCCACTCCTCCGGCAGCAGCATGCCGAAGAAGCCGGTCTCGCCCATCGCCGCGATCGCCTTGGCCGGATACTTGTGTTCCCGGTCCCACAACGCCCCGTGCGGCTTCAGTCGCCGGGTGGCGAACTCGCGGGCCATGTCGCGGATCTGGATCTGCTCTTCGGTGAGGATCATCGGAAGTCTCCGGCGGGTTGCATCCCGGCAAGAAAGAAACGATCGTTCGTTTTAATCGCCGACGCAAGACGGTGTGGTGCGACGCCACTTCGGCCGTCGCATCCCACGATCCGCGGCTCACAGGCTGCGCGCGATCAGTTCCTTCATGATCTCGTTGGTTCCGCCGTAGATCTTCTGCACGCGGCTGTCGGCGTGGAGGCGGGTGATCGGATATTCGAGCATGTAGCCGTAGCCGCCGAACATCTGCAGGCAGGTGTCGACGATCTCGCACTGCTTCTCGGTGGTCCACCACTTGGCCATCGACACCGTCGGCACGTCGAGCCGGCCGAGAGCGTATTTCGCCACGCAGTCCTCGACGAACACCCGGCCGATCCGCGCCTCGGTGGCGCATTCGGCGAGCTTGAAGGCGGTGTTCTGGAAGGCCGCGATCGGCTGGCCGAAGGCGGTGCGCTCCTTGGTGTAGACCCGCGCCAGATCGACCGCCCGGTCGATGAAGCCGATCGCCCCGATCGCCAGCATCAGCCGCTCGTAGGGGAGCTGCTCCATCAACTGATAGAAGCCGCGGCCCTCGTCGGGGCCGAGCAGGTTGGCGACCGGCACGCGGCACTCGTCGAAGAACAGCTCGGCGGTGTCCTGCGCCTTCTGACCCAACTTCTCGAGGTTGCGGCCGCGGCGGAAGCCGTCGAGCCCTTGCGTTTCGACGCCGAGCAGCGACACGCCCTTCGAGCCCTCGCCGCCGGTCTTGGTGACGACGACGATGAAGTCGGCGTTGATGCCGTTGGAGATGAAGATCTTCGAGCCGGAGAGGCGATAGGCGTCGCCGTCCTTCACGGCGCGGGTCTTCACCGCCTTGAGATCGGAGCCTGTGCCCGGCTCGGTCATGGCGATGGCGCCGATCATCTCGCCGCTCGCGAGCTTCGGCAGCCAGCGCGCCTTCTGCTCGTCGCTGCCGTAGGTCAGCACGTAATGCGCCGCGATCAGGTGGACGTGGACGCCGAAGCCGGTGATGCCGAGCCGGCCCAGCACGTCGAACAGCACCGCGTCGTGGTGGATGGTGCCGCCCATGCCGCCGTACTCTTCCGGCAGCGAGATGCCGAGGATGCCGGCCTCGCCGGCCTTCTCCCAGAAGGCCCGCGGCACGATCCGCGCCTTCTCCCACTCCGCCTCGTGCGGCAGATACTCGGCTTCGAAGAACTTGGTGAGGCTGTCCTCGAGGATCGACAGTTCCTCGGTCCACCAGATCGGACGATCGGCCATGTGTGCCTCCCTCAGAACGAGATGCCGCCGCCGACGATCATCACCTGACCGCTGACGTAGTTGGATTCGGGTGCGCAGAAGAGATAGACGCCGTCGGCCGCCTCGTCCGGCGTGCCGGCACGGCCGAGCGGGATCATGCCGCGGATCATGTCCACGACCTTGCCCGGCATGCCGATCGCCACCTCGTTGCCCTCGACGGTGATGGTCTTCTTGGTGTCGGTCGCCTCGGTGAGGCGGGTCTCGATGTAGCCGAAGGCGACGCAGTTGACGTTCACCTTGAAGCGTCCCCACTCCTTCGACAGCGCCTTGGTGAGGCCGATGACGCCGGACTTCGCCGAGGAATAGTTGGCCTGGCCGACGTTGCCGCCGGTGCCGGCGACGGAGGAGATGTTGACCACCTTGCGGAACACCTCGCGACCCTCGGCTGCCTCCTTGGCGGCGCGGATGCGGATCGGCTCGGCGGCGGCGCGCAGGATGCGGAACGGCGCCTTGAGGTGGACGTCGATCATCGCGTCGAACTGCGGGTCGCTCATCTTGGCGATGAGCGCGTCCCAGGTGTAGCCGGCGTTGTTGACGATGATGTCGATCTCGCCGAAGGCCTCGAGCCCGGTGGCGATGAAGCGCTCGGCGAAGCCGTCCTCGGTCACGGAACCGACGCAGGCCACCGCCTCGCCGCCCATCGCCCCGATCTCGGCGACGACCGCCTCGGCCGGTTCGGCGTCGAGATCGTTGACGACGAGCCGGGCGCCCTCGCGGGCGAGTTTCAGGGCGACGGCGCGACCGATGCCGCGACCCGAGCCGGTGACGTAGGCGACCTTGCCGGAGAGCTTGCTCATGGGACTTCGAACCTTCACGAGGACGGGAGGGCGACGACCGCCGTGCCGACGAGTTTGATCTCGCCGGTTCGATCGGTGACGCTCAGATCGAGGGTGGCGCGGCGCTCGCCGCCGGCGTCGACGATCTCGGCCACGGTGCCGCGACAGGTGAGTTCATCGTGGACGCGGGTGATCGCGGCGAAGCGGGTGGAGAAGGCGCGCAGGGCGCCGATCGGGAACGACGCGGTCAACAGCCGCCCGAGTTCGGCCATCACCAGCATGCCGTGGGCGAAGACGTCCGGGTGGCCGGCGGCGCGGGCGAAGTCGACGTCGATGTGGATCGGGTTGTGATCGCCCGAAGCCCCGGCGAAGAGCGCGAGCTGGGTGCGCGTCACCGGCGGCAGCTCGAGGTCGGGAAGCGCGTCGCCGACGGCGAGATCGCGGAGGGGTTTCATCGGACCTCCCGGACGGCGGGGTTGCGGATGACGAGGACGGTCGCGAGATCGGCGACCGGCGCGCCGGCCGCGTCGGTGACTTTGGTCTCGCGCACCACGAAGGTGAGCGCGCCGGCCTTCTTGTCGTAGACGTCGGCGACCCGGGCGGTGAAGGTCAGCGGCTCGCCGGCATGGGCGACCCGGTGATGGGTGAAGCTCTGTTCGCCGTGCAGCAGCCGGGCGAAATCGATGCCGAGCCGATGGAAGAAGGCGAAAGGCTCCGGCCCATCGAGTTCCATCGAGAACAGGAAGGTCGGCGGCAGCGGCAGGCCGGGATGTCCGGCCGCCCGCGCCGCGGTCTCGTCGACGAAGACCGGGGCGGTCTCGCCGATGGCGCGGGCGAAGAAGCGCAGCCGCCCCGCCTCCGCCGTCACCGTGAAGGGCTCCATGGTGAGCCCGATCGCCGAACGGTCGACCATCGCTCTCACCCGCCGCGATAGAGGGTGAGGACGCAGGCGCCGCCGAGGCCGAGATTGTGCTGGAGGGCGACGCGCGCGCCGTCCACCTGTCGCGGCCCCATGGTCCCGCGCAATTGGCCGGTCAGTTCGAAGCACTGGGCGAGGCCGGTGGCGCCGAGCGGGTGGCCCTTGGAGAGGAGCCCGCCGGAGGGATTGGTCACCACGCGGCCGCCGTAGGTGTTGTCGCCGTCGACGATGAACTTCTCGGCGCCGCCCTCGGGGCAGAAGCCGAGGCCCTCGTAGGTGATGAGCTCGTTGGTGGTGAAGCAGTCGTGCAGCTCGGCGACGTCGACGTCCTGCGGCCCGAGCCCGGATTCGGCCCACACCGACGCGGCCGCCGCGGCGGTCATGTCGTAACCGACGACCTTCATCAGGTCGTGGTCGGCGAAGGTCGACGGGAAGTCGGTGGTCATCGCCTGGGCGACGATCGTCACCCGCCCGTCGAGGCCGTGGCGGCGGGCGAAGTCGGGCGAGCACAGCACCGCAGCCGCCGCACCGCAGGTCGGCGGGCAGCACTGGAGGCGGGTGAGCAGGCTCGTCACCCGCGGCGAGGCCATCACCTCGTCGACCGTCACCTCCTTGCGGAAGATGGCGCGCTCGTTGTGGACCGCGTGGCGCGACGCCTTGGCGCGGATCATGGCGAAGGTTTCCGCCTTGGTCCCGTACTTCAGCTGATGCTCGATGCCGGCGCCGCCGAACATCTTGGGCGCCATCGGCGCATCGGGATCGAAGGCGCGCTCGGTGGCGGCGTGGACGAACTCGTCGAGCGGGCCGGGGCGATCCTGCCAGTGCTCGACCAGCGCGCCGGGCTGCATCTGCTCGAAGCCGAGCGCCAGCACGCAGTCCGCCTGACCGCTGCGGATCGCGTTGCGGGCGAGCCACAGGGCGGTCGAGCCGGTCGAACAGTTGTTGTTGACGTTGACCACCGGGATGCCGGTCA
>ERZ1645187.725-NODE-725-length-32285-cov-17.139311_pt1 | contig 32285 bp, 28 predicted proteins | sample MGYA00575352_ERZ1645187 | MGnify/ENA primary metagenome ERZ1645187 (study PRJEB40837, sample SAMN11349314) | freshwater sediment metagenome | isolation source: river sediment | host: Sediment | place: India: Wazaribad , New Delhi | collected 2017-02-21 ... | reverse complement strand
TCATCTATGCGCGCAACATCTACTTCCTGCTGCGCAACCACCACGAGACCGCGGCTACCGACAAGCACACCTCGCCGCCGGAACTGGCGGCGGACTAAATGCGGATCGTCGGAGGTACGCTCCAGCGCCAGCAACGCCATAATTCGGCAATCCCGACAAGGACTTCAAAAAAACCGTCATCGAGGCTTCACAGCCGATCGTTCTGTGCTATAAGCCCCGTCATCGGCCGCCGGCAACGTGCGGCCGTTGACATTGGAGCTGGCGCTTGGCCGGCTCCGCTGCCGGATCGCCGACGGTGCGGGCACGCCCGCTCAGGCTTACCGGACCGGCAGTTGGTGACGCGGGGTGGAGCAGCCCGGTAGCTCGTCAGGCTCATAACCTGAAGGTCGTTGGTTCAAATCCAGCCCCCGCAACCACCTTTGCAGTACTCGTGCGAGTGCTGCATATTCATCGAAGGACCGGCTTCGATTTCAATGGGTTGAGGTTCGTCGTCGCCTCCCGGCAGCACCGTGATGCGATGCACGAGCCCGCGGATCAGGTTTGAGGCCTCCGCCACCCCTTCCCCCTCATCGGCCAGCTGCCGCTTCAGGTCGATGACCAGCGCCCGATAGCTGGCGCCACCGTTGGTCACCTCGATTACGGGCTCTTCGTTCGGCCTCGCGGCCAGCTCGCCTGACAGCCGCCGCTTTTGAGCTGCCAGCTCGTTGAGGCGCGGGCCAGCGACCGCCGGATCGGCGTGGCCGTCCTCCACCAGCCGAAGCAGGCGAGCCGACTTGCGCTCCACCTCGGCCAACTCGCTCTCGAGCTTGCCGCGCATGGCGTCACGGTCGCCTCGCGAGCGGGCAAACTCCTCAGCGTAGGCGGCGGATGCCGCCTCGACCATCTCCGGGCTGAACAGGTGCCGCTCGATCGAGGACAGCACCCGTTGCTCGACGTCACCCATCTTGATGCTGCGGCTCTCGGTGCAAGTGCCGCTGTTGGCGCGCGCCGAGCAGCGCATGTAGTCGCGCATGGCGATGTTATATTTCGCTCCGCAACAGCCGCAGTAGATGAGCCCCGAGAACAGCCGTTGCGGCCGGCGCTTGTGATAGAAGTGCGGCGTGCTGCGCGATTCCCTCAGGCGCTGTGCCGCCTCCCACGCATCCTCGTCGACGATGCGAAGCTCCGGCACCTCCTGCCGCAGCCATTCGCTCTCGGGGTTCACGCGTGACACCCGCTTGCCGGTCGTCGGATCTTTCAGGAATCGCTGCCGGTTGTAGACGATGGTGCCGCGGTAGATTTCGTTGTTGAGCAGGCCCTTGCGCCGCTTCGGCGAGCCGACGAGCGACGAGGCGTTCCACGCCCCGCCCGTTGGCCCGGGCTCGCGCTCGCGGTTCAGGTCCTTGACGATGGCCAGCGCGCCCTTGCCCGCGACGTATTCGGCATAGATGCGCCGAACGATGGCCGCCTCGCGCTCGTTGATGATGCGGCGGCCCCGGTCATCGCCGGATGGCACGACATCATACCCGTAGCTGCGCCCTCCGGGGATGCGCCCGGCCTTGACGCGGCCGACCTGCCCGCGCCGAGTCTTCTGCGCCAGATCCTTGAGGAAAAGCGCAGCCATGGTGCCCTTGAGACCGACGTGTATCTCGGACACGTGACCATCGGCCAGCGTCTCGATGCGGAGCCCCAGGAAGCTCAACCGCTCGTAGAGCGCGGCGATATCCGCCTGGCTCCGTGAAAGCCGGTCGAGGCTCTCGGTCACTACGACGTCGATCTGCCGCGCCTCGGCATCCTTCAGCAGTCGCTGCAGGCCCGGCCGGTTCAAGACGGAGGCGCCCGAGATGGCGGCATCCTCGTAGACGCCTGCGATGCTCACCCCGCGCGACGACGCATAGTGCCGGGCCAGCGTGACCTGATCCGTGATCGATCGGGCATCCTGCAGGTCGCTCGAGAAGCGGGCGTAGATGGCTGCGCGCATCGGCGGTCTCCGCAATTCGCTGCATCACGAGGCGCTCAGGCGGGCGCCTTCACCGTCATTGTAGCGCCAATCTCGTCGGATCTCAGGCGCTTGGCGGCAACATCGCGCTTGGCGCGCGCGATATCACGCCGAGCCGCGAGCCGCCCGAGGGCACGAGCGATGGCGAGCATGTCGTCCCCGGCAAGCTGCTGGCCGCCGCTGCCGTCCGCGCCGCCGCCGCTCGCGCTGCGCCACTCGACGACGATGACCGGTGACTGATCGGCGCGCTTCCGCATGACACCCATCCGTGGCAACACGGATGCAGCACGCCACGGGAGCGGAAATGGTGAAAGATTTCAACGGCAAATCATGTTGATAGCATCAAAATCGATTTGCTGGGCCTTAGGGGACGATGCCGATACCATGGTCCATGCGAGGCATTCACCCACGCGTCGACCAAGCCTTCGCCGCCGCCACGATCACTGCCAGCGCGTCGACGGAGCCGTCAGCCTCGCCCTTTTCGAAGTCGCCTGTGGTCCGCGCCATCTGATTGGTCACGTGAGCGAAGCAGATGACCGCTTTTCCGCGCGCCTCGGCGAAGGCGTAGAGCGCGGCGGCTTCCATTTCGACGGCCAGAAGGCCCTTGGCTTTCATCGCCTCGATAGCGGCCGGGGTCTCGCGGTATGGCGCGTCGGTCGTCCAGGTTGCACCGCGCTCGACGGGAATGCGCATTCCGTCGAACGCGCCGCTCATCGCCGCGATAACCGTGGTCGAGGCCGAGCTGTATTCGCAGGGCGGGAGGTAGTGGTAGCTCGTGCCCTCGTCGCGCAGGGCCTTCTCGATCAGGATGAAGTATGGAGGCGGGCGCAGTTCGACGAGTTGCCCCGACGAGGTGATGCTGATCAGAAGCTCGCAGCCTGATGCGAACAGCTGCTCGGCGATGAGGACGGCGAACGGTGCGCCGACCGCACATGGCACGATCCCGAGCTCGATGCCCTCATGCGTGATGATGCGGTAAAGCTCGGTGTGGTAGCAGGCCCAGTCGGGATCGCGGACGGCGCGGCCGGCAGCCCTGGTCTGGCGGACGATGTCGCCGTCCGGATCGAGCACACAGACGGTCGGTACCAACCCGTCCTTCAGCCCCTTCTGCCGCCGCGCTTCACGCAACAGGTTCTCAGGCACGAACGCCGAAGGCTCGTCGTATTGCTTGTTCGCAAGGAGCGGCGGCGTGGCGGACTTGGTCATTCGGATCTCGCTATCGATCAGGCAGGTTTGCGTGCGGCAACTGCGATGAATGCCGCGCCGAGGCTGGAAGTCCGAGCTAAATAGGGGTCCAGCGGGGCGAACCATCGGGCGCATAGATTGCACGGCGGGTAATAGATCGCACCACGAGCATCGGCCACGTCGAGGTGGGCGGCAATTGCGAGACTCCGCAATTCACCCGCAGTTCTGAAGCGGGCACTGCCCCAGGTCCGGGAACCGAGCCAGCCGGACAGCCGTCGCTTGGCGGCCCAAAGCGAGGCGCGCCCAAGCTCGCCGAGCACGAGACGGCCGCCAGGCCGCAACACTCTCGCCATCTCCCTCACCGCACGCTCGGCATCGGCTACGAAGCAAAGGACGGTGACGGCCATCACCACATCGAAGCTGCCGTTCGCAAAGGGCAGCGATTGCGCGTCCCCTTCGACGAATGCGGCGGCTGCTCCCGACGTGTTGGAGCGTTGGCGGGCGGCGGCCAGCATGCCCGGTTTGGCGTCGAGCCCCGTGACGATGCCTCCTGCCTCGGCGAGATGGACTGCGAGCACGCCGTCGCCACATCCGACATCCAGCACCTGCTTGCCCGCAACAGAACCGACCAGTTCGAGAACAAGCCGCTCCTCGATACGATCGGTGATGCGCCCGAGCTCGCTGGCTCGCCATTCCTGGTAGGCAGCGAGGAGCGAGGCCAGAGCCGGCAAGGCATTCGGCATATCAGCGGCCAGATACCGCCACGCGGTCGCGGATCATGCCTGCGACAGCGTCGATCTCCGCCTTCGTCGTGCCGCGGCCGAGGCTGAAGCGCACCGCACCCATGCCGACATCGGGTGGAGTGCCCATCGCCCGCAATACGGGCGACAGCTCGACACGGCCGCTGTGACATGCCGAGCCGGTCGAGGCAGCGACGCCGTCGAGCGCTGCCAGCACCTCGGCGCCGGTTCTGCCGACGAATGAGACATCGAGCGTGTTCGGAAGCCGGTGCTCGGGGTGGCCGTTCAGTACGACCTGATCGCCTATGAGCGAGTGCAGTTGCCGCCAGAAGTCATCGCGCAGGGTGCGAATGTCCCGCATCGGCTCGAGGTCGCCCGCCAGCGCGCAGGCCGCTCCGAGTGCCGCCGTCATCAACGCGCTCTCGGTCCCGGCACGCCGCCCGCTTTCGTGGCCGGCACCGTGGATCAGCGGCTCGATCGGCGTGCCGCGGCGGATGTACAGCGCGCCGACGCCCTTCGGCGCATAGAGCTTGTGGCCGGCAATCGACAACAGATCGACGCCGAGATCATCGACTCTTGTCGCAATCTTGCCGACCGCCTGGGCGGCGTCGGTATGCAGCAGGATGCCGCGCTCGCGCGTGATGCGGCTGATCTCCGAGATGGGCTGGATCGTGCCCACCTCGTTGTTGGCGTGCATGACGCTGACGAGGATCGTTCCCGGTGTGATGGCGCGTTCGACCTCGCCCGGGTCGACGCGTCCGTATTGGTCGACCGGAAGCAGCGTCGTACGAAACCCCAGTTTCTCCAGGAAGGCGCAAGGATTGAGCACGGCGGGGTGCTCGACTGCCGACGTGACGATGTGGTCGCCCGTGTCACGGAGAGCGAAGGCGACACCCTTCAGCGCGTGATTGTTGGCCTCGCTGCCGCCGCTGGTGAACACGATCTCGTCGCTGGCACAGCCGAGCAAGTGCGCAACCTGCATCCTCGCTTTCTCGACGGCCTCGCGTGCTGGCTTGCCGGCCCAGTGTCCGCTCGACGGGTTGCCGTAGGCGTCCTCGATGAACGGACGCATGGCCGCTGCGACCTCGGGCGCGACTGGCGTGCTGGCGTTGTAGTCGAGGTAGATGCGGGGCATGTTGCTGCCGATCCAGGCCGAGCAGCTGATTGCCGCCGCCGATCAGGCGCCGTATGGGCGCGGCGCCGAGACGATCGTCGACACGTCGGTGCGCCGGACCTGGCAGATCGGAGTCAACCGGATCCGCATCTCCGGCAAGCACTGGGCCGAGACGTTGAACGGCATCGTCGGCCGCGCGGCCGAGGGGCTGGGCGTCGAAGGGGCAGTCTCGGCCGAGCTCTACAAGCTGCTGATCTACGATCAGGGCAGCTTCTTCGTCAGCCATCGCGATACGGAGAAAGCACCGGGCATGTTCGCCACGCTGGTGCTGGCGCTGCCTTCGTTGTCGACCGGCGGCGAGCTGATCGTTCGCCATGGCGGGCACGAGGCGACCCTCGATCTGAGGAACGAGGAGCCGTCCGAGATCGCCTTCGCGGCCTTCTATGCCGACTGCCTGCACGAGGTGCGTCCGGTGACATCGGGCGTCCGCGCGACGCTCATCTATAATCTCGTGCGAGCTGGAGCCGGACCGCGGCCGCAGCCGCCCGGCTACGACGCGGAACGGGCGCGTGTCGTCGATCTGTTGTCCGGGTGGGCCAATCGCTCCGAAGATGCGCCCGAGAAGATCGTGCTTGCGCTCGAGCATGCCTATACGCCCGCCGAGCTCGGCTTCGCTGCGTTGAAGGGAGCCGACGCGGCAGTCGCCGGTGTCCTTGCGGCGGCTGCGCCCGAGGCCGGTTGGGACCTGCACCTCGCGCTCGTCTCCATCGGCGAGAGCGGTAGCGCCGAGTATCTCGGCTCGTGGCGGTCCCGCCGTTGGCGGCACGATGACGAGGACGACGAAGCCGCCGACGAGTTTCGCGCCGTCGAGGTTTTCGATCGCTGGGAGGCCCTCACCGAATGGCGCCGGCCGGACGGCGCCGCTTCGGGGCTCGCCGATCTGCCGTTCGAGAAGGGCGAGATCGCCCCGCCGGGCGCCCTCGACGACCTCGCTCCCGACGAGGAGCACTTTCGCGAGGCGACCGGCAACGAGGGCGCCTCCTTCGAGCGCACCTATCGCCGCGCAGCGCTCGTGTTGTGGCCGACGGCGCGCAGGCTCGCCGTGCTTAACCAGGCGGGGCTCCAGGTCACGCTCCCCTACCTCGAGGCTGCGACGGAGCGCTGGACAAGCCAGGGAGCCGACCCGCATTCAGACTTGCTCGGCGAGGCGGCCGAGCTTGCAACCCTGATGATCGCGGCATGGCCGGAGAGGGAGTGGCACGAGCGTCATGACGACAAGCCAACGGAGGCGGGGCGCATGCTCTCGGTGCTCGCTCGTCTCGGCGACAAGGAGCGCATAGCCAAGCTCCTCGCGCTGCTGGCAAAGAGCCGCGGCCACGATATCGGCGACAACGCCGGAATATTTGCAGCGTTCACGATCCTGTCTGCGCCCAAAGCAGCGGACATGCTGCGCCAGCTCGTGGCGGCCCACGTGGGAGCGGCCCTCGACGCCTGCGCCGATCTGCTGGCGCGCGCTCTCAACGGTCCCTTTGCGACGAAGCCGACCCGACTGGAGCCGGCTGTCGAGGCACTGGTCTTAGGCCTGCCCGGCGATCCGACGCGACGAGAGGTCGATATGCTCGGCTACCGGCGCAAGGCGGACGTGGCCCCAGTCACAGTGACTGCGATCGTGCGTGTCGTCGACGCAGTCTCGGAGGACTTGGCACACCGCGCCGCGCGGCACATCCTGTTCTGGCCGGCGAGCTTCGATCTCGACCGCACCCTGGTTCCGGCGATGCGCCAGCTGACGCCAAGAGGTGCCAAAGGCGCAGAGCCGGCGAGAGAGCTGCTGCGGCTCGCCTGCCTGCAGCATCTGCGGCAGCGGGCCGCCGAGCCGTTGGCCCCACCAGCGAACTGGGCACGCGATGCCACGGTCGGCTGCCGGTGCGAAAAATGCCAGGAGCTGAGCCGCTTCCTCACCGATGCCGGCCGCCCGACGTGGAGCCTCAAGGCGGCGCAGCCCATTCGCAGCCACGTCGAGACGACAATCGCGAACGCGCGCTGCGATGTCGATACGCACACCGAGAGGCGGGGATCGCCGCACATCCTCGTCTGCACAAAGAACCAAGCGAGCTATCAGCGCCGCGTCGCACAGCGGACCCAAGACCTCGCCGATATCGAATTGCTGGGACGCAACGACGGTACAATGTGACCATCGCGGCAAAAAATGACAATCGCAGCCGATCAACCCGCCAACAGGGCCACGGCCTTGGCCAAGGCATCCGGACTATCGGCGTCGGCTACTCGCAGGATCTTGGAGGCTGCATGCAGCGCCCAATCCCAAGGATCGAACACCGGCACTCCGGCGGCGACAAACTCTATTATATCGGATCGCACAGAAATATGGTCGGGCAGTGCGATGAGGGGAAGTTGATACTGTTCCAGTAAAGTTCCCTTTCGGTTACTCCCCCATCAGCCTTGATTAATACGGCAATTTGCCGTATGTTTGCGGGCATGAGCAACACACCCAACGCTACGGCCCGCCTCGAGGCCCGCCTGCCGGTCGACGTGCACGCGCTCCTGAAGCGCGCCGCCGAGATCGAGGGGCGGACACTCACCGATTTCGTCGTGGCCGCAGCCAGTGCTGCCGCCCGCAAGACGATCGAGGACGCCGAGCTGCTCCGGTTGTCGGCCGAGGACCAGCTGCGCTTCGCCGAGGCGCTGATCGAGCCGCCGCCGTTGGCCCCGGCCATGAAGCGCGCCATCAAGCGTCAGGCCCGCCTATTCGGGCCGGCCGAAGACAATGGCTGAGGCACCTGTGCCCTTCCGCGTCGAGGCACTCGCGCCATCGCACGACCGTACCGGGTTCAGATCCGGAGTCGAGCCGCTCGACCGTTACTTTGCGACGCAGGTCACGCAGGACATCCGCCGTCGGGTGTCCGCCTGCTTCGTGGCCGTTGAGCAGGCCAGCGGCGCGGTCGCTGGCTACTACACCATCGCGGCGAGCAGCATCCCGCTCCCCGACCTTGCGCCAGAGTCGGCCAAGAAGCTGCCTCGCTACCCGCTGGTCCCAGCCGTGCGCATCGGCCGGCTGGCAGTTGCCGCGGGACAACGGGGCAAGGGACTTGGCGCAGGCCTCATCGTCGATGCCATCAGCCGCGCGCTTCGTGCCGAGATCGCGGCGTTCGCAATCGTGGTCGACGCCAAGGACGAGGCGGCGCAAGCGTTCTACAAGCACCACGGCTTCATCGCCTTCACGGGCTCGCCGATGACGCTCTACCTGCCTCTGGCTCAAGCTGCTCGGGCCATGGGGCTGGCACAGCCTTGAGTTTCCGGCCCATAATCACGCCCGGAACTTGATGCGCGGCCAGGACTGCAAAAGCTTAATCGGGCCCCCGCAACCAAACTTTTCAATAACTAAACGAGTGTCGTCCTCCGGGGGGAGCGCGAGTTGCCCCTCACGCGACCGTCGGCGTCGACGAGACGACCATCACCAAGGGGGTGACCGGCTCGACCATGGCGCACTCCATCAAGGGCTTGCGACAAGTACGGCGGATGGAACTGTTCCCTGTTCACTGGCGAGGTTGGCAGGCTGATCGCGGACGCTGCCGATCCACGCGGTGGAGCACGGGAGATCTCATTCAGCAGCGACGGGCGCCTGCTGGCCGCCGTCGCCGCGCAACCGGCAGCAACGAATCCCAACGTCGGGCTGTTCGATGGCGTGACACTCGCTCGACGACTTTTCCTGGCTTCGACCTTGCCAGACGTCGTCGCCGCGACGCTGTCTCCCGATGGCCGCTACGTTGCGGTCGTCACTGCCAACAGCATCGTGCAGTACCGCACATCCCAGGCGATCTGTGCCGGGCCTTGTACGCTCGCGTCGTCGATCTCGACCGCGCGACGAGCGTCGGCCTCTGGGACGTGTTCGACCATTGGGGTTACGAGGAGGCGACGCGTCTGCAGCGGTTCCGCGACTGGGGCGAGGGGTGGGTGCGCCGCCTGAGCGATGCGGTGCGCAGCAGGGGCGGCATGCAGTGAGGCGAGCCTGCACCAGCATGGCCGCAAAATCTCCCGCCTCGCGCGAATGCACCTGAAATCTTGTCGGGGCCGCTCGTAGACTGACGGCATTGCCGATTGTCCTGCCAACAGGCTTGCGTCGAGAAGCTTCATGCCGGCGGGACTTGACGCCCGGTCGAATTCAATTCCTCGACGACCGCCTTTTCTGATCATGCTGAACTCCCACGCGAGACGTGCGGCCATTACCGCACGCGGGAGCCCGAACCGGTATCCCAAGAAAATAGGAGGGCGAAAATAAAAGGGGCAGCATTCGGAGACCGGGACCCTGACGAGGAACCGTCCTCCAGCCTCTACTCTCGAGCGCATGTCTCGGCGACCGGCGCTGGACGTAGCGACGCCTCGATGAGCGATGCACGCCGGGCCTGATCGCGTCCGGCGCTGCCTCGCAGGAGGCAGTGCCGGACGAGTGTCAGCCCGGTTGGCCTAGTTGGCCCGGCTGACCTGCACGAGGTTGTCCGAGAACGACGGGGCGTGGCCCATGTCGGTGAACTCGGCGGAGCTGATCGAATTCACCGTGCCGTCGTTGAGCTGACGCCAGTAGCCGAGCGACGCCACCACCACGCCCTTGTTGACGTCGCTGGTGATGCGCGCCACGCCCTTGAACGCACCGCGACTGTTCTCGACCTTGACGCGGTCGCCATCGACGATGCCGCGCGGTTCGGCATCGCCGGCGTTGATGAGCACGAACTGGTCGCCCTGGCCTTTGATCTTCTGCTCCATGTTGGCGTAGCAGGAGTTCAGGAAGCCATGGCTCTTCGGCGACACGATGTTGAGCGGGTAGGTTTTGGCAAGCTCGGGGTTGTTGGTCGGGCTCTCGCGCGGGCCGACATAATCGGGCAGCGGGTCGAGCGGCTCGCCGGGCTGGAACCCTTCATACATCTGGCGGAACGGGCCGGCGACGAAGTTGGTGGCGCCCTCGACCATGAGCTGGCACTTGCCCGTCGGCGTCGGGAAATCTCCCTGCTTGTGGCGGGCGCGGTCGTCCTTGGTGCCGACCTTGAGGCGCGCGTAGCCATGCTGGCGCAGGTACTCGAGATCAATACCCTCGCAGGCCGGTGACGCCCAGTCCACGTAGTGCTCGAGGCACTCGCTGTCCGACCATTTGAAGTTGTCTTCCTCGAAACCCATGCGGGCGGCGAGTCGACGGAAAATCTCGTTGTTCGGAATCGCCTCGCCGGGGCTTTCGACGCACTTGGCGTTGTAGGTCAGGTAGAGGTGCCCCCACGACAGGATCATGTCTTCCATCTCGGCGCCCATGGACGCCGGCAGCACGATGTCGGCGTAGGACGCGGTGTCGGAGATGAAATGCTCGGCCGACACCAGGAACAGGTCCTCGCGCAGCAGCCCCTTGACGATCTTGTCCGTCTCAGGCGCCTGCGTCACCGGATTTGAATTCCAGCACATCATCGATTTGATCGGCGGGTCGAGTGGCATCTCGCCGGTCAGCGCGCGGCCGATCTGCAGATTATTGACGACGCGCGTGCCCTCGGGGATGAGGTCCGGCCGGCAGATCACGTCGAACTTGTACGGGTGCTCCCACACCGGGAATTGCGTGATGCCGCCGCCGACATGCCGCCACGCGCCTGTGAGCGCCGGAATGCAGGTGACGGCGCGGATGGTCTGGCCGCCGCCGTAGTGACGTTCGAGTGCGACGCCGATGCGGATGGCGGCGGGCTGGGCCGTCGCGAGTTCACGCGCGAGCTTGACGATGTCGGCCGCCGGTACGCCGGTGATCGCTTCCGCCCATTCCGGCGTGCGCGTGCTGGCGCGCTCTTTCAGCGCCTCGAAGCCGACCGTGTAGTTGTCGACGTAATCCTGATCGACGAGGCCCTGCGCAATGATCGAGTTGATCAGCGCCATGGCCAGCGCGCCGTCGGTGCCGGGCCTGGGGCAGATGTGCCAGTCGGCTTCCTTGGCCGTGCGCGACTTGTAGGCGTCGATGACTACGACCTTGGCGCCGAGCTTCTGCGCGTCGCGGACGATGGCCCAGTGATGCAGGTTGGTGCTGACGCTGTTGCATGCCCAGATGACGATGTACTTCGAGTGGATATAGCTTTCCGGATCGAGGCCGGCCGTCGGTCCGACGGTCAGCAGCCACGCCGTGCACGAGCCCTCGCCGCAGAACGTGCGCTCGCAGACCGTGGCGCCCAAGCGGTTGAAGAAGGCATCACCGCCGTTGAGTCCGTGCACCAGGCCCTGGTGACCGAGATAGCTGTAGGGGATGATCGCCTGCGGCCCGTGTTCGGCAATGATCGCCTTCCAGCGCGACGTGATAGTGTCGAGCGCCTCGTCCCAGGTGATGCGCTCGAACTGCTTCGAGCCCTTCGGCCCGACGCGCTTCAGCGGGTAGAGCACGCGGTCGGGATGATAATGGCGCGTCTCGTAGTCCTTCAGCTTGACGCAGAGGCCGCCGCGCGTCATCGGGTGGTCGGGATTACCGCGCACGCCCTTCAGCCGGCCACCCTCGACATCGAACAGCATCGCGCACGTATCGGGACAGTCGTGCGGGCAGGCACCGAAAGACGTGATGGTCGCGACGCGCTCGTTCATGGGGTTTCCTCGCTTGTTTTTTTATGAGGCTCGGTCCGTGCGCTGGCACTGCCGAGGCCGGCCACCGGAGCAAACCCCAAAACGCCGTCATCACCAAGCGCCAAAGTCGGAATTGTCGACAGCGGACGATTGCTGCGCCGCGCCATCGGCTGCGGTGAGAGCGCTACTCCCGCCGGCGGTGGCTGGCGGCACGCTCTCGAACCGCGCGGCCATCGACGCATCGACGACGGCTGTAGTATGGATTTGAGGCGGGGCGGCCAGCGCGCAACCCGGCATACAGCCCATGGGACAACGCGCCGGACGGGAGACATCGCAGCTTCATGAAACGCGTCCCTCTCGCGGAAGCCTGGACCGGCGTTGCCGATTGCCGCGCCTGCGCGATCCGCCGCTCGGTCCTGTTCGCCGGCCTCGTCGAGAAGGACTTCGACGAGTTGCACCGCCCGATCGACCAGATGCTGTTTCCCGCCGGAGGTTCGATCTACTCCGCCGGCGATCCCGGTGAGACGCTTTTCACCATCCGCTCCGGTCTCGTGAAGCTGACGCGCTTTCTCCCCGACGGCAGCCAGCGCATCGTGCGCCTGCTGCGCCGCACCGACGTCATGGGGCTCGAGACGCTGATCGGCAACGACTACGAGCACACCGCCATCACGTTGCAGGACACCGAACTCTGCCGCCTGCCGGTCGAAGCGGTGCGCCGCCTGTCGCGCGGCAACAACCAGCTCTACAACGAGCTGATGGCGCGCTGGCACCGCGCCCTCAGCGATGCCGACCGCTGGATCGCCGATTTCTCGACCGGAACGGCGCGGGCGCGCGTCGCACGGCTGCTGCTATGGCTCGCCGAGCTCGAGGAGGGAAACACCTGTCAGTTGTTCGGTCGCGAGGACCTCGGCGCCGTGCTCGGGCTCACCACCGAGACCGCGAGCAGGACCATGGCCGAGATGAAGCGCCAGGGTCTCATCACCGAGACGAAGCCCAACCGCTTCCTGCTCGACATCCCGCGGCTGGAGCAGATCACGTCCTGAGGCCGCACCGAGACGTCCGGCGCGGCCCTTTCGCAACGCAAAGCGTTCAGCCGAGCGGCTCCAGTCGCGCCGCCGTGCGCTTGTAGGCCGGCGTATGCGAGGCCTGGTCGAACTTCGCGTTGGTCAGCCGGTTGGCCGGCGCCTCGCCGAAGTGGAACGGATAGAAGATGGCACCTTCGAGCGTCTTCTCCGTCACCTTGACCTTGACCTCGACGGCACCGCGCTTGGTGACGATGCGCGCCCGCCCGCCGTGGGCGAGACCATAACGGCGCGCGTCCTCCGGATGCACTTCGACCTCGCCCTCGGGCTTCATGTGATCGAGACCGAGCGAGCGTCGCGTCATCGTGCCGGTATGGTAGTGCTCGAGCAGGCGCCCGGTATTCAGGTTCAGTGGGTACCTGTCGTCGACCATGTCATCGCCGTCGCCCGACTGCGTCACGCACGAGAAAGTCGCGCGGCCAGACGGCGTCGGAAAGCTCTCGGCGTAGAGATAGCGCGTGCCCGGATGCGCAGCGTCGAGACACGGCCACTGCAGCCCGCCGTTGCCGAGCCGGTGATGCTGCATGCCGGCATACGACGGCACCAGCGACGCGATCTCGTCCATGATCGCCGCCGTCGACGGATACGACATCGGATAGCCCATCGCCGTGGCGATATCGCAGACGATCTGCCAGTCGGGACGCGCCTCGCCCGGCGGCGTGACGGCGGGACGCAACAATTGCACGCGCCGCTCGGTGTTGGTGAAGGTGCCATCCTTCTCGGCGAAACTCGCCACCGGCAGCACCACGTCGGCCAGCGCCGCGGTTTCCGACAGGAACATGTCCTGCACGACGAGGAAGTCGAGAGCCTTCAGGCCGTGCTCGACCTCGGCGATGTCCGGGCTCGACCCCATCGGGTTCTCGCCCATGACGTACATGCCCTTGATGTCGCCGTGGACGGCGCCTTCCTCGAGCTGCACCACCGTCAGGAACTGGTTGTCCGGCATGGGCACGCCCCAAGCCTTTTCGAACTTGGCGCGATCCTTCGGGTCCTTGATCGAGTGGTAGCCCGGCAGCGCGTTGTGCTGGCCCTGCATGTCGGACGCGCCCTGCACATTCGACTGGCCGCGCAGCGGTATGAAGCCGGTGCCCGGACGGCCGACGTGGCCGGTCAGGATCGACAGGTTCGCCATGGCCAGCGCGCCATCGACGCCGCTCAGGTGCTGCGTGATGCCCATGCCCCAGAGCAGCATGCCGCGTTCGGCCTCGCCGTAGATCTTCGCCGCGGCACGGATGCGATCGGCGGGAACGCCGGAAATCTGCTCGGCGGACTCGGGCGTGCAGGACTTGATATGCTCGCGATAGGCGTCCCATCCGTCCGTGCGCGCGGCGATGAAGTCGGGATCGTCGAGCCCCATCTCGATGACGGCGTGGGCGATTGCGTTGAGAACGGCGACGTTGGTGCCGGGCTTCGGCCGCAGCCACACATCGGCGTGGTTGACCATCTCGATGCGGCGCGGATCGACGACGACGATTTTGGCGCCATCCTCGTACTTCGCCTTGAACACCTGGCTCGACATCACCGGATGCGTCTCGGTGGTGTTGGAGCCGACGATGATGAAGGCCGTGGCGAGACGCACGTCCGGCGCCGATGCCGACGGCGCACTCGAACCGACCGCGTTCTTCAACGCGACCGCCGAGGCCATGTGGCAGAGCCGCGCGCAGTGGTCGATGTTGTTGGTGGCGAAGGCGCAGCGCACGAGCTTCTGGAAGACGTAGTTGTCCTCGTTGGTCGCACGCGCCGAGGTGATGCCGGCGAGGGAGTGCGGACCATGCTTCGCCTTGATCTCGTTGAAGCGGCGCGCGACCAGGGCGATCGCCTCCTCCCAGCTCGCTTCCTCGAGTTTTCCGTCCTTGCCGCCGCGGCGGATCAGCGGCTTCGTCAAACGATCCGGATGGTGGATGAAGTCCATGCCGAAGCGGCCCTTGACGCACAGGTTGCCGCTGTTGGCGTCAGACGCATGCGATGGATTGACGGCGACGACACGATTGCCTTCAGTCTCGAGCTCGATGGCACAGCCTACACCGCAATAGCCGCAGATCGTCGTCGTCTTCGCACGCAGATGCTTCGGCCGGGTGCCCTTGTCGGAGAGATCCTTCAGCGCGCCGGTCGGGCAGACGCCCACGCACTGGCCGCAGTTGTTGCACTCGGTATCGCGGAAATCGTGCGTACCGCTCACCAGAGCCGGATAGCCGGCGGCGTCGGCGGTGTAGACCGCCCGATGCTGCACCTCGTTGCAGATGCGCATGCACTGCATGCACTTGATGCACTTCTCGTGGTCGAGCTGGAAGAAGGGCCACGACACCAGCGGCCGCAGGGCCTCGGAAGCACCGCTCGTGCCGAAATCCCGGACGATCTCGTTCATCGGTGGGCCTCCTTGCCGCGATAGACCTTGGTACCTGCGCCGAACTTCAACGACAGCTGTTGCAGCGAGCAGATGCCTGCGGCCTGACAGCGGCAGAGCAGGCAGCGCCCCGCTTCGCCGAGAGCCGTCTCTTCGTCGAAGCCGATTTCGACTTCGGCAAAAGCGCCATCGTTGTCCGCCGCGCCGACGTGGCCTGAGGTATGGAACGCGGCAACGCGCGCTTCCGCATCGAGCACCGGCATCTCGGAGCAGCGGGCGCTCGACTTCGCCGCGGCGCCGATGTCGAAGAATCTCGGCTTCTCACGCCAGATGGCGGCGGCGACGCCGGCGCTGTCGGCGCCCTTCAGCCAGGCGTCGATCGCGTAGGCGCCCTTGCGGCCGGCGCCGACACCCTCGACCACGGTCGCGGCGCCCGTCGCGCAATCACCGCCCGCGAAAACGCCAGCGACATTGGTCATCATCGTCGTCTCGTCGATGACGATGTGCCCCCACGTGTTTGTCTCCAGATGGCTCTCGTTCAGAGCCGCGCTGTCGACGTCCTGGCCGATGGCCATCATCACCGTATCGGCCGGGGTGAAATATTCCGAGCCGGGCACCGGCACCGGACGGCGGCGACCCGAGGCATCCGGCTCACCGAGCTGCATCCGCTGCGCGACGATGCCGATGGCGCGACCGTTCTCGACCCTGATCGCCACCGGAGCCGCGAGGAAATCGAACGTCACGCCTTCGACCTCGCACTCGTGGACCTCGTGCGCGGCGGCGGTCATTTCCTTGCGCGTGCGACGGTACATCATCGTCACCTCGGAGGCGCCTTCGCGCCGTGCCGTGCGCACCGCATCCGCCGCGGTGAAGCCGCCACCGACAACGATCACGCGCTTGCCGAGATCGACGCGCTCGCCCCAGTTGACGCGCGCGAGGAACTTCACCGCCGGCATGACGCCCGGTGCGTCCTCTCCCGGCAGTCCGCCCGGCTTGCCGACCATGGCGCCGAACGAAAGAAACACTGCGTCGAAACCATCGGCCTTGAGGTCGTCGATCTGATAGTCGCGGCCCATCCGCATGTCGGTCTTCATCTCGACGCCGAGCGCCAGGATGTCGTTGATCTCCTGATCGAGCACGTGGTTGGGCAGGCGATACGAGGGAATACCGAAGCGCAGCGTGCCGCCGGGCTGCTTTTCCGCTTCGAGGATCGTCACCCGATGCCCCTCGAGCGCGAGATAGTAGGCGGCGGAAAGCCCGGCCGGTCCGGCGCCGATGACAGCGACGCGTTTGCCGGTCGCAGGCTTCGGCTGCGGCTGCGTCGGCCGGCCGGATTTCGCAGCCTCGTCGGCGGCAAAGCGCTTCAGGGCGCAGATGGCGACGGCTTCACCGTCGATCTGCTTGCGCCGGCACGGGTCCTCGCACGGGCGCGGACAGACGCGGCCGAGGATGCCCGGCAGCGGGAGCATCTCCTTGATGAGCGCCGTCGCCTCGACGTACTTCTTCTGCGTGATGAGATCGATATAGCCGGCGATGTCGATGCCGGCCGGGCACGCCGCCTGACACGGCGGCTGGCAATAGGCGTTGTGATCGGACAGGTAGCCGTTCAACCGCTCGCGTCGTGCGGCATTCAATGCATCGGCGAACACGGTGACGACCATGCCCTCGGCGACGGGCGTGGTGCACGCTTTCAACGGCCCGGTGCAGCCGACGACATTGACGGTGCACAGCCCACAATCGCCGGTAGGTTTGATCCTCGGGTCGGCGCACATGGCCGGAATTTCGATGCCCGCCCGGCGCGCGGCCTCGAAAATGGTCTGTCCCTGTTGCGCGACAACGGGGCGTCCCTCGATCGTCAGCGAAATCGCGCGCGGTGCGAGCGCGCGTGCGGCTTCGGCCCGCTGTCTGCTCCGATCGCCTGGTGTCAGCGTGGCACTGCTCGTCATCGCGTGTTCCCGGTTTCAGAGGCCGTTATGGCAAGGCCAGGCATCGAGGCATGTACGCCACCAATGGACCTGAATGCGTATGGCGATATGCGAGTGCGCGAACTTGCGCCCGATCGGTTGGCCTGTAAATGCGACAGACACTTTCGGCACTAACAGGAAAACTATTGGCTATTTGAAGGGTCGGAATTAATTCCGGCCGCGCTCGAATTCCATTTCGCAAATGCAAAACAAAGCCGTGACGGAGGAATTCGCGATCTGGTTCAGCGGGCCGTGACCTCGTGCTCTCGTGACGCCGGAGGCCGCGGCGAGGATTCGGGAGGCCGTCCCGTCTTGCGTGGGCGCCGTCCGATCCAGCCTGTCGCGCGCTCGCTTGCGCTGAAATGGCGCAAGGCGCACCCGGCCAAGCCGGCGCCCTTGCCACCCCCGCACGACCTCACAGCCCGCGCTTGATCCGCGCGACCGGTTCAGGTCTAAACTCCCGGCCGCCGCGGGGCTCGTCCCGACGGCAACTGATCCCGGGGAGAACGAGGCGCATGCGCTGCCCGTATTGCGCGAGCGAGAACACGCAGGTGAAGGACAGCCGGCCGACGGAGGAAAATGCCGCCATCCGCCGCCGCCGCATCTGTCCCGACTGCGGCGGGCGCTTCACCACCTTCGAGCGCGTGCAGCTGCGCGATCTCGTGGTCGTCAAGCGCTCGGGCCGCAAGGTGCCGTTCGATCGCGACAAGCTGCTCGCCTCCGTCACCATCGCGCTGCGCAAGCGTCCGATCGATCCGGAGCGCATCGAGCGCATGGTGTCGGGCATCGTCCGCCAGCTCGAAAGCTCGGGTGAGACGGAGATCCCGTCCGAAGCGATCGGCGCCCTCGTCATGGAGGCGCTGCGCGGGCTCGACCCGGTCGCCTACGTGCGCTTCGCGTCGGTCTACCGCGACTTCCGCGAGGCCTCGGACTTCGCCGAGGTCCTGGGAGAGATCGCCCGCGCTCCGGCCGCGGACAGTGCGGCCGGCACCGATGCGCCGGCTTGGCGCGATCCCGCCACCGCGCCCGCCGTCAAGAAGCTCTAGGGCGGCACCGCATGCCGCGCCCGGCGCCATCCTCTTTCGACCTGCACATGATGGGAATCGCCTTGCGCATGGCGCGGCGCGGCCTCGGCACAACGGCGCCCAATCCCGCCGTCGGCGCCGTCATTGCCGACGAGGCGACCGGGGAGATCGTATCTCGCGGCTGGACCATGCCCGGCGGCCGCCCGCACGCCGAGCCGGTGGCCATCGCCGCGGCCGGGGAACGTGCCTGCGGCAAGACCATGTACGTCACGCTGGAGCCTTGCTCGCACCACGGCAAGACGCCGCCGTGCGCGGACGCCATCCTCGCCGCCGGCATCACGCGCGTCGTCGCGGCACTCGAAGACCCCGATCCGCGCGTTTCGGGGCGCGGCCTCGACCGCCTGCGGGCGGCCGGCGTCGCCGTCATGCGCGGGGTGCGCGCGGAGGAGGCGCACTGGCTGACGCGCGGCCACATCGTGCGCGTCACCGAGCGGCGGCCGTTCACGCAACTGAAAGTCGCCCTCGACGCGGCGGGCGAGGTTCCGCGCGGCGGCGGCGGCGCACCTCGCTTCGTCACCAGTCCCGAGGCACGCGCGCAGGGCCACCTGATGCGCGCCGAAGCCGACGCCATCATGGTCGGGGCCGGCACCGTGCGCGACGACGACCCCGACCTCACCTGCCGGCTGCCGGGCCTCGCCTCCCGCTCGCCGTTGCGCGTCGTGCTGGCCCGCGATCCGGCGGGATTCGAGAAAAGCCGGCTGGCGGCGACGGCACGGACGGTTCCTGTGCAGCTTTTCACGTCCATCGACGCGCTCGCCGAGCAACAGACGTTGATCGCCGCGTTGCTGGGGCTCGGCGTGCGGGCCGATGCGGTACGCGAGGTCAATGGCCAGCTGTGGCCTCCCACGGTGCTCGAAAACCTCGCGGCACAAGGCATCACGCGCCTGCTGGTCGAAGGCGGACCGCGCCTCTGGCAGGCGTTCGTCCGCGCCGGACTTTACGACGAGATCGTCCTGTTCCATGCCGGCGGCGCGAGCCACCCGGCGCCGGCCGAGGCTGCGGCACGTGTAGCGCTGACCCGCGCCATCGGCCCCTTCGATGCCACGCTGGTCACCCGCCGCGACATCGGCGGCGACGATATGCTTCTGTTCAGGCGGCACCCCGCCCGCGTATCGCGTTAGCGATGCGCGAAGCGGGCTGCCGGCACCACCGAAAAAGGAAACCGCATGTTCACGGGACTGGTCAGTGACGTCGGCGAGGTCGCCTCGCGCAACGGCGGGCACTTCGCAATTCAAACGTCGTACGAGGCCGCCAGCATCGCCCTCGGTGCGTCCATCGCCTGCGACGGCGTCTGCCTCACGGTGACGTCGCGCTCCGCCTGGGCGGAGGGCACGCGCTTCACCGTCGACGTCTCCAACGAGACCCTCGCCAAGACCACGCTCGACACGTGGGCCCCTGGCCGCAAGATCAACCTCGAGCGGTCGCTGCGGGCCGGCGACGAACTGGGGGGACATATCGTCTCGGGGCACGTCGACGGGCGCGCACGGATCGTCTCGATCACGCCGGACGGCGAAAGCCTGCGCTTCCTGTTCGAGGCGCCGGAACATCTGGCGATCTACATCGCCCCAAAGGGATCGGTGGCGCTCGACGGAACTTCGTTGACCGTCAACGAGGTGGCCGGTTCCAGCTTCGGCGTCAACCTGATCCCCCACACCTTGACCCGGACGACGTGGGGGCGCAAAAAGCCCGGCGACGAGGTCAACCTCGAGGTCGACCTGTTCGCGCGCTATGTCGCCCGACTGATGGAGTTCCGCACGTGAGCAAACGCCCAACCAAGGCCGCGCCCAAGACCACGGCCAAGGCCGCAGAGCGTGCGCTCGCGCCGACCACCGAGATCATCGAGGAACTGCGCAACGGCCGCATGGTCATCCTCGTCGACGCGGAGAACCGCGAGAACGAGGGCGATCTCGTCATTCCGGCGCAGATGGCGACCCCCGACGTCGTCAACTTCATGGCCAAGCACGGGCGCGGCCTCATATGCCTGACGCTGACGAAGCAGCGCGCCGGTGAGTTGCGCCTCGAAAGCATGGTGCGCGAGAACCGCTCGCGCCGCGAGACGGCCTTTACCGTTTCCATCGAGGCGCGCGACGGCATCTCGACCGGCATCTCCGCTCATGACCGCGCGCGCACCATCGCCACCGCCATCGACACGACGCGTGGCGCCGAAGACATCGTCTCGCCCGGCCACGTCTTCCCGCTCGTGGCCCGCGACGGCGGCGTGCTGATCCGCGCCGGCCACACCGAGGCCAGCGTCGATCTGGCGCGGCTCGCCGGGCTCTATCCGGCCGCCGTCATCTGCGAGATCATGAACGACGACGGCACCATGGCGCGCATGCCCGACCTCGTGCGCTTCGCCCGCGAGCACAAGCTCAAGATCGGCTCCATCGAAGACCTGATCGCCTACCGTCTCAACAACGATACCATCGTGCGGCGCATTGCCTGCAAGCCGGTGAAGAGCAACTTCGGCGGCGAGTTCGACCTTTGCGTCTACTCGACGACGGTGGATGCCGCCGAGCACATCGCCCTTATCAAGGGCGACATCAACGACGGCCAGCCGGTGCTGGTGCGCGTGCACGCCGTCGACCCGATGCTCGATCTCGCCGGCATCGGCTACGCCTCGTCGACGGGATTGATCGAGAAGGCCATGCGCGCTGTCGACAAGGCCGGGCGCGGCGTCGTCATCGTCATCCGCGACCTGAACCCGCGCACGTTCTCCGAGCGCATCCACGAGCAGCCGCGCCGCCCCGGACAACCACAGAAGGGTGATCGCCGTCAGGTCGAGATCGGCGTCGGCTCACAGATCCTGCGCGAACTCGGCGTGCACGAGATGGTGCTGATGACCAATTCGCCCGAGCACGTCTACGTCGGCCTCGAGGCCTTCGGCCTCCGTATCGTCGACACGCAGAAGATCGGATAACCGCCATGGTCCAGCGCAAGACACGACGGCCCGCGAGCGGTGAAAGCGGCAGCGAGGCGACGGTGGCGGCACGCCGCCCGGCGAGCCGCATCCTCATCGTCGAAGCCCGTTTCTACGAAGACATCGCCGACATGCTCGTGGAAGGCGCCATTGCCGAGCTCGAGGCGCAGGGTTGCAGCTACGATCGGGTCAGCGTGCCCGGAGCCCTCGAGATCCCGCAGGTGCTGGGGTCGGTCGCCGCCGCAGGGCTGGCGCCGATGACGGCCTCGGCCGGACGCTTCGCCGGCGTCATCGTTCTCGGCTGCGTCATTCGCGGCGAGACCTCGCACTACGACATCGTCGTGAACAACGCCAATCACTGGCTGATGCAGGTGGCGATCCAGCACAACATTCCGGTCGGCAACGGAATCTTGACGGTCGACACCGACAAGCAGGCGAAGGCGCGGGCACGCGGCGGCCGCGACGGCAAGGGCGGCGACGCCGCGCGCGCCTGTCTCGCGCTGGTCGATCTGGCGCGCCAATTCCAGGGGCTCGCCGTATGACCACGAAGCACAAACCCAAAACCGCGGGCGGGCGCTCGGTGGCACGCATGGCCGCGGTGCAGGCGCTCTATCAGATGGACATCGCCGGCACCGACCTCAACGCGGTGATCCACGAGTTCGAAACCGTGCGTTTCAGCGGAGAGGAAAAAGACGACATCCTCGCGCAGGCCGATACGCAGTTCTTCGCCGACATCCTGCGCGGCGTCGTGCGCCGCCAGCGCGACATCGACCCCGTCGTCGACGAGCAGCTTGCATCGGGCTGGCGCCTGGTGCGCATCGACTCCATCCTGCGCGCGATCCTGCGTGCCGGCGTGTTCGAGTTGCAGGAGCGCCGCGACGTGCCGGCCCGTGTCGTCATCAACGAGTACATCGAGGTGGCGCACGCCTTTTTCTCAGACGAGGAGCCGAAGGTCGTGAACGGCATCCTCGACCGGCTGGCGCGCCGCCTGCGGCCCGCCGAGTTCCAGACCAAAGAGAGCGGCGGCGCCGAAAGCTGAAGCGCACGCCTCGACCGGGGAGTGATGATGGACGAGGGCGCGGACGAAATCGTCCAGGGCGAAGCGGCTCTGATCGAGCAGTATCTCGCGCCGCTGACGGAAGGCGACCCCGGCGCGTTCTCCCTCACCGACGACTGCGCGCTGCTGCGGCCACCCGCCGGCAAGGACCTGATCCTCACCACCGACTCGCTGGTCGAGGGCATCCATTTTCTCGTCGGTGACGTGCCGGGGTTCAAGGCGGTCGCCGTCAACGTCTCGGACCTCGTCGCCAAGGGCGCCGAGCCGCTCGGCTACCTGCTGACCCTTGCCCTTGCTGAAACGCCGACGCGCAAGTTCATGACCAAGCTGACGGCAGGGCTCGCGGCGGCGCAATCCGTTTTCGGCTGCCACCTGCTCGGCGGTGACACCGACAAGACCGGTGGGCCGCTGACCCTCACGGTGACGGCCATCGGTGCACTTCCCGCGGGCACCATGGTTCGCCGCGCCGGCGCCGCCACCGGCGACATCGTCTACATCAGCGGCAGCATCGGCGACGCCACCCTCGGCTTGCGGCTGAGGCTCGACCCGGAGTTGGCCCCCAACCTCGGCCTTTCGCGGAGTGAAGTGTCCGCCCTGCTCGCGCGGTTCGACCAGCCGCGTCCGCCGGTCGCGCTGGCGCCGGTCCTGCGCCAGTACGCAAGCGCGGCGATGGACGTCTCCGACGGGCTCGCCAAGGATTTCCTCACCCTGTGCCGCGTTTCCGCCGTCGGTGGCGACCTCGATCTGATGGCCGTCCCGCTATCGCCGGGTGCCCGGCGCGCTATCGCCAGCGGGCGCATCGACCGTCAGCATCTGATCACTGGCGGGGAGGATTACGAGGTGCTCGCGACGGTCCCCGCTCCGCGCGCGGCGGATTTCGAAGCTGCCGCCGCACGTGCTGGTGTCACAGTCAGCCGGGCCGGGCGTATCCGGAGCGAGGGCGGCGTCCGCTTTCTCGATGCAGAGGGCAATTCGGTGCGTCTGGCGGCGACGGGATGGGAGCACATCTGACCAGCCAGTCTGGCGCCGGCCGACGGCCACATTCAGGCCGAATCACCCGCTGGCAACCCCAAAATACCCCGCTCCGGGATAATTGCTGCTTTGCAGCAACATCTAGTTCCGATGAACAATTTTGCGACCATGTCGCAGCTTGGCGGGGCGTCTTTGTTTGGCCATATGCGTGGCAGCTAGGTAATCTCGAAAACCGATGGTCGTGCGTCGAGCGCCTGACCGGCGTCAGAGGCGCAGAAGGCACGCGGGTGGCAATCGGACCGCCGCGACGGTCAAGCCAGGGGCCGGGCGTCGTGGAGCGCGCCGACCACGGACCCGACAGGATGACGGAAGTTCGCCGCCGGACGCGGCGTCGTGACTGACAGCGGGCAGGGAGCAGGAATGGCACTCTTCGACGGCACTACGGCACAGGGCGTGCTGGCACGCTCCGGTGGAGTGGGCATGTTGATGCTGGCGATGCTCGCGGCCGTCGGGGTCGTGACCCTGCCGACCGTCCAGGCGCAAGCTGCCGAGTGGTGGGAACAGCTGCCGGGCTTCGGCGGCGCTCAGTCGACCCAGCCCCGGCGCCGGAGTGCACAGGACCGCGAGGCCGCCGAGCGCCAGCAGTTCGAGGACCTTCGCCCGAATGCGACGCCGTGGCTCAGCGAGGAGACGATCAGCGCCATCGACGGCGCCATCGAGCGCTACGAGCGCATCGCGCAGCGGGGCTGGCCGACGGTGGCGCGCGGACGCACCATCCGGCCCGGCGACGACGACGAGCGCATCGCCGCCGTCAAGCAGCGGCTGCGGGCGACCGGCGAGCTGCCGCGCTCCGACGATTACTTCGAGACTCTGACGCTCGACGACCGGGTCGAGCAGGCGGTGCGCAAGTTTCAGCGTAACAATGGCTTGCGCGTCACCGGGCGGGTCGATCGGGCCACCATCGACGCCATGAACGTGCCGGCGGCCGACCGCGTCGCCCAGCTGAAGCGCAATCGCGAGCGCATCATCGCCATGATGCAGCCGCGGACCGAGGAGAAATACGTCCTCGTCAACGTGCCGGCCTTCGAACTCGAGGCCGTCGAGCGTTACGAGGTCCGCCAGCGCCACCGTGTCATCGTCGGGCGCGAAGGACGCGAGACGCCGGACCTCAAGGGGACCATCCGCGCCGTCAATTTCTTCCCCTACTGGCGCGTGCCGACATCGGTGGCGACGCTCGACCTGATTCCGCGCCTGCGCAAGGAGCCGGAATACCTCAACCAGGAAGGCATCCGCGTCTACGACGGCAGCTACGACGGCCCCGAGATCCCGGCCACGCAGATCGACTGGTCGGCGGTCGATCAGAATCGCATCCGCTTCAAGCAGGACCCCGGCGACCGCAATGCCCTCGGCCTCGTCCGCCTCGACATGTCGAACGAGCACGGCGTCTACATGCACGACACGCCGATGAAGAACCTGTTCGACCAGCGCGGTCGCGCCTTCAGTGCCGGCTGTGTGCGCGTGCAGGGCGTAATGGATCTCGTCGAATGGGTGGCGCAGGGCGAGGCCGGATGGGAGCAGCCGGGCCGCGTGCGCGATGTTCTGGCCGCAGGCCAGGCCCTGGACCTGCAGCTTTCGCGCCCGGTCCCTGTGATCTTCGCTTATTTCACGGCCTGGGCGGAGCCGAATGGCGAGGTTCAGTTCCGCCCGGATCTCTACGGCCGCGACTTCCCGGTGAAGGTCGCCGGGCAGCCGGGTGAAACCGATCCTGACGCGCCGCCGCCGCCGCCCAACGGCATCGCGCCCTGACGAATTCAAGAAGGCCCGAGCACTGCTTCGGGCCTTCTTTTTTTGGCAGAACGTAAACGGATGGTTCGGACGCTCAATGTACTGATAACGCAGATTTATTCTTGGACTGCCGGGAACCGCGCCGGCTTCGCGCGGATAGGTCGCGCGGGCGGAACGCTCAATTCTTGCCTCGTTATATTGTGATGTTTGTGACTTGGTGCGTACAATCGCGCCAGGTTTCGATAGACGGCAGCGGACTCCGTGGACCTGCACCACAGAGGCACCGACGATTGCCGCGGGAAACCAGCGTCTCCGTAGTCGGCCTCCCGCCGGGCGGAGCGGGCCCGGGGAACGCCAATGAGCCGATCGCAGACACCCGATACCGGGAATGCGCCGTCGACGACCCTTTCCGTTGTGGCAAAGGGCGGCCTGCAGTCCACTGCCGGCAACGACGGCGTCGAGCGCCTCGCCATCGCCTTCGAGCGCAGCGCCAAGCGCTGGGAGATGGTCGCCTATCCGGCAATGGTCATTTTCACCCTGCTGGCACTCTACGGCTTCTACCAGATCTACTCGGTGACGCGCGAAATGCGCATGATGGCGGAGCAATTGCAGCCGCAGATGGGCGATCACATGAACCGCCTCACCGATTCCATGCAGACGCTGACCGCCAACATCGCCCAGATGTCGCGCAACATTCACGCCATGCAAGGCCGCGTCGCCGAGATGGCGACCGACACACGCGCCATGGCGCAGAAAATGGACCACCTCGACAACATGGACAAGCAGATGACCAGCATGAACCAGTCGGTTCAGGCGATGACTCTGCATACGGACATGATGCGCTGGAACATGGCCACCATGAACCGGACCATCCAGCGGCCGATGAACTTCATGAACAGCTTCATGCCGTGGTGAGAGTTGCGGTCCGCGCATGGCTGCGCTGCGGATGCGAAAAATTTGAGAAACGCATACCCTGATTGGCGTCAGATTGAGTAATTGAACTCAGTTCATGACGACATCAGGTCGCAGGCGTTGACCTTGACGTAACCTCATTCGGCCGCCAGTTTCGATACTGCGGTGCACCAAGAATCAGTCGTGCCCGCCAAGCTGGCCGCTCGGGATCTCGACGAGGCGTTAAAGCCCTCCCGCTCAGAGCCTGCACGTCCTGCAAACGATTGAGCGGAGATGATGATGAGCAAGGATCCTTGCTGTTTCGGATGTGACGGTTGTCTCAACATGCTGTTGGAGGTCGTCGTGTTCGTCGGCATTTTCTTCCTGGCAGTCGGCGCCACGGCGCTGCCGCTGATCGCGCCCTGAGCGCGACGCATCCATGAACATCAAAATGGGCGGAGCCGCGTGGCTCCGCCCTTTTGCTTTGAGAACGTCAGCAAGCACAGCCTCGCACGCGCGCCGAGGTCCGCGTTTCAGCGGGCGGCCTTCGCCGTGATCGGGCAAGCGATGCCGGCCCGCTTGGCGAGGTCGGCCGCCTTCTCGGGCGCAAACTTGGCCAGCACCTCGGCGAGACATGCGGCGCGGGCTTCCTGCTTGCGGGCGATCAGGCGCTTGCCGGTCTCCAGGAACTGGTCTCCCGCCTCGTCGAGCTTGCCCTGCTGGAACAGGATGTTGCCGAGCTCACCCGTAAGGTCGGGATTGTCGGAGTAGCGCTGCGCCAGCTCGCGATACGCCGCCACCGCTTCCGGCTTGCCTTCGGAGAAGGCCTTGCGCGCCGCGCTCCAGGCTTGCTCCAGCGTCTGCGCGCCCGCGGCGCCGGCCGTATCCGGGCTGGTAGACGTGTTGTCCTTTGCCTCAGCGGTCGGGGCGACGGCGACAGCGGCCGGGGCCGCCATCTTCGGTGCGGCGGGCGGCGTGACAGCCGGCGCCGGCGGTGCGGATGCTGAGGGAGCAGCGACAGGTGCGCCGGCCGGGGGCACCGGCTTGGCGGGCACATTGACTGCCACCTCCGGCATCGGCGGCTTGGTCTCGCCAGCCGCCGGCTTCGGAGGAACGGCGGCGTCGACAGGCGCGACCGCCAGCGGCGCCGCAGGGGTCGTTGCAGCGGCCGCCGGGGCGGCACTCGCCGGAGTACGCGCGGTGCTGGCGGGTGGCGCGACCACCGGCGAAGGCGCCGTCACGGGTGCACTCGTGGCCGCCGGGCTCGACGCTGCGGGGGCCGACGTCGTCGCGGCCGCGGGCAGCGGCGGCAAAGGCGGAACCGGGGAGGTCGCCGGTACGGATTGCGCTGCCGCCGGCGTCTTCTCTACCGTCGTGACCTTGGGTGCCGTGGCGCCAGGCGAAGCGCTCGATCCTGCCGACGGCTTCGATGCGCCGGCGAGGCTCGTGCCCGGCTTCGTCATCCACTGCCCGAGCACGTTGTCGGCGCACACTTTCGAGCTGACATCGCGCAGGATCGGGTCGTGATAGAGGTAGCCGAGTGCCCCCGCGACGGCGATGCCGGCAAACAGCAGATGCGTGAACACGGAGCGCACGAAGCGGCGGAAGCGGCTCGGCCGTGGCCGCCCGTTGGCCGATACGGTCGGCGGCGTCAACGGTGCCTGTACCGTGGCACCACTGGCAGCCGCGGCCGCTTGCGGAGCGGCTTGTGGGGCGGTTGTCGGGACCGGTTGCGGCGACGCCTGTTGCGTGGCGGTCGTGGGCGGAGCCACCGGCGAGGCAGGCGCGGCCTGCGTCCCGGCACCCGGCGCGACCGGCTGCGGTGCAATGGCCGGAGCGGAAGGCTTCGCTTCCGGACGTGGCGCCGTCACGGTGGCATCCGTCCCCTTGGACTTGGTGTCGTCGGCTGCGCTGGTCATGTTCGCCTCATTGGGTCTTGCGACGGCGCTTCGGGGCGGCGTTGCGTGCGTTGCTGGCGCGGGCCTGCCGCTTGCCGCTGCGTTTGCGTTCGCCGCGAGCGGCCGGTGCGGCCTCTGCTTTTGGCTTCGACGGGGCAGGCTTGGCGGCGCCCGGGTCGGCGGTGGCAAGAGCGCTCGTCGTCACGTTCGTGACTTCGGGTTTACGCGCCGGCACCGGCATGGCCTCGCCCGGCGGCGGCGAGATCGACGCCAGCATCGGCTTGCGCGCGGGCGTCGGCACCTCGGCGACAGACGCCAGCACTTCGGTTTCGGCCGTGGTTGCGGCTGGTTTGCGCGCCGGCACCGGCACCGCATCCGAACCCACGCCGTTCATGACAGCCGCCACCGTGGCACCGGCGCCGAGCGACACGGCGACGCCGCCAGCACGCACTTCGGCGCTGCCGAAGCCTTCTGTCGAGGCCGTGACGGGGCGCGGCGCGTCGCCAGGCATCGGCAACGACATCGGCTTGGCGGGGCTTTCGGTCGCGGGCGCCGGCTTGGCAGAGGCGTCGGCGCCTTTGCCCTCACCCGCGTCTGAACGCGGCGCTGCGGATGGCGCAGGCTTGGCGGGCTCGGCGGCGCCACCGGGAACGGCAGTCGATGGCGGCGCCGCGCCGCCGGTTGCAGCACCTGGAGCGACCGGCTGAGGCGGCGGATCGAACGGTCCAGGGAGGCGGCGATAGCCCTCCGGCACCTCGAACAGTTTTGCGTCGACGCCCTTGGTGACGTTGACCAGACGGCGCGAGCTGCCGTCGGGACGGCGCTCCGCGATGGTCGCACCGAGGTCCGCCGAGACCAGCGCCTCGCCGGAAAGCTGCATTCCGCCGGGCATCGTGTAGTCGAGGCTCCAGCGCTCGACCTTCAAGCCCTCGTAGGTTTCGTCTCCGGCGCGCTTCGCAGTCAGGCGGCGGCCGTCGGGATGCTGCTCGCCGAGCGCGATGCGGCGCACCGGGTCCCATTGAATGGTGGTTTCCGGCACGCGCGCGTCGGCGGGCGCGCCGGCGGGGCGCAGCGTCCAGACCTCGGCTTCGATGCCGTCGACGGTCGCGGTGCCGGTGCGCTTGCACGACAGCACCGGGGTATCCTTGCACGGCGCGCCGACCGGCTCGGCCAGCGTGGCGGCGACTTCTTTCGGCAAGCTCGACAGCGCCTGTTCGGCGTAGCTGCGCGTCAGCGGATAGATGCGCCGGCGAATGCCCTGCTCGGGCAGATCGACGTCGACGACGGGCAACCCCATCACCTGATGCTCGAAGCGGCGCTTGTGCCCGTGCACGTAGAGGCGGCCGGCGCGGTTGCCTAGACCGGGCCGCGTTTCGACCGTGTCGGCGCTGTAGTCGGCGGCCGTCACGGGCGTTACCGCGGTCATCGCCGCGAGGCACACGCCGGCAAGCATCTGTTTGAGCATCGTCGGAAACCCGGAAGCAGCGGGGGAATGGGCAGAAGGAAGGAGCGGAGCCGGCCGAAGCCGGCCCCGCGTCAGACACACGTGTCGGCGACGATCACTGCGCCGGAGGAGCCGGGGGAGCCGGCGGCGGCGGCGGCGGCGCGTAGCCGTACGGAGCGCCATAGCCGTAGCCCGGATAGCCACCACCGTAGGGGCCATAGCCGTAGCCCGGATAGCCGCCCCACGGGCCACCGCCCCACGGACCGCCATAGTTGTTGCCCCAGCCGTTGCCCCAGCCGTTGCCGCGGCCGGTCATGTTGCCGCCGAAGTTCATGCCGAAGTTGCCCGAGCCCGAGCCGCTGCCGTCGCCCCAGCCATTGTTGCCCCAACCGTTGTTGCCCCAGCCGGGACCACCCCAGTTCCACGGGCCGCCGCCCCAGAAGGCGCTGGCGCTGCTGGCACCGAGCGACAGAGCGCTGGCGCCGACGAGACCGGCGAGCGCGAAGGCTTTCAGTATTTTCTGCATCTGCAGTACTCCTTGGTTACGCGTTCCACTCCGGTTCAATGCCAGCGGCGGGTGGAGGGAGCCCCGTCGTTGTCCGGCATCGGCAGCGGCATCGGCTGAATGAAGGCGAGGGCCGAGGCTGTCGAATAGTCGGCAGACCGCGCCGCCCGAGGACGGCGCGGTGTGCGTCAGATCACTTCTGCGCCGGGGCAGCCGGAGCCGCCGGAGCGGCACTGGCCTGCGGAGCCGGAGCGGCCGGCGGCAGCGGCGGGTAGCCATACGGCGCGCCGTAGTAGCCCGGATAGCTGTTGCCTGCCGCGTTGCCCGAGCCGGCCATGTTGCCGCCGGCCGAGAAGTTCATGCCGCCCGAGGCATTGCCCGAACCGCTGCCCGAACCCTGGTTCCAGCCGTAGCCGGCCGGGCCAGGACCCGGGTAGTAGCCAGGGCCAGCCGGGAACGGCGGCGGCGGCGGGTTGGTCGAACCGGTCACGGCCGGCGGAGCAGGCGGAGCCGGCGGGGTCGCCGGAGCCGCAGCCTGAGCGGCCGGAGCAGCCGGAGCGGCAGCAGCAGCCGGGGGAGCCGGGGGAGCCGGCGGCGGGGCGTAGCCATACGGCGCCGGGCCGTAGCCATACGGAGCGCCATAGCCGTAGCCAGGACCGTAGCCGTAGCCAGGACCGTAGCCGTAGCCCGGGCCATAGCCGTTCCAGCCGTTGTTGCCAAAGCCGCGGCCGGCCATGTTCGAGTTGCCCGAGAAGTTCATGCCGAACGAGCCCGAACCGGTGCCCGAGCCGGAGCCGTCGCCCCAACCGCTGTTGTTGCCCCAACCCGGGCCGCCCCACCACTGAGCGTGAGCTGCCGACATCGGCAGCGCCGCAGCAGCGGCAACGAGTGCCGCGGCCGCAGCCGTCTTGATCATGGATTTCATTGTCGTTCTCCCTGTTGCGGACTCTCCCTCGTGGCATCGAGGTTCACGAACCCGGAGGGGAGAGTCCCGTTCTCCGGTAAGCTCGTCGTTGGCCGGCGCTACCAGAACGGCAGACCGGGATAGGGGCCGAGCCCGCCGTAGCCTCCGTAGGGGCCGTAGGGCGCCGGATGGCCGAGCGGCGAGAGCGTCGACGGACCGGCGAGGGCGGGGTCGTAAGTCGTTGCGGGCGCCGCCGCGGGGGCGGAGCGCGGCGCGGAAGCTGCGGGCGGAGTGGGCGTAGCCGACGCGGCCGGACGGTTGCCGGCGCTCACGGTCGGGTCACCGCCGAGCGGGGGATAGTTGCCGAAGACCTGAGGCTGGAAGACCTGAGGCTGGAAGGTCGGGGACTGGAAGGCCTGACCCTGCGGTTCATAGGCCTGCGGCGGCGCCGGCATAGACGCGACACCCGGCTGTGCCGGCACGATGATGTAGCCGCCCGCGGCGAGACCACCCGGCACGATCGGCACGATCGCCTGCGGCTGCTGGCCGGTGACATAGCCGGCGCCGAGCGTCGGCTGCGCGGGAACGATCTGGACGGACTGCGGCGGCAGCGACTGCGTGGTCAGGCCGGGCGTCGCGGCGCCGCCGAAAGCAGCCGACGGAGCCGCCGGAATGGCGATGTAGGCGGAGCCGCCGCCGCCCGGGATGGCGACGCCCTGCTGTGCGCCGGGCGGCGGGATGTACCACGGGTTCGACTGCGCGAGCGCGTCCGTGACACGGATCGCGGCCAACGCAGCCAAAGCCAGAACTGGTAGCACCCTGCTCATAGCGCCTTCGTGGTCCTCGTTTCGATCAGCGGGCCGGTGCCGCCGGGGCGGCTTGCGGTTGGCCCGGTTGCGGTTGGCCCCAGCGCCACATCTGCTGGGCGCCATAGGGCTGTTGATGCGGCTGTCCCGGGACCTGCCACTGCTGCCACTGGTTCCACTGCTGCCAGTGCTGCTGGGGCTGGGGCTGAGATGGCTGCGCGGGTCGCGCCGGTTGCACCTGCGCCGGCGGGGCCGGCTGCACGGGCTGGCCCGGACCTGTCGCGGCGGGGGCCTGCGGCCGGCCATGCGGCATCTGCCAGGGCTGGAAAGCCTGCGGCGCCGGCTGCGGGTAGTGCGGATGCGGGTACTGCTGCTGGAGCGGCATGCCGGGCATGCCCTGCGCACCACGCTGTCCGGCCGCCGGTGCGGGTGCCGGAGCCGACATGGGCGACGCTGGCGCCGACGCAGGCGCGGATACGCCGGGCTTTGCCGGCGCGGCGGGTGCCGCCGGTGCAACTGGCTGAGATGGAGCGGCCGGTGCAGTCGCACCGGCAGCGGCGCCCGACGGGGCCGCAGTCCGGTTCGACGGTTGCAGTGTCGGTTGCGGTTGCGCCTGCGGCGGCGTGGTGGACGGCTGAGCCGGTGCCGGAATGACAGCCGGTGCCGGAACAGAGGCGGGGGTCGTCGGCGATGCAGCCTTGACAGCAGCGGGCGCGGGTGGCGGCGGAACCGCGACCGGCGGCGCTGGCGGCGGCGGAACCACCGGCTGCGTCGTCACCTGTTGCGGCGCCGTTGGCGTCGGTGCTGTCGGTGGCGTCGGCATCGCGGCCGCTGGCATCTGGCTTGGCGCGACCGGCGTCGTGGTCACCGGACGCGGCGCAACCGGCGCCGGGGCGCTCTGGCCGGACGACGCGGCGGGGGCAGCCGGAGCCGCTGCCGGTGCAGGCGCGGCCGGCATCGACGAACCGGACATTCCCGTCATACCGGAGGGGCCCGTCATACCGGAAGCGCCCGTCATACCGGAGGGGC
>ERZ1645187.724-NODE-724-length-32294-cov-23.204597_pt1 | contig 32294 bp, 29 predicted proteins | sample MGYA00575352_ERZ1645187 | MGnify/ENA primary metagenome ERZ1645187 (study PRJEB40837, sample SAMN11349314) | freshwater sediment metagenome | isolation source: river sediment | host: Sediment | place: India: Wazaribad , New Delhi | collected 2017-02-21 ... | reverse complement strand
GCGTCAACCGGCCGGCGATGGTCCGGCGGAAGAGCAGGAGCAGGAAACCGGCGACCAGGAAGGTCTTCACGCTGTTGCTGCACAGCAGGATGACCACCCGGCGCAGCAGCCGGCGATGAACCCCGTCCAGGGAGGCCGCCACCTGCAGCTCGCCGATCCGCTCCGGGCCGCGACCGGTCATATAGACCAGGGGAAAGGTGTGCGCGAGGGCCTTGCCTTCCGGTGGCGCGCCCTTGGCCCAGGCGATGCGGCCGTCCATGCTCACGGCGGCGTAGACGATGTCCTGGCGCCGGGTCAGCCCCTCGAGTTGCAGGTTGATCTGCAGGTCGTCGAGGATCCACACGCTTTCTTCCATGGAGCGCACGCTGGTCTCCGCCACCGAGGTGAAAAAACCCCGGATGTTGCGCAGTTCCTGGCGGTAATCGAGAAACAGTTGCACACAGGTGGCGATCACCGCCAGGACGGTGCTGAACAGGATGACCTGGACGGTGAGGCGGGCGGCGATGCTGGTGGGTGACAGAGACAGCACGGCAGGTTCCTCGTCAGGAGGCAAACGGCACCGGCCGCAGGGGCGGCGGGCGGTTTTGGCCGCTCACGGCACCTCGAGCAGCGGACCGGGCCGGTGCTGGCCGGCGAGCCGCACCGAAACCCCGGCACAGCCGACGAGCCCCCGGCCGACCTCGTCGAGCACCCGGTCCGGGTGGTTGTTCACCTCGCTCAAGTGGGCGAGCACAAGCAGGCGCAGCCGCTCGGCCGCCAGCTCGGCGGCAAAGCGCACCGCCTCGCCATTGGCCAGGTGGCCCATGGAGGATTGCACCCGCTGCTTGAGCGGCAACGGGTAGGGGCCGTCGCGCAGCATCTGCACGTCGTGGTTGGCCTCGAGCACGAGGGCGCTGCAGCGCTCCAGGTGATGGCGGATCAGCCGGGTGATGCGGCCGGTGTCGGTGCAGTAGCCGAGGCTGGCGGCGCCGTCGCTGACCACGAAGCCGACCGGGTCGGCGGTGTCGTGGGACACGGCAAAGGGATGCACGGCCAGGTCGCCGAGCACAAACGGCTCGCCCGTGCCGAACTCCCGGCACAGGGGCAACTCCCCGGCCCGATCGGCAAAGGCGCGCAGGGTGCCGGCATTGGCGTACACCGGCAGGCGCAGCCGGCGGGCGAGCACGCCCACGCCGCGGACATGGTCGCCGTGTTCGTGGGTGACGGCAATGGCGGTGAGGGTCTCCGCCTCGATGCCCAGGGCGGCCAGCCGGCACAGGGTCTCCTTGCAGGAGAAACCGGCGTCGATGAGCAGCCGGGTGGTTCCGGCCTCGACCAGGGTGCAGTTCCCCTTGCTGCCGCTGCCGAGCACGGAAAAACGCATGGGCCGGTCTCGCGAAGGCTCCGGCCGCTCAGCGCAGGCCGGTGGAGCCGAAGCCGCCGTCGCCCCGCCGGGTCGGCGCCAGCGAACCCTGCACCTCCAGGGCGGCCCGAACCACCGGCGCCGGCACCAACTGGGCGATGCGGTCGCCGCGCCGCACCGTGAAGGGCTCGCGCCCCAGGTTGATCAGGCCGATGCGCACCTCGCCGCGGTAATCGGCGTCGATGGTACCCGGCGCGTTGACCACGGTGACCCCGTGGCGCACCGCCAGGCCCGAGCGCGGCCGGACCTGGATCTCGAACCCTTCCGGGATGGCCACGGCAAAGCCGCAGCCGATCAGCCGGATCTCCCCCGGGGCGAGGGTCACGGGCGCATCGATGCAGGCGGCCACGTCCATGCCGGCCGCCAGGGCGGTGGCGTAGGCGGGCAGGGCCAGATCGGCACTGCCTTCCGGGTCCAGCCAGGCGAACCCCACCCGCAGCGTTCCCGCCGCGGCCTTGTCCGTTGTCTGCCAGTGTTCTGTCATGGGTGCCTCCGCACAAAAAAAGCCGGTCGCGGGCAGCGACCGGCTTTTTTTCATCTGACCTGCCGTCGCCGGCTCACTTCTCGCCTTCGGCCAGCGCCGCCTTGCGGCTCAGGCGGATACGGCCGCGGTTGTCGACGTCGATCACCTTGACCTTGATGATGTCCCCTTCCTTGACCACGTCGGTGACGTTCTTCACCCGCTCGTTGGTCAGCTCGGAGATGTGCACCATGCCGTCGGTGCCCGGCAGGATCTGCACAAAGGCGCCGAACTCCTTGATGGTGCGGACCTCGCCCTCGTAGATGCGGCCGATCTCGGGCACCGCGGTGATCTCCTGGATGCGGTTGATCAGCGCCTTGGCCGACTCGGAACTGCTGCTGAAGATCTTGACCGTGCCGTCGTCCTCGACATCGATCTTGGAGTCGAACTCGGTGGTCATCTCGCGGATGATCTTGCCGCCGGGGCCGATGATGTCGCGGATCTTGTCCGGGTGGATCTTGATGGTCACGTACTTGGGCGCATGCTCGGACACCGCGGCGCGCGGGGTGTCGATCGCCTCGCGCATGCGTTCGAGGATGTGCAGGCGGCCGTTCTTCGCCTGGGCCAGGGCGGTGGCCATGATGGCGCGGTCCACGCCCTCGATCTTGATGTCCATCTGCAGGCCGGTGATGCCCTCGCTGGTGCCCACCACCTTGAAATCCATGTCGCCGAGGTGGTCCTCGTCGCCGAGGATGTCGGTGAGCACCACCACCTTGTCGCCCTCCTTGATCAAGCCCATGGCCACGCCGGAAACCGGCGCCTTGATGGGCACGCCGGCATCCATCAGGGCCAGGCTGGCGCCGCAGACCGTGGCCATGGAGGAGGAGCCGTTGGACTCGAGCACCTCGGAGACCACGCGCATGGTGTAGGGGAAGGTGTCACTGCCGGGCAGCACCGCCTCGATGCCGCGGCGGGCCAGGGTGCCGTGACCGATGTCGCGGCGGCTCGGGCCACGCAGCGGCCGCACCTCGCCCACGCAAAAGGGCGGGAAGTTGTAGTGGAGCATGAAGCGGCGGTAGACGTCGCCGCCCAGCCCTTCCAGGTGCTGCTCGTCCCGTTCGCTGCCCAGGGTGCCGATCACCAGGGCCTGGGTCTCGCCGCGGGTGAACAGGGCGGAACCGTGCGCCCGCGGCAGGATGCCGACCTCGCAGGCGATGGGCCGGACCTCCTCGAAGGAGCGGCCGTCGAGACGCACCCCCTGGTTGACGATGCGGTCGCGCATCACCTGTTTCTTGTAGCCGCCGAGCAGCTCCGTGATCCTGGCCGGGTTGCCGCAGGCCTCCGGGTCGATGGCCGCGACCACCTCGGCCTTGAGCAGGTCCCAGCGGTCGGAGCGGGCCATCTTGTCGGCGGTGGTGACCACCTCCTCCATGCCGGCCGCGGCGGCCTGCACCACCAGCTGGCGCAGGTTCTCGTCCACCACCGGCGGGGTCACCTCGCGCTTGGTCCGGCCGACCTCGCGCTGCAGGTCGAACTGCAGGTCGATGAGCGGCTGGATGGCCGCATGGGCGAAGAAGATCGCCTCGAGCACCACCTCCTCGCTCAGTTCGCCGACCTTGCCCTCGACCATGACCACGGCGTTGCGGGTGCCGGCGACCACCAGGTTGAGCCGGGATTTCTCCAGCTGGCTCTTGCCCGGGTTGAGCACGTACTGGCCGTCGATGTAGGCGACCCGGGCCGCAGCCACCGGGCCGGCGAAGGGGATGTTGGAGATCATCAGGGCGGTGGAGGCGCCGTTCATGGCCAGGATGTCCGGATCGAACTCCTGGTCGGCCGAGAACACCGTGGCGATCAGCTGGGTCTCGCTGGCATAGCCGTCCGGAAAGAGCGGCCGCAGCGGCCGGTCGATCAGGCGGCAGGTGAGGGTCTCCTTCTCGCTCGGCCGGCCGATCTCGCGGCGGAAATAGCTGCCGGGAATGCGGCCGGCGGCATACATGCGCTCCTGGTATTCGATGGTCAGCGGCAGGAAGCCGAGGTCCTTGGACCCCTTTTCGGCCACCACCGTGACCAGCACCTTGGTGTCGCCGGTGGACACGACCACGGAGCCGTTGGCCTGCTTGGCCATCTTGCCGGTTTCAAAAGTCAGGGTGCGGCCACCCAGTTCGGTTGTCACTGTCTTGATCATGGGTTCTCCTGTTCCGGCACTGCCGGAATCCGTGCTGAAAGGGACGATGCGGCCGCTCCGGCAAATTCCGTCACAAAGGCACAAAGGAGGCGGCGACAGGCGCGCACGGTTGTCACCGTTTCCTTTGTGTCTTTATGATCTTCCGCTGCCCGCGGGCAGACGCATCGGGATGAACGGGCGGAGGGCCGCTCGGAGCCCTCCGCCCGGAAGCGGTTTATTTGCGGATACCGAGTTCCTGGATCAGGGCGCGGTACTTGGCGATGTCCTTCTTCTGCAGGTATTTGATCAGGTTACGGCGCTGACCGACCAGCTTGAGCAGACCGCGGCGGGAGTGGTGATCCTTGGCATGGGTCTTGAAATGCTCGGTCAGGTAGAGGATGCGATCGGTGAGCAGGGCGATCTGCACCTCGCACGAGCCGGTGTCGGTCTCGTGCGTCTTGAATTTTTCGATGATTGCCTTTGTCTTCTCGGTTGTCTGTGCCATGGGCATCTCCTTCTGCTGCCAGCAAAGCGATTTCCCTCGGCCTCGCTGGAGTCTGGATGGTAAGTGTTCCCCGGGTCCGCGCCAGAGGGATGGCGCGGGGGAACAGTGGTGTTGCTTATACTAAAGGGCCGGCGCCTTGACCAGCTGAAACCGTGGCCGGCCCGACCAGGCGCAGGGCCTCGTCGATGGCCAGGCGGCCGGCGAGCAGCCGTTCGCGGCCGCCTGCCTGGTCCAGGGCCTCGCCCGGCACGCTGTGATCCACCGTGAACGGTCCGCTGGCGGTGCGCCGCAGGCGCACCAGGTGCGCCCCGCAGCCCAGCGACCGGCCGATGTCCGCGGCCAGCACGCGGATGTAGGTGCCGCGACTGCAGCGCACCTCGATGTCCAGTTGGGCGCGCTCCGGGTCATACCCGCGGCAGACGAGCGTGTCGATGACGATCGGCCGCGGCGCCTTGTCGATGTGCACCCCCTGGCGGGCATAGGCGTACAGCGGTTTGCCCCGGTGCTTGACCGCCGAGAAGGCCGGCGGCGCCTGCAGCTGCGGTCCGGTGAGGGCGGCCAGGCAGGCGTCGATGGCCGCCCGGTCGAGCGCGGGCACGGGCGCGGTGGCAATGATCGCCCCCTCGGGGTCCAGGGTCGAGGTCTCGACCCCGAGCTGCAGCCCGGCCACATAGGTCTTGCCGCCGGTCATGAACCGCTCGATGTGGCGGGTGGCGGTGCGGCCCGCGCAGACGACGAGCAGGCCGGTGGCAAAGGGATCGAGGGTGCCGGCGTGACCGACCTTTTTGATCCCCAGAAGCCGGCGGACGCGGCGGACAATGGCGAACGAACTCAAGCCGGCGGGCTTGTCCACCAGGAAGACCCAGCCCTCGCCCGCTGCCGCGGGATCGCTCGCCACCGTCATCCGTCAGGGCTGCATCGCCTCGGCGAGCATGGGCAGCAGTTCGTCGCGCAGGGTGTCGAGGCGGACGCCGCGCACGCGAAAGCCGCTGGCGTTGCGGTGGCCGCCACCGCCGAAGCGGGCCGCCACCAGGGAGACGTCGCACTGGCCCTTGGCGCGCAGGCTCACCGAGACCAGATCCTCGGCCACCTCCTTGAGGAACACCGCCACCCGCACCGAGCGGATCGCCCGCGGAAAATTGATGAACTGCTCGGTGTCCTCCATGGTGGTGAAGGTCCGCTCGAGCATGTTCCGGGTGACCCGGATGACGGCGATGCGGTCCCGCTCGTGCATCTCCAGGGTGGCCAGGACCTCCTGCATCAGGCGGACGCGGCCGAGCGAGTAGTTGTCGAACAGGTTGCCGGCCACGTTTGCCGGCCGCGCCCCGCAGCGCACCAGTTCCGCCGCCACCTGGAAGGTGTGGGTGCTGGTGGAGTCGTAGCGGAACGAGCCGGTGTCGGCGCTGATCGCCGCGAACAGGCATTCCGCCGCCCGGGGGGTCAGTTCCGCCCCCAGGGCCGTGGCCAGGTCGACGATCATCTCGCCGGTGGAGGAGCGGTGCGGCTCGATCCAGTGGCAGTCGCCGAAACCGAAGTTGCCCTGGTGGTGGTCAATGACCGCCAGCGGCCGGAAGCTCATCAGTTCCCGGCTTTCCCGTCCCAGCCGCCCCTCGTCGCCGCAGTCCAGGCAGATGCTGACCAGGTCGTCAGCGGCCCGGTTGACGAACTCCCGCACCCGGGCCATGTCGGTCTGGGGCCGGCCGGCGCCCGGCAGGAAGCGGTAGAGCGGCGACACCGGCTCCTCCAGGTAGCTGAGCACCTGCTTGCCCTGGCCTTCGAGCATCTCGGCCAGGCCGAGCAAGGAGCCGAGGGCGTCGGCGTCCGGGTTGCAGTGGGTCATGAGCAGGGCATGGCCCCGGTCCCGCACCAGCGCGAGCACCGCCTCGTCAGGACGGTTCATCGTTCCGCTCCTTCTCGATCTGCCGGAACAGGTCGTCGATCCGCTGCACCTCCTCGTTGCGGTTGTCGAAGAAGAACAGCAGGTCCGGGGTATAGCGCATGTTCAGGATCTTGGCCAGGTGGCTGCGGAAGTAGCCGCGGGCGCGGCGCATGGCCGCCAGCGCCGGTTGGCTCGCCATGCCGGCCGGCAGGGTGAAGTAGACCTTGGCCTGCTTGAGGTCCGGGGTGACCACCACCCGGCTGATGGCCACGCCGGCCAGGCGCGGGTCGCCGGCGTCCCGCAGGAGCAGGAGCGACAGCTCGTTCCGGACCGCCTCGGCCACCCGCTGCGGCCGCGAGCTTGCCGGCCGTCCCAGTCCGGGCAGTTTGAAATCGAACTCCATGTCCATTCCCGGCGCCGTTACAGCGTGGCCTCCACCTCGTCGAGAACAAAGGCTTCGATGTGGTCGCCGATCTTGATATCATTGTAGTTCTCGATACCGATACCGCACTCGAAACCGGTGAGCACCTCCTTGACGTCATCCTTGAAGCGGCGCAGGGAGCCGAGCCGGCCGGTGAAGACGACCACGCCGTCTCGCAGCAGGCGAACCCGGGCGTTGCGCTCCATCTTGCCGGCAATCACCGAGCAGCCGGCCACGGTGCCGACCTTGGGCACGGAGAAGGTCTCGCGCACCTCGGCGGTGCCGATCACCCGTTCCTCGAAGGTCGGTTCGAGCATGCCCTTCATGGCCTTCTCGATGTCCTCCAGCGCGTGGTAGATGACGTCGTAGGAGCGGACGTCGACCCCCTCGCGCTCGGCCAGTTCCTTGACCTTGACGCTCGGGCGGACGTTGAAGCCGATGATGATCGCGTCCGAGGCGGCGGCCAGGTGAATGTCGTTCTCGGTGATCGAGCCGGTGCCCTCGTGCAGCGAGCGCACGCGGATGGCGTCGGTGGACAGGTTCTCCGCCGCCTGGCCGAAGGCCTGCAGGGTGCCCTGCACGTCGGCGCGCAGGACCACGCGCAGTTCCTTGACCTCCTGCTCGGCCATCTTCTCGAACAGGTTGTCCAGCGACACCTTGGAGGCCGCGGCCAGTTCGGTCTCGCGGGCCTTGAGCTGGCGGGAGCTGGCCACCGACTTGGCCATCTTCTCGTCGGTGACGACGATGAACTCGTCGCCCGCCTGGGGCACGCCGGACAACCCCTGCACCTCCACCGGGATGGACGGGCCGGCCTCCTGCACCTGCTCGCCGCGCTCGTTGACGAGCATGCGCACCTTGCCGCTGTAGATGCCGGCGACGAAGTTGTCGCCCGGCCGCAGGGTGCCCTCCTGCACGAGCACCGTGGCCACCGGGCCGCGGCCCTTGTGCAGCTGGGCCTCGATCACCGTGCCCCGGGCCTTGCGGCTGGGGTCGGCGCTCAGTTCGAGGATCTCCGCCTGCAACTGGATCGACTCGAGCAGGTTCTCGATCCCGAGCCCCTTCTTGGCCGAGGTCTCGCAGTAGATCGTCTGCCCGCCCCAGGCCTCGGGGATGAGGCCGAAATCGCTCAGTTCGCGCCTGACCCGCTCCGGGTCGGCGCCGTCCTTGTCGATCTTGTTGACCGCGACCACGATCGGCACGCCGGCGGCCTGCGAGTGGGCGATGGCCTCCTTGGTCTGGTCCATGACGCCATCGTCCGCGGCCACCACGAGCACGACGATGTCGGTGACCTTGGCACCGCGCGAGCGCATCTCGGTGAAGGCCGCGTGGCCGGGGGTATCGACGAAGGTCAGGTCACCGGCCGGCCCCTGCACGTGGTAGGCGCCGATGTGCTGGGTGATGCCGCCCGCCTCGCCGGCGACCACGTCGGTCTTGCGGATGGCGTCGAGGATCGAGGTCTTGCCGTGGTCGACATGGCCCATGACCGTGACCACCGGCGGCCGGGGCAGGGCCTCGCCGCCCTGTTCGGCCTCCTGTTCCTGCAGGGCCTCCACTTCCAGTTCCTCGGTCATGGCCTGCTCGACCTCGTAGCCGAAATCGGCGGCGACCAGGGCCGCGGTCTCCACGTCCAGGGCCTGGTTGAGGGTGGCGAGCACGCCCAGTTTCATCAGGGCGGCGATCACCTCGCTGGCCTTGACGCCCATGCGCTTGGCCAGGTCGCCGACGCTGATGGTCGCCACCACCTTGATCCGCTTCTTGATCGCCTTGGTCTCGGCCACCACCTGCGCGGCCAGTTCCTTGCGGGCGGCGTCCTTCTTCTTCTTGCCCTTGCGCGGACGGAGCACATCGCCGTCGTCGCCGATGAAGTCGACCCGGTCGCGGCCCTTGCGGGCGCCCTTGGCGCCTTTCTTGCCGAGGGCGTCGTCATCGCCCGGGCCGCCCACCCGCTTGGTCTTCTTCTTGCCCTTGGCGTCCACCCGGCCGGCCTCGTCCTTGGGAGCCGGGACATCCAGGCCGACCGGCGGGCCGCCGGCAGGTCGTGCCGGCCGCACCGGTCGCCGGGCAACCGGCTTGGGCCGCTTCTCGGGCATGGGAATGACCACCCGGCCGACCACCTTGGCCAATGGCTTGGGCCGGGCCGCCTCTTCAGCTGCGCCCTCGTCGGCCGCTTCCGCCTGGTCGGCCAGCGGCGCACTCTCGTCCGCCTCGCCGGCGGGGGGCGCGGCCCCGGCCTCCTCCGCGGCCTCCACGGACGGCTCCGCCTCCCGGTCCCCGGCCGCCGTGGCCGCTGCGGGCTGCTCAACCCGGGTCTCGATCTCCGCCTCTTCCGGCTCTTCGGCCGGGGGCGGCATCTCGAGATCACGCAGCTGTTCCTGCACCCGGGCCTCCATGGCCTCGGTCTCGGCCTCCAGGGCCTGGGCCTCGACCTCCTCCTGCTTGCGGGCCGCCTCTTCCTTTTCGGCGCGGGAACGCCGGCGGATGACCGTCGCGCCCCTGGCCGGGGCCGGCTCGGCCGGGCGGCCGCGCAGGCCGATGCGTCCGTCCGCGGTCACGGCGACGCCTTCCCCAAGAATCTTCTTGCGAATGTCCGTTGCCATATCCTCGTCCACGCTCGAACTGTGACTCGCGACCGGGTACCCCATCGCGATGAGCTTATCCGCCAGTTCCTTACTTTTCAGACCGAATTCCTTTGCCAGGTCGTACACTCGAACCTTGCTCATCTAACGCTCCCTTCGCCCCTGTCACTCGCCAAGCCCGGCCTGTTCAGCCCGCTTGCAGGATCTTTCTGTTTTTTGCCAACCGCCCGCGGCAGACGGCCGCATCACAGCAGTACACGCCCCGGCCGGGCATGGTGCGCAGCCGGTCCTCGCTCAGGCAACCACCGGCGACGACGAATCGCACCAGTTCCGCCTGCGGGCCCCTGCGGCCGCAGCCGCGGCAGGTCCGCTCCGGCATATGCCCCCTGCGGGTCACTCCTGGTCGTCCGCCGGTGTTTCCGGACCGGCCTCGGCCTCGTCGGCCGGGGCGGTATCCGCCGCCGGAGGTTCGACCGCCGCCGGCTCACCGGCCGCCGGTTCCGCCGGCGCCAGTGCCCGCGCCGCCGCCTGCAGGGCCTGCGCCCGCTCCGGGTCCACCCGGGCCACGGTCATCAGTTCCTCGGCATCCATGGCGGCCAGCGCCTGCGGCGTGCTGACGCCGGCGGCGAACAACCGGTCGGCCAGGGCCTCGTCCACGCCCTCGACCGCAACCAGGTCGCGGTAGGCCGGGTTTTCCAGGTTGTTGTAGCGCTGCTCGCTCTTCACGTCGATCTTCCAGCCGAGCAGGCGCGAGGCCAGGCGCACGTTCTGCCCCTGGCGGCCGATGGCCAGCGACAGCTGGTCGTCCGGCACCACCACGAGCAGGGCCTTGCGCTCCTCCTCGACGATCACCATGGACACCTCGGCCGGCGCCAGGGCGTTGTACACGTACTTGGCCGGGTCCGGGCTCCACGGAACGATGTCGATGCGCTCGCCCTGCAGTTCCTGGACCACGTTCTGCACCCGCGAGCCCTTGAGGCCGACGCAGGCGCCCACCGGGTCGACGTCCGACTCGATCGAGGAAACCGCGATCTTCGCCCGGAACCCGGGTTCGCGGGCCGCGCCCATGATCTTGACGATGCCCTCGGCGATCTCCGGCACCTCCATCTCGAACAGCTTGATGAGGAACTCGTTGCAGGTGCGGCTGAGGATCAGCTGGGCGTCGCGGAAGCGGCCGGCCTCGCGGGCGTCGCGGCGCACCTCCTGCAGGTAGGCGCGGATGCGGTCGCCCTGCTTGTAGGAGCGCTTGGGAATCTGTGCGTCCCGGGGCAGGACCGCGTCGGTGCGCCCCAGGTTGATGATCATGTCGCCGCGCTCGAACCGCTGGACGATGCCGTTGACGATCGACCCTTCGCGGTCGCGGTACATGTCGTAGATGACGTCGCGCTCGGCGTCGCGCATGCGGTGGATGATCACCTGCTTGGCCGACTGGGCGGCGATGCGGCCGAGATCGGCGATATTGTCGAGCTTTTCGCCGACATCGTCGTCCAACTCGAACTCCGGATCCAGTTTGCGGGCATCCTCGAGCGAGATCTCGGTCTCTTCGTCGAGCACCTCGTCCACCACCGTCCGGTACTGAAACACCTCGACCTCGCCCAACTCGTCGTTGAACTGCACCTCGATTTCCCGCCGACTGCCGTACTTCTTGCGCACCGCAGCGCTGACCGCGTCCTCGATGGCGCTGATCAAGAGCGACCGGTCGATCCCCTTGTCCCTGCAGATCTGGTCGAGAATCCGTTTCAGATTTTCCGTTCCAACCATCATCGTCCTCTACTCCAACTCCGGCATTCACTGCCGCTAGGTGTCCGGCCCGGCAGGCTGCCGGACCCATGCCGGCGCCGCGCTTACAGCGTCAGCCGCGCCTTGGCGATATTGTTCATCTCCAGGGAAACCATCCCCCCTTCCGTCTCCAGCAGGACCGTCTCCCCCTCCAGGCCGCGCAGCGTGCCGACGAGCACCCGCTGCCCGGCCAGCGGCTCGCGCAGCTTGATGCGCGCCAGCCGGCCCGTGTAGCGGGTGAAGTCCGAGTCTTTTTTCAGGGGCCGCTCCAGCCCCGGGGAGGAAACCTCCAGGGTGTAGGCGTGGTCGATCAGGTCCTCGACTTCGATGCGGGCGCCGATTTCCCGGCTGGCCGCGGCGCAGTCGTCGATGGTCACCCCGCCCTCGCGGTCGATGAAGAAGCGAAGCACCCAGCCGTGCCCTTCGCGGCGGTACTGAATCTCCACCAACTCCAGGCCCATGTCGGCCAGGAGCGGTTCGGCAAAGCCCTGAATGGCCGCCTGCAGTCGATCGCTCGCCCCTTCCACCTGTCCGTCCATCACTCCCCTGCCCGGCCCTGCCCTGTGGGCGAGGGCGCCCGTGGTCGATAAAAAAAAAAGCGGGCAGAGCCCACTTTCACCTGCGCTGAAGTGTCTTCCAGCGCTCTCAGCATCCGGCCCCGGCACGACCCGCGGGCCCCCGGAACCTGTCCGCCTTGCGGTTTGGAGCGGGCAACGGGGTTCGAACCCGCGACCCCAAGCTTGGGAAGCTTGTGCTCTGCCAACTGAGCTACACCCGCTCACGATCCCTGCGAAGAGACCCTTATGTAAAGGATCAGCCGGTAATTGTCAAGCAACAACAAAATGATGGCCGGCACTTTCTCCGCTCCGGCAAGGCGTTCGGCCGGGTCCGGCCACGGCCGGCAAGCCGCCCCGAACCATGCCGCAGGCCGGCCGAAAAGCCCTCGGCCGAGGCCATAACACCCTTGTCTCACAAGGGAAAAGCCCTGCTTTACAGATCAACCAGGTGGTGTATAATCGCGCCCATGGACATCATCACCAGCCACATCGGCGCCGATTTCGACAGCCTGGCGGCCATGATCGCCGCCAAGCGGCTCTACCCGGAGGCCGAGCTGGTGTTCCCCGGGTCGCAGGAAAAATCGGTCCGCGACTACCTCGCCCAGGAATTCCGCAACATCTACGAATTCAAGAAGATCCGCCACGTCGACCCGGACCGGGTGGACCGGCTGATCATCGTCGACACCCGCCTGGCCGAGCGCATCGGCCGGATGAGCGACTGCCTGCAGAACCCGCGGGTGCGCGTCCACCTCTACGACCACCACCCGGCCAGCGCCGACGACCTGCACGGCGAGTTGGAGCGGATCGAGCCCTTCGGCGCCACCACCACCATCTTCGTCCGCCTCTTCCAGGAGCAGGGCATCGTGCCCACCGCTGCGGAGGCCACCCTGATGGCCCTGGGCATCTACGAGGACACCGGCAGCTTCCTCCACTCCTCCACCTGCCCCGAGGATCTCTCCGCCGCGGCCTGGCTGCTGGGCCACGGCGCCAACCTGGACATCGTCACCCAGTTCGTCTCGCGGGAGCTGTCCGCGGAGCAGATCAGCCTCATCGGCCAACTGCAGGAGCAGGCGGTCGCCTACGTGATCCGCGGCATCAGCGTGGTGATCAGCAAGCTCACCCTGGACGACTACGTGGACGACTTCTCGGTGCTCGTCCAGCGGCTGATGGTGATGGAGAACATCGACGTGCTGTTTGCCCTGTTGAGCATGGGCGAGCGCACCTACCTGATCGCCCGCAGCCGCATCCCCGAGGTCAACGCCGGCGCCGTGGCCCGCGAATTCGGCGGCGGCGGTCACGCCTCGGCCGCGGCCGCCACCATCCGCGAGCTGACCATCGCCGAGGCCGAGGAACGGCTGGTCGGGGTGCTCCACCAGCAGATCCGCGCCAAGGAGGTGGCCGGCGAGCTGATGAGCGCGCCGGTGATCTACGTCACCCCGGAGGTGACCATCGACCAGGCCAACAGCCTGATGACCCGCTACAACGTCACCGTGCTGCCGGTGGTGCGCACCGGCGGCAACCCGGAGAGCGGCCGCCAGCCCGAGGGGTTCCTCGGCATGATCTCCCGGCGGGTGGCGGAAAAGGCCATCTTTCACAAGCTCGGCCAGCTGCCCGTGGCCGACTACATGACCACCGAGGTCGCCACCCTGCCGGAGAGCGGCACGCTGGCCGACATCCAGAAGCTGATCATCAGCCACCGCCAGCGGCTCATCCCGGTGGTCCGCGGCGAGAGCCTGATGGGGGTGATCACCCGCACCGACCTGCTCGGCCTCTTGGTCAACGACCCGGCCACCCTGGGCAGCGATGTGCTGCGCGGCGACGAACGACCGTCGGTGGAGCGCACCCGCAACCTGGCCAACGTCATGACTCAGGTGCTGCCGCGGGCGACCATCGTCCTGTTGCGCGAGATCGGCGAGGCCGCGGCCCGACTGCACTATCACGCCTACGTGGCCGGCGGTTTCGTCCGCGACCTGCTGCTGCACGTGCCGAACACCGACATCGACGTGGTCATCGAGGGCGACGGCATCCGCTTCGCCAAATTCCTGGCCGAACAGCGCCACGGCACGGTGCACACCCACGAGAAGTTCGGCACCGCCACGGTGATCTTCCCCGACGACACCCGGGTCGACGTGGCCACTGCCCGGCTCGAGTACTACGAGCACCCGGCGGCCCTGCCGACCGTGGAGCACAGCTCGATCAAGCTCGACCTCTACCGTCGCGACTTCACCATCAACGCCATGGCCGTGCACCTCAACCCGGAGCGGTTCGCCACCCTGGTCGACTACTTCAACTGCCAGAACGACCTCAAGGAGCGGCGCATCCAGGTGCTGCACAACTTAAGCTTCGTCGAGGACCCCACCCGCATCTTCCGCGCCGTCCGTTTCGAGGGACGGCTCGACTTCACCATCACCCGCCACACCGAGAAGCTCATCAAGAACGCGGTGCAGATGAACCTGTTCAACCGCGCCAGCGACCCGCGGTTCTTCCACGAACTCAAGCTGATCCTGTCCGAGAGCAACCCCACCCCGGCGCTCCGCCGGCTGGACAGCTTCAAACTCTTCCCCTTCCTCTGGCCGGACCTGCGGCCCAACCTGAAGATCGACCGCCGCTTCCTCCACTTCCTCACCCAGGCCCACGGCGCCCTCTCCTGGTTCCACCTGCTCTACCTGGGGGACCGGGTGGAGCACTGGATGGTCTACCTGCTGGCGATCATGAGCCGGTCGCGCACCAAAGAGCTGATCAGCTTCTGCGACCGGTTCGACCTGCCCCCCCGCCAGCGGCGCAAGCTCATCCGCGAGAAGAACGGAGCCGAGCGCATCGCCCAGGAGATGCAGAAACGCTCCCACCTCAAGCCGAGCGAGATCTACTGGCTGCTCGGCGAACTGGAGAACGAGGGACTGCTCTACCTGATGACCATCGCCCGCAAGCGCTACATCCAGAAGGCGGTGTCGCTCTACGTGACCAGCCTGCGCCAGGTGGCGCCGCTCGTCGACGGCGAGGACCTGAAAGCCATGGGCTACCTGCCGGGACCGCAGTTCCGGGTGATGCGCAACCACCTGATCGAGGTCCAGCTGGACGGCGAGGTCACGGACCGGGACCAGGCCATGGCCTTCCTGCGCGGCCACTACCCGCCGGAGGCGCCGCTGGACCGCTGACGGTCGTTTTTTCCTCGCTTTTCGCCGGCCGTTCCTTATTTTCTTCTCAGCGGCTCGCGCCCGCACCGTGCCACAGCGCAGTACCCACCCTTTTCCCGGAGCCCCTGCCGACGCATGAACATCGATATTCCGAGCCTCGTCCAGCAGCTGGCCATCCAGCTGCCGCCCCTGCTCTTTGCCCTGACCGTGCACGAACTGGCGCACGGCTGGGTGGCCTTCCGCCTCGGCGACCCCACGGCCAAGCTGGCCGGGCGGCTGACCATGAACCCGCTCAAGCACCTCGACCCGCTGGGCGTGCTCGCCTTTGTCATCATGAAGATCGGCTGGGCCAAGCCGGTGCCGGTGGACCCCCGCTATTTCCGCAACCCGCAGAAGGACATGCTGCTCGTCGCCCTGGCCGGGCCCGGCTCGAACGTGCTGCTCGCCATTGCCAGCGCGCTCCTGGCCCGGGTGCTGGTGAGCGTGCCGGTGCTGCCGCTGTTCGTGCTCCAGCCGCTGGTCGGCATGCTCGTGGCCAGCGTCTGGATCAACATCATGCTGGCCGTGTTCAACATCATCCCCATCCCGCCGCTGGACGGTTCCAAGGTGCTCATGGGCGTGCTCCCGCCCGAGGCGGCGCGCAGCTTCGCCCGCATCGAGCCGTTCGGCTTCTTCATCCTCCTCGCCCTGTTCTACACCGGCGTCATTGGCGCGCTCATCCTGCCGATCATCCGCTTTTCCAACAACCTGCTGCTGGGATAAAAAAAACGGATCCGGGACATCCCGGATCCGTTGTCGGACAGCCGCTGACCGGTCTGGTCTAGAAACTGTAGGCCAAGCCGACGGTGAGCAGGTGCGCGGCCGACTCGTCGAAGGTGCCGTGGACCGTGCCGTTATTCACCGAACGACTCTTCTTGTGGTCGTAGAGGTAGCCCGCGCCCAGCTGCATGGCGTCGGTGGCCTGGTAGCGCACGCCGAACGAGTAGATGATCGCGTCCGAGTCGGGCAGTTCGAAGCCGACCGTGGACTCGGGCGCCGGGGTCTCGTCGTAGGCGATGCCGGCCATCAGGGTGAAGCGGTTTTGCAGGTCGTACTCGGCGCTCAGGCGCAGGGCGTCGGAATCCTCCCAGTGCTTGTCCTTGGCGCTGTCAAAGGCCATGAACAGCACCGGGTTGGCCAGCGGCGCGGGATAGGTGAAGTCCAGGTACTCGTAGTCGGACCAGAAGGTGCGGTCGTACTCCAGCTCCACCGTCAGCTGGTCGGTGAAATCGTAGGCGGCGGCCACCGCGAGAATGGCCGGCAGCGGGATCTCCACGCCGGTGTCGCCGGAGTAGAAGCCGGGCCCGGCCGAGGTGCGCAGGGTGGCGTCGCCCTCGACCCCCAGGTCCACCTCACTGCGGTAGGTGACGCTCAGGTTCAGCCGCTCCACCGGTTTGACCGTGAGCGCCAGGTTGTAGCCCGCCTCCCAGGTGTCGCCTTCCATGTCGCGGGCGGCGGTGACGCCCGGGGCCACCTGGCCGGCGCTCTTCACCTTGCCGTCGACGAACACGGCGCGGGCGCCGCCGCCGATGGCCACCCTGTCAGAGATTTTATAGCTCACGGTCGGGTTGAACTCGAAGATCTTGAGGGTGAATTCCTCGGCAAAGGTCCGCGGGAACGGATCCTGCCAGCGCTTGGACAATCCGCCCGGGGCGGTGAAGGAGAAGCCGGCGCGCAGGCCGTTGTAGTCCGGCGAGACCGCGAACAGGGTCGGCACCAGGAAGTTTTCCTTCTCCGAATCGCCGTGGTACAGGCTGGTGCGGCTGTCGGTGTATTCGATCGAGGTGAGGTGGATCCAGGTGGCGTTGGCCTCCACCTGCGCCTTGGGGTCGAGCCAGGCCATGTTGGCCGGGTTGAAGTAGGTGGCGTCGGCCCCCGGGGTGTGGGCGACGTAGCCGCCGGCCCGGGCGGTGGAATTGACGGACTGCTCGGGGATGCGGTAGCCCGAGGCGAGGGCCGTCCCGGAGGCGGCCAGCAGGACGATTCCTGCGATTCCCAGTTTCCTGTGCATGCGATATTCCCCCCTGGTGGTGATTGATCCGGGCCGGCCCGACCGGCCCGGCGTTACATGTGCATCGTGTCCGCGGAGTACAGGTAGCGCTTGATCTTGTGGGTGGCGGTCTTGGTGAACGGCTCCCGCCGCTCCAGCACCCGCGCCAGCCGCGACGAGGTGGACAGCTGGCCGTTCACCTCTGCGCGCATCTCCTCGAACAGTTCGGCGATGTACTGGTGCCGCTGGGTGCGCGACTGTCCCTCGGTCCTGCTGTCGATGAACTCGTAGTCCGGGTAGATCCAGGCCTCGAGCAGGCCGTTGTTCTCCACCACCAGCGACTCCATGACGAACGGGTAGGTGTTCACCTTGTGCTCGATCGCCTCGGGGAACACGTTCTCGCCGTTGGAGAGGACGATCATCGACTTGGACCGCCCCTTGATGTGCAGGTTGCCCTCGCTGTCGAGCAGGCCGAGGTCGCCGGTCTTCAGCCAGCCATCCCCGGTGAAGGAGTCCCGGGTCGCCTCCGGGTCATTGAGGTAGCCCTGCATGATGTTCGGGCCGCGGGCGAGGATCTCGCCGATACCGGTCTGCGGGTGGGGATCGTCGATGCGGATCTCCACCCGGGGCACCGGCTTGCCGGCGGAACCCGGACGGATGGTGGTATCGCCGTGCGGCCCGCCGGCGAGCAGCGGCGACCCCTCGGTCAGGCCGTAGCCGACCAGGAAGGGGAAGTCCGCGTCGCGCAGGAAGCGCTCCACCTCCGGGTTGAGGGCGGCGCCGCCGATGCCCATCACCTCCAGGCGGCCGCCGAAGAAGTCGAGCAGTTTGCCGCCGATCTTGCGGTGCACCATCCGCCGGCTGACACCGAAGCGGCAGAGGAAGGTGAGCAGGCCGCTCTTCTCCACCGCCGGCACCACCCGCTTCTTGTAGATCTTCTCGATGATCAGCGGCACCACCAGCATCACCTGCGGCCGCTCCTGGCCGCAGATCTTCTGCAGGATGGCCGGGGTGGGCGTCTTGCCGGCGTAGGCGACCCGCGCCCCGCCGAGCAGCGGCAGCAGGAAGCCGACGGTGAACTCGTAGGTGTGGGCCACGGGCAGGACCGAGAGGAACACCCACTGCGGTTCGATGGCGATGAGCGCGTTGGCCGAGTAGGTGTTGGCGCAGAGGTTGGCGTGGGTGAGCATCACCGCCTTGGAGAAGCCCGAGGTGCCGGAGGTGAACAGGATGGCGGCAAGGTCCTCGCCCTTGACCGCCGGGAACTCGAGCCGTTCGTCCCGGGCCGCCTCGCCGTAGCGCTCCAGGCCCTGGCCGAGGAAATCGGTGAAGGTCTCCAGCGGGATCAGGCCGGTGTCGTCGCGGTAGTCGTCCAGGGTGACGACATGCTTGAGCTGGTGCTTGAGATCGTAGATCTTCTCGATCTGGCGGTGGGTGAGGAAGATGATCTCGCAGCGCATCTCGGTGAGGATGTGATGCACGTCCGCCTCGGGCAGTTCCGGGAAGATGGGCACCGTGCTGGCGCCGAGCCGGACCGTGGCCAGGTAGGCGATGCCCCAGTGGTGCGAGTTCTCGCCGAGGATGGCGACGCGGTCGCCCGGCTTGACCCCGAGCGCCTGCAGGTGCGCGGCCAGGGCGAGGATGCGCTCGTGCAGGGCCGTGTACGAGAGCGGCTCCTCCAGGGCCATGCCGATGGCCGGCAGGTCGCGGAATTTCCGACAGCTGATGTCGATCAGGTCGTTGAGGGTGGCCGCGTTTTCCTGGATGACCGGCAGGTTCGCGGTGACGGCGCTGTCGCCGGCCGGTGCTTCCGGTTCGTTCCCTGTGCGCTCGGTTGCGGCTGGCGGTCTCTCCATGGTTTCCTCCCGGTCGGTCTGCGGTCGCGTCCCACACTGTTCTGTTCAGGCCGCCTGTTTACCACACCGGGGGAGAGGTTTCAAAGAAAACAGGGCAAAGCGCTTGACACGGGCGAGAAAGCGTATTTAGGTTTTTGCGATTTTTTCCCGTACCTTGCAACCCGAACCACCGGTCCGCCCATGCACCGCTCCGCCCACCCCTCCCTGCTCGTCGCCGTGGTCACCGTTTTTCTCGCCGTCGTTCTCCTGCACCCGGCGGCCGAACTCGCCGCGGCCGAACCGGCCGTGCGCACGGCCACGGTCAAGAAAGCCGCCCGGGTGACGGTCAAGCCGGCGGCCAAAACCGTTGCCGCCAAAAAAACCGCGACCCGCGCCAAGGCGGACAAAGCGGCCAAGTCGGCCAAGCCGACGGTGGGCAAGAAAAAGAGCGGGGCCACGCGCCCAGCGGCCGTGGCCGCGAAGAAAAAAAACACCCCCCCGGCCAGGACCGTGAACAAAGGTCGGACCCGCTCCACACCGGCGCTGGCCGCGGGCAAGCAGACCCGGGCCGGGAAAAAAACGGTGGCCAGAAAGACGGCGAGCAGGCGGCCCGCCGCGGTGACCGCAGCCGCCGCCCCCGCAGCGGTCGGCGGCGATGTCAGCGGCCAGGTCAGCTCCAAGAGTTTCATGGTCATGGACGCCGCCACCGGCGAGACCATCTGCGCCAAGGCCCCGGACAGCCCGCGCCAGCCGGCCTCGACCATCAAGATCGTCACCGCCATGATCGCCCTCAAATCGCTGGGCCGGCACGACGTGATCCATGTCAGCCGCCGGGCCGCCGACATGCCGAGTTCCAAGGTCTACCTCAGCCCGGACCAGCGCTACCAGGCCAATGACATGATCAACGCCGTGCTCCTGGCCTCGGCCAACGACGCCAGCGTCGCCCTGGCCGAAAACATCGCCGGCAGCGAGGAAAAGTTCGCCGCCCTGATGACGCTGAGCGCGCGCATGTGGGGCGCGAAGAACACGGTCTGCCGCACCGCCTCGGGCCTCACCGCCGAGGGCCAGCAGTCCACCGCCCGCGACCTGGCCAACCTGTTCCGCTACGCCATGCAGGATGCGGAGTTCTCCCGGCGGATGCACGAGCGCAAGATCGACACCTCCTTCGGCAAGACCCTGGTCAACCACAACAAGGCCCTGTGGCGGGTGGACGGCGCGGTGGGCGGCAAGACCGGCTACACCATCGCCGCCCGCCAGACCTATGTCGGCCAGTTCACCCGCGGCGGCGACTCCATCGTGGTGGCCATCATGGGCAGCGAAAGCATGTGGGCGGACCTGAACCGGCTGGTGGACTACGGCTTCCGCCGGAAAAAGCAGGAACAGCTGGCCCAGCTGCGCCGCACGGTCGCCCTGCAGGGGGAGGTGGGGCTCAACTGATCGGACCTACCCACGCCAGCAACAAAAAAAGCCTGCATCGCTGCAGGCTTTTTTTGTCGGGTCAACGGGACGGATACTACTGGTCGGCGAGCTTGCTGCGCACCATCTCGAGCAGCACCTCCCGCTTGAAGGGCTTCTCCAGGGTGGCGATGTCGCCCAGGTAGCCGGCCATGGTCAGGTAGCGCTCGGCCTTGATCGCGCCGCCGCCGGAAATGGCCAGGATCTTCATGTCCGGGTAATCGCGGATCAGTTCCATGATGAACTTCAGCCCGTCCTTCACCGGCATGATCATGTCGGTGATCACCAGGTCGAACACGATCTTGCGGACCAGGTCGAGCCCCTCCTCGCCGTGTTCGGCGGTGTGCACCTCGTACCCTTCCGTTTCCAGCATCTGGGCCAGCATGGCCCGGATCGGGGCTTCGTCGTCAACAACCAGTATGCGTTTCACGGACCATCATCCCCCGGCTGGGTTGGAGTGAACAGTTGGTCGGACATTACAATTCCGTATCCGTCGCTTCAACCTTTTTCCCGGCCGCGCCTCATTTTTCCTTGCGGCACAGTCGACCGAAGCCGCCGGGGATGGTGCCGGAGGACCAGTAGGCCCGCCCCTGCTTGAAGTCCACGAACCAGTAACCGCCCGGGCTGCGGGTCGCCTCGACGAACACGAAGGGCTGTTCCCGGGAGAAACAGGGGTGCAGGTACTGGTCCGCGGCCGATTTCTCCCGCTCGAGCAGGCTCAGGGCCTCGGCCATGGAGGGCAGGCGCCAGTCGTCGTGGCCGGCGAACCGCTCGCGGTTGATCCGCTCCACCTCGCGGCGCATGGAGCGGTGGCTCATGATGTCGGTGCCGCCCCGCTGCCACATCAGCCCGGTGACCCGGTCGCTGACTGTCAGGCCGTCACCGTTGTCCACCAGGGCATGGGTGAAACGACCGTCCGGGTTGCGGTCCTGGTCCGGGAAATCGTAGGTGCGCACCAGCGCCACCACGTCCTCCTCGCTCAGCTCGGCCGGCCCGTGGGGCAATTCCACCGGCTGCACCTCGAGACGCGCGTCCGCACCGGGCAGGCCCGTCGGCCCGACCTTCTCGGCCTCCACCTCCTCCGCCGGCACCACCCAGGAGTCGTCCCCGGGCTCGATGACGTTTTTGATCAGCCACTCCTTGAGCCGTTCATCGATCGGGTAGGTCCGCTCGAACAGGGCCACCTTGCCCGCTTCGGTTACGCAGCGGCGAACCATCTCCTCCGGGGCGAGGATCTCGGCCACCACCCGGGCGTGCTTGATGCCGCGCTCCATCAGGCAGAGCTTGGGCGTCTCGCCCCAGCCGTCGATGAAGAAGTAGTAGATGCGCTCGTTTTTGCTGCGCACCCGCTCCCGCCCGCCCCAGCTCTCGAAGGTACCGAAGGTGTATTCCGGGGTCATTTCCCAGTCGATATTGGGAATGTCGGTGTTGAGCAGCTTGCTGAACAGTGCCATGAAGCCTCCGTAACGGTTTGGGAAAAACGGAAAATGCGGTATGGTGGACGGTATTGTGCAAGAAGACTATATGGATTCCTCCGACCGAGGCAAGATGAAAAAAAAGCTCACCCTCAAGCCCGGCTCACCCCTGCCCTACGGCAGCACGGTGACCCCGGACGGCATCAATTTTGCCCTGTTCTCGCGCCACGCCGAGGCGGTCACGCTGGTGGTCGCCGGCGGCGACCGGCCCGGGTGGCGCGAGTTCCCGCTCGACCCGGCCAGCCACCGCACCGGTGACGTCTGGCACGCCCTGCTCACCGGCGCACCGGACGACCTGCGCTACGGCTACCGGCTGAGCGGCCCCCACGACCCCACGGGCAGCGGCCATGCCTTTGACCGCAGCCGCATCCTGCTCGACCCCTACGCCCGCGAGATCCACTCGCCCGCCTGGGGCAACCCGCGCTCCTGCCTGGGCAGCGAGCCCTGCTGCCTGGTCGACCGCCATCGCTACGACTGGGAGGGCGACCGGCCGCTGCGCATCCCCCTGCAGGACTCGATCATTTACGAACTGCACGTGCGCGGCTTCACCCGTCACCCCTCGTCCCGGGTCGAACACCCCGGCACCTTCCGCGGGATCATCGAAAAGATCCCCTATCTCAAAGACCTGGGAGTCACCGCGGTGGAACTCATGCCGGTCACCGAGTTCAACGAGAACGAGGCCACCTTTGTCAACCCGTTCACCGGCGAGCGGCTGAAAAACTTCTGGGGCTACAGCCCGCTCTCCTTCTTCGCCCCCAAGTCGGCCTACAGCAGCGACCCGGAGGCGCCGCTGGACGAGTTCCGCGACATGGTCAAGGCCCTGCACCGGGCCGGCATCGAGGTGATCCTCGACATCGTCTACAACCACACCGCCGAGGGCGGGGCCGACGGCCCGACCACCAGCTTCCGCGGCATCGACAACACCATCTACTACCTGCTCGACCCCTGGACCCGCGCCTACCTCAACTTTTCCGGCTGCGGCAACACCTGCAACTGCAACCACGTGATCGTCCGCAAACTGATCATGGATGCGCTCCGCTGGTGGGTGGTGGACATGCACGTGGACGGGTTCCGCTTCGACCTGGCCTCGATCCTCGGCCGCGACCGGGACGGCAGCGTGCTCGCCAACCCGCCGGTGGTGGAGATGATCGCCGAGGACCCGGTGCTCGCCGACGCCAAGATCATCGCCGAGGCCTGGGACGCGGCCGGCCTCTACCAGGTGGGCAGTTTCTCCTCGCACCGCCGCTGGGCCGAGTGGAACGGCCGCTTCCGCGACGACGTGCGCGCCTTCCTGTGCGGCCAGGCCGGCACGGTGCCGGCCCTGGCCACGCGCATCGCCGGCAGTTCCGACCTCTACCAGCGCCAGGGCCGCCGCCCGTGCAACTCGATCAACTTCGTCACCAGCCACGACGGCTTTACCCTGGCTGACCTGGTGAGCTACAACAGCAAACACAACCTGGCCAACGGCGAGGACAACCGCGACGGCGACAACCACAACCAGAGCTGGAACAGCGGCATCGAGGGGCCGAGCCGCAGCCGCGCCATCCAGGGTCTGCGCTCCCGCCGCATCCGCACCATGGCGGTGATCCTGCTTCTCTCCCAGGGCGTGCCCATGCTGGTGGCCGGCGACGAGTTCGGCCGCACCCAGCAGGGCAACAACAACGCCTGGTGCCAGGACAACGAGATCGGCTGGGTCGACTGGCGCCTGGCCGCACAACACTCCGGCCAGCTGCGCTTTTTCCGCGAACTGATCCGCCTGCGCAAGGCCCACCCGATCTTCCGCCGGGACGATTTCTTCCAGATGACCGACGCGGTGCACGGCCCGGAGATCAGCTGGCAGGGGCTCAGGCCCGGCGAGCCGGACTGGTCGGACGAGTGCCGCACCCTGGCCTTCCTGCTCAACGGCGCCGCCCTGGGCGACGAGGAGGACGACGACTTCTTCGTCATGCTCAACGCCAGCCGTACCACCGAGGCCCGCTTCACCGTGCCCGCCCCCACCCGGGAGCGGGGCTGGGTGCGGATCATCGACACCGGCCGGCCGGCCCCGGCGGACTTCGTTGACCCGCAGCAGGCGGATGCGGTAGAGTGCGGCGCATCGGTCACGGTGCGCAGCATGGGCTGCGTGGTTCTGCAGTCCCTGGTCAAGGAGGTGAAACGATGATCACCCTGCTCATGCTCGGCGATTCACTGGTGGAATGGGGCGACTGGCAGCGGTTCCTGCCCGGGGTGGCGGTGGTCAACCGCGGCCTGGCCGGCGAGATGACCGGCGAGTTGGCGGCCCGGCTGCACGACGAGATGGCGGCCTGCCCGGACCCGGACGCGGTGCTCGTTCAGTCCGGCACCAACAACCTGCTGTTCGGCGACCTCTACTTCCCCTACATCTTCGAGACCATGCTGCCGCGATTGCGCCACAGCTACCCGCACCAGCCGATCCTCGTCTGCTCGCTCACGCCCATGCCCATCGTCCCGGCGGCCGACCTCGCCCAGGTCAACCAGGGGCTCGCCCGGGCCACCGCGGCCGTGGCCAACGGCCACTTCCTCGACCTGGTCGGCCCGTTCACCGAGCGCTGCCTGCCCATCACCCTCCCCGGCTTCCTCGACGACCAGGTGCACCTGAGTTCGCGCGGCTACCAGGTGTGGGCGGACGAGATCAGCCGCGCCCTGGCCCGGCTCTTTCCGGACCGCACCGCCGGTTGACAGACCGCCCCGTGCTCCTTACTACAGTTCCCTGAAGCGGACCGACCTCATCGCCGGTCCCGCCGGGCACGGGCGCGCCATCCCGCGCCCGCCCTTCCAGCCACCGAACATTGGAGAATGTCCATGCCAGCCCTGCGCCCTGTTGCCACCTGTCTCGTCCTGAGCCTGCTGCTCACCCCCGCCTTTGCCGCCGACCAAAACCCCGCCCCGGCCAAGGCTGAACCGGCCGCCGCCGCATCGCTCGACAACACCGCCCTCACAGGCACGGTCCGCGAAACCATGAACGCCGCCGGCTACACCTACCTGCAGGTGGACAGCGCCGCCGGCCCGGTCTGGGTGGCCATCCCGGAAGGCACGGTGACCAAGGGCCAGCAGGTCACCTGCCTGCCGGGCATGGTCATGGAGAACTTCGCCTCCAAGACCCTGGGCCGCACCTTCCCGACCATTGTCTTCTCACCGGGCCTGCAGCCGGCAGCGGCGCAGGCCGCCGCACCGGTCCCGGTCCCGGCCGCGGCGGGCGGCGACAAGGCGGCCGGTGACTTCTCCGCGGCCCTGCAGGCGGAGGCTGCCGCCCCGGCCGGCGGCGGGGCCAACGGGGCGGAACTCAAGGGCGAATCCGGCGGCAGCCTCGGCGCCGTCGTGCCCTCGGCCGATGTCAACGTGCACAAAGCCACGGGCGAGAACAGCCGTTCCGTGGGCGAATGTTTTGCCCAGGCCAAGGAGTTGGACGGCAAGAAGGTGCGCGTGCGCGGCAAGGTGATGAAGGTCTCGCGCCTGATCATGGGCAAGAACTGGCTGCACCTCCAGGACGGCACCGGCAACCCGATGCAGAACCGGCACGACCTGGTGGTCACCACCCTGGACGAACCCAAGGAAGGCGAGGTGGTCACCATCGAGGGAGTGCTCGCCGCGAACCGGGACTTCGGCGCCGGCTACAAGTACGAGGTGATCGTCGAGGACGCCAGGGTGGAAAAATAAAGGAATCGCACCATGACCGCCCGCCCCCTGCACCCGGCCGAGATCGGCTTCGATTTCGACGGTGTCATCGCCGACACGGTCGAGGCCTTTCTGCGCCTTGCCTGCGAGCAGTACGGCCACTGCGACCTCCGGCCCGAGCACATCACCCATTTCCTGGTGGAGGAGTGTCTGGCCATGGAAGCGACCGTGGTCGAGTCGATCTTCACCGCGATCCTGCGGGACTCGGTGGGCGTCGGCCTGCAGCCCATGCCCGGGGCGGTGGAGGTGCTCGGCGAGCTGAGCGGGCGGGCGCCGGTGACCATCATCACCGCCCGGCCCGAGGCGGAACCGGTGCACCAGTGGCTGGAGGCGGTGTTTCCGGCGCCGGTGCGGCAGCGGCTGCGGGTGGTGGCCATGGGCGACCACGACGACAAGGCCCGGCACATCCGCCAGGCCGGGCTCACCGCCTTCATCGACGACCGGGCCGAGACCTGCGTGCAGCTGAGCCGGGCCGGCCTGGACGCCATTGTCTTTGCCCAGCCCTGGAACCGGGACCGGCACAGCCTGCCGACCGTGCACAGCTGGGCCGAGATCCGCGCTCTCTGCCTCTGACCCCGAGGAGAATTGCCATGCACTGCCCGGCCTGCGGCGCCACGGTCCAGACCTTTCGCAACCCCGTGCCCACGGTGGACATCATCATCGAGACCGCGGGCGGGGTGGTGCTCATCGAGCGCAAAAACCCGCCCCACGGCTGGGCCCTGCCCGGCGGCTTCGTCGACTACGGCGAATGCTACGAGGACGCCGCCCGGCGCGAGGCCGAGGAGGAGACCGGCCTGCGGGTCACCCTGAGCGAACAGTTCCACACCTATTCCGACCCGAAACGCGACGCCCGCCAACACACCGCCTCGACCGTGTTCATCGCCACCGCCGACGGCCAGCCGGTGGCCGCGGACGACGCCGTCCGGGCCGGGGTGTTCGGACCGGACAACCTGCCGGCGCTCGCCTTTGACCACGCGCGCATTCTCAGCGATTATTTTCGATTCAGGGAAACGGGCGAACGGCCGCGGCCGGACGACCGCTGAGCGCAGGGGCTAGTCGCGGCCGGAGGGCCTGACCTGGAGTTCGCCCAGGCGGAGGGAGCCAGCGGGCGCGGGGGCATCGCCCTCGGCCGGGCGGGCCGCGGGCGGCGGGGTGGGTTCGGGAGGACCGGCGGCGACCAGCGGCCGGATGTGGATCTGCTGCGCCGGCGCGGCCGGGGCCATCGGCGGGACGGGCGCATCCTTGCGGACCGGCCGCAGGAGCACGAACAGGACGACGGCCAGGACCAGGCCGAACAGCAGCGCGGCCAGCCACAGCCGCGGCAGGCGCCGCGCCGGCCGCCGCCGGTTGCGGGCCAGGGCCGGGTGCGGGGCCTCGTCGGCGGGCAGCGGCGGGGTGGCCTCCAGCCGGGTCTGCTCGAGTTCCCGCTGCACCGCGGTGTCGGTGATGCGCGCCAGCACCGCCCGCGCCCCTTCCAGGGCCTGGCGCTCGGCCGCCAGCCCGGGCACGTCGATGGCGATGCGCTCGATCTCGCGGAAGGTTCGCGCCGCCTGCTGGTGCCGCCCCTCCTCGGCATGGGCGCGGGCCTGCTGGCGCAGCCGCTCCACCTGGCCGAGCAGGCGGGCCAGCTCCGCCTCGAGCGTGTTCCGCTCCATCTCGCCGAGTTCATCGGCCAGCTGGCGGCAGAGAAAACGCGCCTCGAAGATGCGCCGCTCCCTGATGCGGGCCCGGATCAGGGCCGAGGGGTTGTCGACGTCAAGCAGGGGATCCGGTGTACTGGCAGTCATGGGGTATCCAAGGGGTCAGCGGCCCGGCCGGGGGTGGGTGCCCCGCCCGGTCCACGGCCGCGTCGCCCGCTCAGAACAGGAGTTTCAGGACCGTGTAGGTGACCAGCCCCGCGCCCGCGGAGCCGTAGAGCAGCAGTCAGGGCACACAGTCGCCGCCACTCCGTTTGTAAATGATCACGCACGCGGCGATGCCGACCAGCACCGCCGCGCCGATGCGCAGGTATTCGTTCATCGCGCCTCCTGCGGGAGGATTACCCTACCCTCTGATTTTTGCATCCTTTTTCTTGCGCAGGCGAATGGCCTTGGGGGTGATTTCGACCAGCTCGTCGTCGTTGATGTAGGCGATGCAGTCCTCCAGGCTCATCTCCACCGGCGGGGTGAGGATCACCGCCTCGTCCGAGCCCGAGGCGCGCATGTTGGTGAGTTTCTTGCCCTTGGCCGGGTTGACGATCAGGTCGGCCGGCCGGCAGTGCTCGCCGATGATCATGCCCGGGTAGGTGTCCACGCCCGGGCCGACAAACAGCCGGCCGCGCTCCTGCAGGTTGAACAGGGCATAGGCCACGGTGGTGCTGGGTTCCTTGACGATCATCACCCCGTTCACCCGGTTCTGGATATCGCCCGCGTACGGCCCCCACTCGCTGAAGATGTAGTTCATCACCCCCATGCCGCGGGTGTCGGTGAGGAAGGTGGAGCGGTAGCCGAGCAGGCCGCGGGTGGGCACCTTGAACTTCATCCGGGTCATCTCGCCGCCCACCTGCATGTCCAGCAGTATCCCCTTGAGCTTGCCCAGCTTCTCGATGACCACGCCCTGGTACTGCTCGTCCACGTCCACGGAGAGTTCCTCGTAGGGCTCCAGGGTCTGGCCGTCCACCTGGCGCATGATCACCTGCGGCCGGGTCACCTGGAACTCGTAGTCCTCGCGGCGCATCTTCTCGATGAGAATCGACAGGTGCAGCTCGCCCCGGCCCGAGACCCGGTAGCCGACCGCGTCGGTGAGCGGCTCCACCTGCAGGGCCACGTCGGCCAGCACCTCGCGGCTGAGCCGCTCCTCCAGGTGGCGGCTGGTCACGTACTTGCCGTCCTGGCCGGCAAAGGGCGAGTCGTTGGGAATGAAGTTCATGGAGATGGTCGGCGGGTCGATCTCGATGAGTGGCAGCGGCCGCGGGTCAACCGGGTCGGTGAAGGTGACGCCCACGGTCACGTCCTCCATGCCGGCGACCGCGACGATCTCGCCGGTGGAGGCGCTGTCCACCGGCACCTTCTGGTCGCCGCGGTAGGCGAAGATCTTGTTGATCCGCACCGGCGCGATGGAGCCGTCGAGCCGGGCCACGGCCAGGCTGGTGCGCAGGTCCAGGCAGCCGTTGACGATGCGGCCGATGCCCAGCCGGCCGAGGTAGGGCGAGTAGTCGATGGTGTTGATCTGCAGCTGCAGCGGCGCCTCCGGGCTGCCCGCGGGCGGCGGCACGTGGTTGACGATCATCTCCGACACCGCCCGCATGCCGGTCTGCGGGGTCACCGGCTCCGAAGGATCCATGAGCGCGAAGCCGGCCTTGGCCGAGGCGTAGACCACCGGGAAATCGAGGATATGGTCGGGCGCGCCGAGGCGGGCGAGCAGGTCGAACACCTGGTCCACGGCCCAGTCGCAGCGGGCCGCCGGCTTGTCGATCTTGTTGATCACCACCAGGATCGGCAGGTTGGCGGCCAGGGCCTTCTTGACCACGAAGAAGGTCTGCGGCATGGGCCCTTCCTGGGCGTCGACGAGCAGCACGGCGCCGTCGGCCATGCGCAGCACCCGCTCCACCTGGCCGCCGAAATCGGCGTGGCCGGGGGTGTCGATGATGTTGATGCGGTAGTCGCCGTAGAGGTAGGTGCCGTTCTTGGAGGCGATGGTGATGCCGCGCTCGCGTTCCAGGTCCATGGAATCCATCAGCCGCTCGGCCACCTGCTGGTTGTCGCGGAACATGCCGCTCTGCCGGAAGAGCTGATCGACGAGGGTGGTCTTGCCATGGTCGACGTGGGCGATGATGGCGACATTCCGAATATACTTCTGCTCCATGGGACTCCTGCCCGGGACGGGCGGTGGGTGATTGACGGATCGCGGCACAGCCGGCGGCAGGCGGGACAACTCCGGGGCGGGAACGGGTCAAGGGCGAAGCGAAGGGCCCGGGGACAGGAAGGGCCCGGAACGGGTCGGCCGTATGCCGGCGGCAGCGAAAAAGAGGGTTTTTATACAGGAGGAACGACAGAAAGACAAGAAGATTGCTGAGGCTGCCGGCTACCAGCCGGCAAAAACCTCGCGCCGGGCCGCGGCGGAGCGCCGCAGCACCGGGATGCCGACATCGACGTAATCGATGACCAGGGCCTTCTTGCCCTCGGCCGGCCGCATGATCCGCCCGACCACCTGGAGCAGGCGGCCCTCGAAGCGGATCGGCGTGGCCAGCACCAGGGTGCTCAGCCCGGGGCAGTCGAACCCCTCGCCGATCAGCTGCAGGGTGGCCACCAGCACCGGCACCCGGCCGGCCTGCACCGCCTCGACCACCTGCAGCCGCTGGTCCGGGCCGGACTGGCCGGTGAGCACGGCCGCGGCCACGCCGTCGGCGGTGAGCAGGTCGGCCAGTGCCTGGCAGTGGGCCACCCGGTCGCTGACCACCAGCACCGTACCCTGGTGGCCCTGGCGGACCAGGCTGGCCACGTCCGCGGCGATCTGGCGGTTGCGGCGGCTGTCCTCGGCCAGGGCCTTGATCAGCCGGGGGTATTCGCCCTGGAAATCACGCACGAACCCGGTCGGCCGCTGCTCCAGCTCCGGCCGGACCACCGCGCCGCTGGCCTCGAGCATGCGCCCGTCCACCGCGTGCACCCGGTCGCCCATGCTGATGTGGATGAGCCGGGTCATGCCGTCCTCGCGGCGGAAGGCGGTGGCCGACAGGCCGAGCATGGAGTGGCAGTCGAAGGCGGCCACCACCTCGGTGAACAGGCTGGCCGGCACCCGGTGGCACTCGTCGACCACCAGCTGGCCGAACCGCGGCACCAGGGTGTCGAGGTGCTTGCGGGCGGTGTTGACGATGGCCACGGTCACCGGCTGCAGGTCGATCCGGCCGTCGCCCGCCTGGCCCGCGTCGATGCCGAGGAACTGGCGGATGCGCTGCCGCCACTGCTGCATGAGTTCCCGGGTGTGGACCAGCACCAGGGTGGGCTGCTGGCGCCGGGCGATCACCGCCAGGGCCATGACCGTCTTGCCCGAGCCGGTGGAGGCCTCGAGCACGCCGAAGGAGTGGGCCAGCACCGCGGTCACGGCCGTCTCCTGGTAGGGCCGCAGGGTTCCCCGGAAGGTGAGATCGATGGGCGGCAGCAGACGGCGCTCGTCCACCAGCTGCGGCGAGACGCCGGTTTGCCGGCGGCAGAGGCGCACCGCCCGGTTGCCGAAGCCGCGCGGAAAACAGAACCGGCCGTTCTCCTCGCGGAAGAAGAAGAGCTGCGGCTTGAGCTTCTTGCCGATCCAGCGGCCGAATCGTTTGGCGTCCTGGTACCTGGGGTTGTCGATGGTCAACTCGGCCCGCAGGGTGGCGAGCAGCGAGGGCGGCGCGTTTTCGAGGCAGCACTCGTGGTGCACGCTCAGCCGTACCGGGTCCGCCGTGGTACCGTCCGTCCCGCTCACCACGGTGCCGCCTCGCCGCGCATCCGACCCGAACGACCGGCGGCCAAGGTCCGCGGCCGCGCCTTTTTGCCGCCTGCCAGCTTGACAGAACAAAGAAAATAGAGCATCTTAGCACCCGCCGCGGGGCTTGAGCCAAGCCGCGCCGTGCAGACGATTCCGTTCCCCGACCGCGGTCCGCCGCTGTCCCGGCGCCCCGATCCCATCGCTTCTCTTCCCGTACAGCCCATGACCATGCACACCTGCCTCCGCGCCCTCTGTCTGTTCACCGCCCTCCTGCTGCTGCCGCACGCCGGCTACTGCGCCACGGCCAACGCCACCCCCCTGCGCGACATCGTCCTCACCATGCCGGCGGAAACCGTGCTCGCCTCGCTGCAGAAGGTCCTGCCCCTGGCCATCCCCTCGCAGCACCCGGGCCTGCAGGGCGACATCGTGCTCGAATCGCTCGACCGGCTGTCCATCGCCGACAACGTCCTGTCCGTGCACGGCGTGCTCAGCGGCAAGAACCTGGTGATGGCCACCAACCTCGCCGGCCAGAACATCCAGCTCAAACTCGGCCAGGTGACCCTGCCGATCCACTGCGACCTGCACACCCGCTTCGACCGGGCCCAGGGCAAACTCTTTGTCCGGCCGCGCTTCGCCAACGCCGGCCAGGCGCAGACCGCCAACGGCCAGGCGGGCTCGCTCGACCCGCTGCTCGGCGCGCTCGGCAGCCGCGAGTACCCGGTGGACCTGGAGGCCCTGCAGATGCTCAACCTCCGCATGGGCGAGCGGACCATCCCCATCGCCATGCAGCCGGTGAACATCACCGGCACGGACAACTCCCTGATCTTCCGCCTGCTGCCCCGGGTGGGCAGTCCCAGGTGATCCGCACCCCCGACGCGACGAGGCCCATCATGCCTGAAAACTGCCTGTTCTGCAAGATTGTCCGCGGCGAGATCCCGGCCGTGAAACTGTACGAGGACGACGAGGTGGTCGCCTTCCGCGACATCGCCCCGCAGGCCCCCCTGCATGTGCTGGTGATCCCGAAGAAGCACCTGGAGGGACCGGCGGCAGTGGCCGTGGAAGACGAACAGGTGGTGGGCAGGATGATGCGCGTGGGCAACGAGATCGCCGTGCGCGAGGGTTTCCCGCAGTACCGGACGGTGTGCAACAACGGCGCCCAGGCCGGACAGACCGTGTTTCACCTGCACATGCACATCATCGGCGGCCGCAGCATGAACTGGCCTCCGGGCTGAGGCCCGCGCTTTTCCCGGGCCGGGGCCGGCCGGCCCCGGCTCAGGCCGAAGCGAAGGCCGCCGCCAGGGCCTCGTTCAGCTGCGGCAGCGAATAGGGCTTGGCCATGGTGCCGCTGAAGCCCCACTCGTGGAAGCGCCGCATGGCCGGGTCCTGCGGGTTGCCGCTGGAGGCGAGGATGCGCGCTCCGGGGTCGCGGGCGAGGATCTCCGCGGCCATCTCCAGGCCGCCCTTGCCGCCGGCCACCTGCAGATC
>ERZ1645187.723-NODE-723-length-32304-cov-11.568328_pt1 | contig 32304 bp, 38 predicted proteins | sample MGYA00575352_ERZ1645187 | MGnify/ENA primary metagenome ERZ1645187 (study PRJEB40837, sample SAMN11349314) | freshwater sediment metagenome | isolation source: river sediment | host: Sediment | place: India: Wazaribad , New Delhi | collected 2017-02-21 ... | reverse complement strand
TCGGAGGTAGAACATGAACGTCAGAAAATTCATCGCCGCCAACGCAAGGGATGCCCTGAGGAAGGTCAAGGAGACACTGGGTAACGACGCCATCATCCTGTCCAACCGCGGCGTTCCCGGTGGTGTGGAGATCATGGCCGTCGCGGCACGGGACATGGCCATGATCGTGCCGACCCCGGTGGCTGATAGCGCACCGGCCCAAAGACCGCAGGCGCAGATGGATGCTGATGACGACTATCGCGTCGTACTCAATTCGGCGCGGGCCCGCATTTCCCAGCCGGTTCCTCCGGCGCCCGTGCCGCCTGCCCCCCAGGTCCAGCGCCCGGTCATGCACCAGGCCATACTCCAGAAGCCGGCGGCGACGGTAAATGCCGGCATTCCGAAAAGCAGTGCCCTGCGCAATCTGGAAATGAATCGTCCGGCAGTCCAGTCGCAGCCGCAGCAACGACCGGCGCCGGTTGCCCAGCCCGTCGTTCAGCCCGCCCCGGCTGCGCAAGCAGCTGCTCCGCGGCGAGCCGAGGCCGAAGTGGTGCCGATGGAGGTCATGGAGGAAATTCGCTCACTACGCAAGATCGTCGAGCAGCATCTGGCGGGTTTCGCCTGGGGCGAGGTTGCCCGTTCGGAGCCCGTGAAGACCGACATCCTGCGCCAGATGCTGGATGCCGGATTCTCACCGCAGTTCGCGCGCGACCTGTTGTCCGATCTGCCGCAGGAAATGAGCAATGTCGAGGCCATGGCCTGGGTCAAGGGTGCGGCCGACCGATCGCTGACCACGATTGGGGTTGAAAACGATATTGTCGATCGAGGCGGTGTCTATGCCCTGGTCGGCCCCACCGGGGTGGGTAAAACGACCACGACCGCCAAGCTGGCCGCTCGTTGCGTATTGCGTCATGGACCGAGCAAGGTGGCCCTGGTGACGACCGACGGTTACCGGATCGGCGCCCACGAGCAGTTGCGCATCTATGGCCGCATCCTTGGTGTTTCGGTTCATCTGGTCAAGGATGCCGTCGAATTGCGCCAGACCCTGCACGAACTGCAGAACAAGCACATGGTATTGATCGATACCATGGGTATGAGCCAGAAGGACAAGCTGGTCCCGGAGTTGACCGACATGCTGGCCGGCTGCGCCGTGCAGCGTCTGTTACTGCTCAATTCGACTGCCCGAGGCGATACGCTCGATGATGTGGTGCGTGCCTACGCCGGAGAGTCGCTGGCTGGTTGCATCCTGACCAAGATCGACGAGGCGGCCAGCCTGGCAACAGCGCTCGACGTGATCATGCGCCACAACCTGAAGTTGCTTTATGTCTCGAACGGCCAGCGCGTGCCGGAAGACCTGCACCTGCCGAACCGCAGCTATCTGCTGCACCGCGCCTTCAAGGACGTGCCTGAAACTTCCCCGCACAAATTCGACGGCGTCGAACCGGCGATGATGATGGCCAATGCCGGCATGGTTGCGGTTGGGGGGCGTCGTGGCTGATTTTCGCGTCGATCAGGCTGCCGGCTTGCGTCGCCTGCTCGGTGGCGGACAGCAGTTGCAGGTCGTCACCTTTGTCGCAGGTTGCGAGGGGGTCGGGCGCAGTGTGGCAGTAGCCAACATTGGCGTGGCGCTGGCTCGCTTGGGCAAGGAAGTCCTCATCATCGACGAGCACGCCCCGGGTGACGACATCGCCTCGACCTTCGGCTTGATCGCCCGGAGTGATTTGCTCAACGTGGTGCAGCGCGAAACCCCGCTGTCGCAGGTGCTCCTGCAGCCCATGCATGGCCTGCGGGTCTTGCCGGCGGCCAAGGCAGTCAAGAAGCTCGGGCGCCTGTCGCTCGGCCAGCAGCAAACCCTGCTTGATGCGATGTCCGGCCTTGAGCGTCCGGTCGACGTGATCCTGGTCGATGCCAGTACGACGCACCCGCATGGCTTTTCACCATTCGGCCTCGCTGCGCAGGAGGCGGTGGTCGTGCTTTCCGGCAACAGCGCGTCGATCACCGAAGCCTACTCGCTGATCAAGAAGGTCAGCCATGCCTTCTCGCGCAAGCATTTCCGCATATTGGTGAACAAGGTGCGGAGTCATCCCGACGCTCGCTCGATCTACGAAAATATCGCCCAGGTAGCGGCCCAGCGCGGCATTGCCCGTCTCGACTATGCGGGAGCCATTCCGCTCGACGAAGCCTTGCGCCAGGCGGCGCAACTCTGTCGCCCGGTGCTGGTTCAGGCGCCGGAATCGCCGTCGTCGGTCGCCTTCCGCGATATTGCCTCGGACATGCTCTACTGGCAGCGCAGCGAAAGCGAGGCCGGCGGGGTCGAGCATTTCATGCAGCAACTGTTACACTTGAGCCAACGCATAACCCCGAACGTACTTCGAGCCTGATGTATACCGCTGCCGGGCAGCCAACTAGGGAACAGTTGGTTCAGCGCTTCATGCCGCTGGTCAAACGCATCGCCTATCACTTGATGGCACGCCTGCCGCCCAGTGTGCAGTTTGACGACCTGGTGCAGAACGGCATGCTCGGCCTGCTCGATGCCATTGATCGCTACCAGGAAGGTTTTGGCGCCCAGTTCGAGACCTATGCAACGCAAAGGGTGCGTGGCGCAATGCTCGACGGCCTGCGTGAAAACGACTGGTTGCCGCGCAATCTGCGTCGCGAATTGCGCCGTATCGAGGCGGCCATCAGTCAGTTGGAGCATGCTCACGGTCGGGCGCCGTCAGAGCGGGAACTGGCCGAGGCGCTCGGCATGACGCTGGCCGACTACCAGAAGACCCTGCAGGATGCACGCGGCCATCAACTGGTCTATATCGAGGATTTTTCCGGTGAGGGCGATGAGGACTTTCTCGAGCGGCATTTCACCGATAACGATGCCGATCCGGCGAGCATCCTGGAAGAGCGGGGCGTCAAGCAGCTGCTGGTCTCGGCCATTGGCCGCCTTCCCGAGCGCGAGAAAATGATGATGGCGCTCTATTATGAACAGGACCTCAACCTGCGCGAGATCGGCGAGGTCATGGGGGTGAGCGAGTCGCGTGTCTGTCAGTTGCACAGCCAGGCCATCGCCCGCCTGCGTGCCCAGATCGTTGGCGAAGTGCCCAAGGCGGCCAAGCGCCTGAAGGAGAAGGCGCGTGGATAAAATCAGCCTGGCCGGCCTGGCCATTGGTCTGGTGGCCATCATTGGCGGGCAGATACTCGAAGGCGGGCACGTCGGATCGCTGGTCCAGCCCACTGCACTGTTGATCGTGCTGGGTGGCACCCTGGGGGCCGTGTTGCTGCAAAGTCCCTTCCACATCTTCCGCCGCGGCATGGCGATGGCCAAGTGGGTCTGGGTACCGCCGGTAATCGAGCAGAAGCGGCTGATGGAGCAGATCCTGACCTGGAGTCAGTTGTCCCGTCGCGAGGGGCTGCTGGCCTTGGAAAACCAGATCCCGCGTGTGAAGGATGAATTCACCAAGCGCGGACTGCAATTGCTGGTCGACGGCGCCGATCCCGAGCGCATTCGCGAATTGCTTGAAGTGGAGATCGATACCTTCGAGGACGAATGGCGGCAATCTGCCAAAATCTGGGAGTCGGCGGGAGGCTATTCGCCCACCATCGGCATCCTGGGCGCCGTCATGGGCCTCATTCATGTGATGGAAAACCTCTCCGATCCGACCAAGCTGGGGGCCGGTATTGCCGTGGCTTTCGTGGCAACGATCTACGGGGTGGGCCTGGCCAACCTGGTGTACCTGCCCATTGCCGGCAAGCTCAAGTATTACATCGGTCGCATGGTGGCCACCCGGGAAATGCTGATCGACGGCCTGGTCGGCATCGCTGTCGGCGACAACCCGCGCATTATCGAAGGTCGCCTCAGGGGCTATCTGCACTAATGGCCCGCCGTCGTCGCGAGGAAGAGCACGAGAACCACGAGCGCTGGCTGGTTTCCTACGCCGATTTCATTACGCTGCTTTTTGCTTTCTTCGTGGTCATGTACGCCATTTCCTCGGTCAACGAGGGCAAGTACAAGGTCCTCTCCAATTCGCTGACCAACGCATTCAAGAACACCACGGCACAACCCGGCGGGCAGCCGATCGTGACCATTCAGGGGGCTCCGCTGCTGCCGGTCAAGCCCGTTGCCAGGCCGGACAAGTTACCGGACCAGAAGCGGGCGGATGACAGGAAGAGCGAGCAACGGCAGAAAATGAAGAATGTCGCCGACGACATCAAGAATGCCCTGCAACCGCTGATCGCCCAGGGCAAGGTCAAGCTGCTGGAAACCAGCCGCGGAGTGACCATCGAAATCAACGACAGCATCCTGTTCCCGCCGGGCCAGGCCGGGCTGCAACCGGCCTCGATCAATGCCATGCAAGCCATCGCCCAGGTGCTCGCCGCATCGGACTTTCCGATCACTATCGAGGGGCATACCGACAACGTACCAATCAGCACGCCGCAATTCCCCTCCAATTGGGAACTGTCGGCCATGCGGGCAACGACGGTGCTCCGCCTGTTCAATGATGGTGGCGTCGGTGCCGAGCGATTAACTGCAATCGGCTACGGGGAGACGCGCCCGGTGGCAACCAACACGACCATCGAAGGGCGTGCGCAAAACCGCCGCGTCAGCATTCTGATCGACTCCAATCGGCCGGAAGAGCCAACCGAACTGAAGGAAGCTCGCTTGTTACAAGGGCAGTGAGCCCCCGGTCGATGCAGGTGTTTGCCGCCCGTTTTGGGGCTGTTGCCGCGTAAGGCGTTTCAGGCCGAATCGATAATCCGGCTGCCGCTCGTCGGCATGGTCTGGCCGCTGGCGCCATAAAGGGCCGGGTTTTCCGCCTGGCGGGTCAGGGCAGCCAGCAGTTCGGTCGTCTGCCGGGCGTGCATGTCGAGCAAGCGGGCGTTGATCAGATGTGTGTTCTTGGCTTGCCGGGCCAGTTCCAGCAGTTTTTGCCAGCGTTCAGCGACCAGGCGTTCGCCCGGGTTGTTTTTCAGCCAGGCTTCCATTGCCAGTGGGGCGCGCTCGTTCGGTGTGACCCCGATGGCGAGCAGGCGCTCGCCTTCCAGGGTGTTGAGCTGTTCGACCAGTGCGGATTTTTCCGCCGTCAATGCCGGCAGCTCGGCGATGCGCGCATGCTTAAGCGTGTCCTGTTCCTGCTGCAGTAATGAAACAAAACGGGAAATCAGTGCGATTTCCCGTTCGATCAGCTGGGCGATGGTCGACATCAGGCCTGGCGCTGATTGCTCGATTTGCTGACCAGGTCGCGGGCGGATTCGAGCAGGCGGTCAGCGATAGCCTCCGGATTGATCTTGAAACGACCTTCCGAAATGGCCTGCTTGATTTCCTGAATGCGAGCCGTATTCACCGGTTGCTGCTCCATGCCGTGCAGGTTGCCGGCCAACTGGCTCAGGCTGACTGCATCCTGGGCAGGGGCGGGGGCCGCTTGCTGGCGGCTGGCTGCATTGCCGGAAACGGCAGTGCTGGCGGGCTTGTAGGTGCTGTCGATCTTCATGGCGATCTTCTCGAAACTTTGGGACTTGACCAGTTTAACGGCATAGCCATTTAAAACTTTAGCCTAAAAGGAAATTTCTACGCTGCCATCGGCGCGGGCGATACCGCTGACGGTCTGCCCCGAGGCCATGCGGACCTGCGCGAGCTGGCCTTCCGCGGCATTGTTCAGGGCTCGGCCTTCAGCCGTCACGGCGAAGCTGCTCCCGCGGGACACCACACGCACCGACTGCCCCTGGCGGATGACCAGTGGCGCCAGCAACTGGTCGCTGCGCAAGGGCTGGCCGGTGCCCAGGGAATTGCGCAAGGTCTTGCCGATCGCCGCTTGCGGGTCGGTAATGATGCCGGTGGGCAGGGCTGCCAGGTCGCCGGAGATCACCCTCAGATCGGCAGCCGCCACGGTCTGCCCGGCGGCGAGCGGACGGGCGGTGGCGACATAGTCGCCTGAAATGGCGATCTGAACGGGCACCAGAACGCTCCACACATTGGGCCCAAGGCAGCGCACCCCGACATGCGTGCGGCCGCTCAGGCGCGTACCTGGCGGCAGGAAACCCTCGTGCGCCGTACACGGTGGCAGGCGGCTGACATCAAGCTTGCCGACGGTCAGCTGAACCTTGCCCGGCAAGCCTTGTGTTTGCAGGCGGGCGAATCGTTCGGCGGTGTCGATGACGATATCCGTTTCGGCCGCGCGGAGTCCGGTAGCGCAAAACAGGATCAAGGTGAGGCAGAGGTAACGAAGCAGCATGCGGCCATTTTGCCTGACTCGCCGTTGGCCTGGCCATCCCTTGCGGCAAGTTTTGCCGATTGCCTTGCCGCCCTGGCCAAAAATGCCCGGCAAAAGGCTGGGCCAGTGGTGTGGCACGGAGCGTGCTTTTAAAAGACCGAACTCTGGAGCGAATGATGGCAAATCTCGAACAACACGTATCGGTTTACAGTCAGGCCCTGAATCTGCGCACGCAGCGTCATCAGGTGTTGGCCTCGAATATCGCCAATGCCGATACGCCCAATTACAAGGCTCGCGATTTCAACTTCACGACTGCCATGCAGAATGCCCTGTCCGGACGGGCGCAGGCTGGCGGCATTGCCCTGGCCACCACCTCGGCCGGCCATATCAGCGGCGGCAGTGGCGGCGGGGCCGCACAACTCCAGTTCCGCAAGGAAACCCAGTCGGCGGTCGATGGCAATACGGTCGACATGGATGTCGAGCGCGCCCAGATCACCGACAACGCCATGCAATACCAGATCCTGACCCAGCTGATTGGCGACAAGTTCAAGGGCATTCGCAGTGCCCTGGCTTCGACCAACTCCTAAGGTGCAATCATGAGTCTTTTCACTGTCTTCCAGGTTTCATCGAGTGCCATGACGGCCCAGTCGATGCGCCTCAATGCCGTGGCCTCCAACCTGGCCAACGCCGACAGCGTCGTCTCCGCCGATGGCAAGCCCTATCGCGCCAAGCAGGTGGTTTTTGAAGCAACGCCGATGGGTAATACCGGCGAGTTGTCCAAGGGCGTTCGGGTTCGTCAGGTCGTCGACGACGCCTCGCCACCGCGCATGGTCTATGACCCGAAGAACCCCGTCGCCGACGAGAAGGGCTATGTCGCCTTTCCCAACGTCAACGTGGTCGAGGAAATGACCAACATGATTTCCGCCTCACGTTCCTACCAGACCAACGTCGAGGTCATGAACACCGCCAAGACCATGCTGCTGCGCACCCTGAGCATCGGCCAAGGCTAACCGGAGTAGATCCCATGAGCACCGTCAATTCGACCCCCAACACCAACGACCTGATCAAGGCGCTGAACGGCAGCAACGGCTCCAGCGCCAGCAAGGGCAAGACAGCCCAGGATCTGCAGGACAACTTCCTGACCATGCTGACCACGCAGTTGCAGAATCAGGATCCGCTGAACCCGATGGACAATGCGCAGATGACCTCGCAGCTGGCCCAGATCAGCATGCTCGAAGGCATCCAGGGCCTGAACACCACACTGACCACCCTGCTGTCCTCGTACAACACCTCGCAAGCACTGCAGGCGGCCGGTGCCATCGGCTCCAACGTGCTGGTCGAGGGCAATCGCCTGGCGCTGACCAACGGTCAGGCACAGGGCGCGGCAACACTGGGCAGTTCAGCCACTTCCGTCATCGTCACCATCAAGGACAGCACCGGCAAGACCGTGCAGACCCAGGAGCTGGGCAAGCAGCCAGCCGGCACCGTCGCCTTCGAGTGGGACGGCAAGAACGCCAACGGAACGCAAGTGCCCGACGGCAACTACAGCTTCTCGGTCGAGGCGAGCGCCAACGGCAGCAAGGTAAGCACGACGCCGATTCAACTTGGCACGGTATCTGCTGTAGTCAGAAGCGGCACCTCCTTCGTACTTGAGCTTTCCTCGGGCGAAACGGTCGCTTTCGATGACGTACTGCAATTCATGTAATTTCGGGAGACAGCAATGGCATTCCAACAAGGGCTGAGCGGCCTCAATACATCCTCCAAGGCGCTGGATGTCACCAGCAACAACATCGCCAACGCCAGCACCGTCGGTTTCAAGGGTGCAGCCACCCATTTCGCCGACGTCTATGCCGCCTCGCTGTCGGGTGGCGGCGCTTCCCAGGTCGGTATCGGTGTTTCGCCAAGCGCCATCGTGCAGCAATACACGCAGGGCAACATCACGACGACCAGCAATTCGCTCGATATCGCGATCAACGGCAACGGTTTCTTCCGGATGTCGCAGGACGGCGCGGTGACCTACTCGCGCAACGGCCAGTTCCATATCGACGCCAACGGTTTCCTGGTCAATGACACGCAGGACAACGTGACCGGCTACATCGCCGATGCCGCCGGCCTGATCACGGCCAGCACGCCCGAGTCCCTGCGCATCTCGACGCGCAGCATCGATCCGGTGGCGACCGGGGCCAGTGGCTCGTCCCGGTCCGGGGTCTTTGCCTCGCTGCAACTGGACTCAACCCAGGCGACGAAGACCTGGGTGACGCCGGCGACTGCCACCCAAGCTCCGAACACCAATACCTACAATTACTCGACGGCGCTGACGATCTACGACTCGCTGGGTAATCCGCACAGCATGACGATGTATTTCACCAAGGATGCCGTAGCGGGTACCGATGCGGCAGGTACGACCGGCGCCTGGAATGTTCACTACCAGGTGGATGGGGTCAATGGTGAGAGTCTGACGCCATCGATGGGTGCAACCCGGTTGAATTTCAATTCCGGTGGGACATTGATTTCGCCGACTGCCGCCAGCAACGTCACCATTGATTTGACTGGGGTAATGAACGCCAATGGTTTGACCAACAGCGCTACCCCTACCTTGTCCTTCCCCATCGACTACCGCGATTCCACCCAGTTCGGTGCCAAGTTCAGCGTCAACGAGCTGACCCAGGACGGCTATACCTCGGGCAACCTGGCCGGCCTGTCGATCGGTCCGGATGGTGTCATCCAGGGCAACTACAGCAACGGCCAGACGAAGAACCTGGCGCAGATCGTCCTCGCCAACTTCACCAACCCGAACGGCCTGATGTCGGTCGGCAACAACGCCTGGATTGAAACCGCGAGCTCGGGCCAACCCAAGGTCGGCACGCCCGACACCGGTACGCTCGGTGTTCTGCAATCCGGTGCGGTCGAAGAGTCGAACGTCGACCTGACCGGCGAACTGGTCAACATGATCGTCCAGCAGCGCAACTACCAGGCGAACGCCCAGTCGATCAAGACGCAGGACCAGATCATGCAGACCCTGGTCAATATCCGCTAAGTAAGCCGGGACTCGTCACATGGATCGTCTGATCTACACCGCGATGACCGGCGCCAAGCATGTCTTCATGCAGCAGGCCGGTACGGCGAACAACCTGGCCAACGCCAGCACCATCGGCTTCAAGGCGCAGGAGCATCGCTTCCGCGCCGTGCCGGTGATCGGCGAAGGCATGCCGACGCGGGCGTTCACGGTGGATGCCTCGGTCAGCGACGTGATGGACGAGGGGCCGCTGATGTTCACCGGCCGCAACCTCGATGTGGCGGTCAATGGCAGGGGCTGGATCGCCGTGCAGTTGCCCGATGGCAGCGAAGCCTACACCCGCGCCGGCAGCCTGGATGTCGATGTCACCGGCCTGCTGCAGACCAAGAGCGGCCATACCGTGCTCGGCGACGGCGGCCCGATCAACATCCCGCCCGACAACAACATCGAGATCGCGCCGGATGGCACGGTGTCGGTGGTGCCCAACTTCGGTACGCCGAACAACGCCAATGCCATCGGCCGCATCAAGCTGGTCAACCCGCCGGAGGCCGACCTGGTGCGCGGTGCCGACGGCCTGTTCCGCCAGCGCAACGGCCAGCCGGCCGCTGCCGACGAGCGGGTCAAGCTGGCTTCCGGCACGCTGGAGGGCAGCAACGTCAATGTCACCGATTCGATGGTCAACCTGATCAGCCTGGCCCGCCAGTTCGAAATGCAGGTCAAGATGCTGCAGACGGCGGATACCAACGCCCAGCGCGCTGACCAGTTGTTGTCACTGAATGCCTGATTTCCCGATAGGAAAAAATCATGATCCGTTCCCTGTGGATTGCGCGTACCGGGCTTGATGCCCAGCAGACCCAGCTTGATGTCATCTCGAACAACCTGGCCAACGTCAGCACCAATGGTTTCAAGCGCGGCCGCGCCGTGTTCGAGGATCTGCTGTACCAGACCCTGCGCCAGCCGGGCGCCCAGTCGTCGCAACAGACGCAGATTCCCTCCGGCCTGCAGCTCGGCACTGGCGTGCGCCCGGTATCCACGGCGCGCATCTTCACGCAGGGCAACATCCAGAAGACCGACAATTCGCTCGATGTCGCCGTGCAGGGCAACGGTTTCTTCCAGGTCTTGCTGCCGGATGGCACCACCGGCTACACCCGCGACGGCTCCTTCCAGAAGGACAACCAGGGCCAGATCGTGACGGCCGACGGTTACCCGGTGCAGCCGAACATCACCATCCCGGCCAATGCCCTGACCGTCAGCATCGGTACGGACGGTACAGTCTCGATCACCCAGTCGGGCACCGCCGCAACGACCCAGATCGGCAGCATCCAGCTGGCGACCTTCATCAACCCGGGCGGCCTGCAGAGCATCGGCCAGAACCTGTTCCTGGAAACTGCTGCCAGCGGCACGCCGACCCCGAACACCCCGGGCACCAACGGCGCCGGCATCGTTAACCAGGGCTACGTCGAAACGTCCAACGTCAACGTGGCCGAGGAACTGGTCACCATGATCCAGACGCAGCGCGCCTACGAATTGAATTCGAAGGTGGTATCCACCTCCGACGCCATGCTGGGGCGGCTCACCCAGTTGTGAGGTAAGACCATGAAACACCTGTCCTGGCTCTTCCTGCTGGTGACGGCAGCCTGTTCGACGGTGCCGCCGACCAATGTGCACCAGCCGATGACCATGCGCCCGACCCCGCGCCCGGAGGCCTTCAACGCCAATGGCGCCATCTACCAGGCGGTGTCGGCCCGCCCGCTGTTCGAGGACCGCCGCGCGCGTTACGTTGGCGACACGATCACGGTCAAGATCACCGAGAGCACCACGGCGTCGACCAAGTCCAACAACAAGGTAGACAAGTCGAATACCCAGAAAGCCTCCATCGGCGCCTCCACCGGCTTGTTCAGCCGCGTCATGCCGGGAGCGGCCGAGCTGTCGGCCGGCAGCTCGACAGCCTTCAGCGGCAAGGGCGAGGCCGCCAACAACAACATATTCACCGGCAACATGACGGTGACCGTGATCGACGTGTTGCCCAACGGCAACCTGCTGGTTTCCGGCGAGAAGCAGGTATCGGTCGGCGAGGAGCAGGAGTTCGTGCGTATTTCCGGCGTCGTCAACCCGAGCTTCGTCGATGCGAACAATACGGTCGAGTCGTCGAAAATTGCCGATGCCCGTATCGAATACAAGTCCTCCGGGCAGATGGCCGAAGCGCAGACCATGGGCTGGCTGGCACGTTTCTTCCTTAATGTACTGCCATTCTAGGAAACAAATGGCGGAGGCGTGACATGAAGGCAAAAAGCGGCAAAGTGTTCCGGCAGGCGGCAATTCTGGCCGTCTGTATCCTGCCGCTCTGGAGCCAGCCCGTCCTGGCCGAGCGCATCAAGGATCTGGCCAGCATCCAGGGCGTGCGTAGCAACCAGCTGCTCGGCTACGGCATCGTGGTTGGCCTCGACAACACCGGCGACCAGACGACACAGACCCCGTTCACCACCCAGGCCATCGGCAACATGCTGTCGCAGATGGGCGTGAACCTGACGGCTGAACAGTCCCAGAAGCTCCAGCTGAAGAACGTGGCCGCCGTGATGGTGACCGCCAGCCTGCCGGCCTATGCCAGGCCCGGCCAGCCGATCGACGTGACGGTTTCGTCGATGGGCAACGCCAAGAGCCTGCGTGGCGGCACCTTGCTGATGACCCAGATGAAGGGTGCCGATGGCCAGGTGTATGCCATGGCCCAGGGCAACGTGGTGGTCGGTGGTGCCGGCGCATCGTCCGGTGGTTCGAAAGTGACGGTCAATCACCTGTCGGCCGGTCGGATTCCGGCCGGGGCAACGGTCGAGAGAGCCGTTCCAACGGCACTTGGCCAGGGCGGCATGGTCTATTACGAACTGGCCAATACCGATTTTGGCACGGCACAGAAAGTGGTCGATGCCATCAACCAGATCACCCAGCCGGGTACGGCGCAGGCCATCGATGGTCGACGCATCGCGGTGCGCGTGCCGGAAGACAGCGATGCCCGTGTCGCCTTCCTTGGCCGTATCGATAACCTGGAAATCCAGCCGGTCGTCGGTCTGGCGCGTGTCATCGTCAATTCGCGCACCGGCTCGGTGGTCATGAACCAGAAGGTGGCGCTGGATGCGTGTGCCGTGGCGCATGGCAACCTGTCGGTTGTCGTCGATGCGCCGCAACCGCAGTTCGGGCAGGGCGCCGATATCCAGGTCAAGCAGGACAACGGCAGCCTGATGAACGTGAAGGCTGGCGCCAGCCTGGCCGAGGTGGTCAAGGCCCTCAACGCCCTGGGCGCCAACCCGATGGATCTGCTGGCTATCCTGCAGGCAATGAAGGCCGCCGGTGCCTTGCGCGCCGAGCTCGAAGTGATCTGACGGCCATGGCGATCAATACCCAGAATCTGCCGAACCGGGCGGCATTCGACATCAAGTCGGCGCAGGATCTGCGCACCCAGTTCGCCAAGAATCCGCAGGAAGGCCTGAAGGCGGCAGCCGAGCAATTCGAGGCCATGTTCCTGCAGCAGGTCATGAAAAGCATGCGCGATACCGTGCCGCAGGATGGTCTGCTCAACAGCGACAGTTCGCGCTTCTATACCAGCCTGCTCGACCAGCAGATGGCACAGAACATGGCCAGCAGCGGCAAGGGCATCGGTTTTGCCCGCCTGATCGAGCAGCAACTGGGCAAGAACCTCGCGGCGAGCCAGGCAAGCGCCGAACAGACAGTGCCGGCAAATGCTGCCGCTGCCGGCAACGCGTTGCCCATGTCGGCATCCGATGGGCGTCACCTGCGCACGCAGGCCGTACCCTCGTCCGTGCCAACTTCGGCGGCCTATGCCGCTTTGCAGTCGGCAACTACCTCGGTGACAAATCAGGCGGCTGGCGCCGCGATGAGCGATGCCGACCTGCCGCTGTCAGCCCGCGAATTCGTCGGCCGCGTCTGGCCGCATGCGGTCGAGGCCTCGCGCTCCACCGGTATCTCTCCGCAGTTCCTCGTTGCCCACGCGGCACTGGAGAGCGGCTGGGGGCGTAACGAGATTCGCCAGAGCGATGGTTCGGCCAGCCATAACCTGTTCGGCATCAAGGCCGGCAAGAGCTGGAACGGTTCCTCCGTGGAGGCGGCGACCACCGAATACGTGGGCGGCGAGGCCCAGTCCACGGTCGAGCGTTTCCGTTCCTATGGCTCGTACGAAGAGGCTTTCCGCGACTATGCCAACCTGCTGCGCAACAATCCGCGCTATGGCGGCGTGATCGGTTCGCAGGATGGCGCGGAGTTTGCTAAAGGATTACAGAGGGCTGGTTATGCCACTGATCCGGCCTACGCCGACAAGCTGAACCGGATCATCAACGGCCCGACCTTGCGCATGGCGCTGGTCGGCTAAGGGTCAAGTAAATCCCGTTTGTGCCGTTAACAGGCGGGAAGGAGAAAATTCATGGGCAGCGGTTTGATCAGTATCGCCATGACCGGCATCAATGCCGCTCAGGCCGGCTTGTTGACTACCGGGAACAACATTTCCAACCTCAGCACGGAAGGTTATACCCGTCAGCGCACCCTCCAGGCGTCGAACCCGAGTGTGATGACCGGTGCCGGCGGCATCGGCCAGGGGGTGCATGTGGTCACGGTCGAGCGCATGTTCAGCCAGGCGCTGACCACCCAGGTACTCAATGCGCAGACCAATGTCAGTGCGCTCGACACCTATTACGCCCAGGTTTCGCAGATCGACAACATGCTGGCCGACAAGGAAGCCGGGCTGACGCCGCTGATGCAGAAGTTTTTCGATGCAGCGCAGTCCGTGGCCACCAATCCGTCGTCGATCTCGGCACGCCAGTCCATGGTGTCGGCAGCCGAAACGATGACGACCGGTTATCGCAGCATGTACGAGCGCCTGACCGAGATCGAGGCGGGGATCAATTCCCAGGTCAGGGATACCGTCGGTCAGATCAATACCTACACCGAGCAGATTGCCGACCTGAACGAAAAGATCATTTCGGCCAGCGCCATCGGCGGCCAGCCGGCCAACGACCTGTACGACAAGCGCGACAAGCTGGTTGCCGACCTCAATGAGCTCGTCAAGGTAACGGTGACGAGCAATACCAATGGCAGCTACAACGTGTTTGTCGGCAGTGGCCAGCAGCTTGTGGTTGGCTCTCAGGTCACCATGATGTCGGCCGAACCGGCCTCGGCCGACCGTTCGCGTAACGTGATCGGCCTGGTCGGCCCGACGGGCAACATCCAGGAGTTGCCGGAGTCATTGATCAGCGGCGGCAAACTCGGTGGCTTGCTCAGTTTCCGTAGCGAGGCGCTGGACGCTTCGTTCAATCAACTGGGCCTGATGGCAACGAGTTTCACCCAAACCTTCAATGCCCAGCACGCGCTGGGGCGCGACTTGCTCGGCAACGCCAATGGCAGCGCCAATTTTGTCGGCGAGTTCTTTTCGGTTGGTGCGCCCGATGTCATCCCGAATTCGAAAAACGCAACCGGCAGCCCGACGGTTTCCGTTACCTTGGATCCGGTTACAAGCAACGGGACGAACTACTACTCGAATCTGACCGCCAGCGATTATCGTTTGTCTTTTGAGTCCGGCGCCCTGACCCTGACCCGGCTGTCGGACAATACGTCGTGGACCGGTGCCAACGTGGGGGCAATCAACACCCAACTGGCCGGCAGTCCGCAAGGTTTCACGCTGTCGGCGGGAGCGGGGGCATTTGCCAATGGCGACAGCTACCTGATCCAGCCGACACGTGATGCAGCGCGTCACTTCGCTATCAGCGACAAGATTTCGGCCGATCCGCGATTGATCGCCGCCGGGTTGTCGGGTGCAATTGCCGCCGGAGCGGTGAGTAACACCGGAACGGGCGGCGTGAGTTCTGTTTCCTATGCTGCAGGCTTCACCACGGGCAGTGCGCTGTCACTGAACTACAGCGCAGGTTCACTCAGTAACTTCCCGGCGGGGAGTTCAGTCACTGTCGGCACGACAACCTATCCCATTACGCTCTCAACCGACCCGGTGCCCTACACCGCTGGCGCGACCATCACTATCAACGGTGGGGGCTGGTCCGGGGTGTCGCTGGTTCTGTCTGGTACCCCGGATAACGGAGATAGCTTTAGCCTCACGGCCAATTCAGCTATGGGTGTTGAGGATGGCCGCAATATCGTCAAGCTCGGCAACTTGCAGACGCAAAACACCATGCTGGGCGCCAACGCAACCTATCAGGACAACTATGCTGCCTTCGTGAACGATGTCGGCAACAAGACCGCTTCAGCGGAAATCTCATCCGTCGCCCAGACCAGCCTGCTCAAGCAGGCCGTCGCCGCCCGTGAGGCGGTATCCGGGGTCAATAGAGATGAAGAGGCAGCCAAGCTGATCGAGTATCAGCAGGCTTATCAGGCATCCGCCAAGGTTATTGAAATTGCGTCCAATCTGTTCGACACCCTGTTGTCGATCGGCCGGTAAGCGCAGGAGAACATCATGAGCATGCGCATCAGCACCATGCAGATTTACAACGGCGGTACCGCCGGTATCCAGAATCTGCAAAGCGACCTTTATTCCGCGCAAAACCAGGTCAACACCATGCGGCGTATCGTCACGCCGAAGGATGATCCGATCGGCGCCGCCCAAGCCCTGATGGTTACGCAGGCGGGGGCTGTCAACGAGTTGTACCAGAAGAACCAGGGAGCGGCCGATAGCAAGTTGGCGGCGCTGGACAGTACCTTGCAGGGCATCAGCGAAGAACTGGTCAGTATTTACGAGAAGTCGGTTGCCGCCGGTAACGGCGCCTATTCCGATTCCGACCGCAAGGAGATTGCCGCCGAACTGACCGAGCGCCTCGACAGCCTGGTCAGCCTGGCCAATACCCAGGACGGCAACGGGCGTTATGTCTTTGCCGGTTTCCAATCGACGACCAAGCCCTTCAGCGGCTCGCCGGTCACTTACGCCGGGGATGACGGCCAGCAAAAGCTGCAGGTAACGGCCAGCCAGTTCGTGACGACCAACCTGAGCGGCAACGATGTATTCGTGAATGTTGTCGACGCCAATGGCGTGTCGACCGGACAGTCGATGTTCCAGTCCGTGCAGGACATGATCACCTTCCTCAATACGCCGGGCGGTTCGGCTGGTAGTCCGGCCTACACCGATGCCCTGAAAAACATCAGCGCCTCGATCGACAATGTCCTGCGCAACCAGGCCACTGTCGGCGCCCGTCAGTCTTCGCTGGAAAGCATGAGCAACACGGCCGAAGACCGCAAGGTGCAATACGCCCAGCAATTGTCGGCTATCGAGGATCTGGATTACGCCAAGGCGATCACCGAGATTTCCCAGAAAAAACTGCAATTGGAAGCCACGCAGGCGACCTTTGCCAAAACGGCGCAGTTGTCCCTGTTCAGCTACATATGAAAGCCGGTTTTGTTCCGCTGGCGCTGGTAAGCGCGGTGCTTGCCCTGTCCGGCTGCAGTTCGACCGGCTCTGGCGGTACGCCCCTGATACCCGACAAGGCCATCCAGCTGACTGCCGGTACAGCCGTTTCCATGTCGACCCTGGTGGCGGCCGCGGCCCTGGGGGCGGTGGCTTACGTCGTCTATGATCCCTTGGCCCCGAACTGGGAAATCGAGGAGTCCCGCCTGAACGACAGCACCTATCGTTTCTCGATGAAAATGAAGCGTTACCACACCGGGGGCGCGGGCGAGTCCATCCAGATTCTCAAGCGGCGGGCCAGCCAGTTGCAATTTGAGCAGGGCTTCGGCAGCTATCAGATCATGGAGTATTCCGAGGGTATCGACTCGCAGACCATCGGCGCCCGGCGTGTGGCGGAAGGGGTGGTCAGGCTGGTCCGCCCGCAGCAGGCAGATTCTTTCCTGCTTAACTGATTCAGGGTCTGGCTGGCACAACATAGCCCAGCATGGCTTCCATGCCGAGTTCGAAGATGCCCTGGATCGGCGTCGCCATGTAGTTGAGGCTGACTGCCAGCGCGAAGAAGCCGCCCATCAAGGTGAGCGGGAAACCCAGGGCAAACAGGTTGAGTTGTGGCGCAGCGCGCGTCAGCACAGCCAGCGCCACGTTGGTGATCATCAGCGCTGCCACGATGGGCAGCGACAGCAACAAGCCCGCCGAGAACATCTTGCTGCCCAGCTCGGCCAGGTTGAGCCATGATCCGGCGCCCAGCGGCGTGGCGCTGACCGGGATGGCCGTAAAGCTCTGGGCCAGCGTGGCCAGATAGAGCAGGTGCCCGTTCATCGACAGGAAGAGCAGGAGCGCCAGCAGGTTGAGAAATTCGGCCACCACCGGCGTCTGTGCCGAATTCAAGGGGTCGTAGAAGGTGGCGAAGCCGAGGCCCATCTGTGTGCCGATGAATTCGCCCGCCATATGGAAGGCGGTGAACACGATCTTCACGGCAAATCCCATCCCGACACCGATCAACAGTTGCTGGGCCATGATCCACAGCCCGCCCAGGGAGGCCGGCTGCACCGCCGGCATGGGCGGCAGGCTGGGCGTCAGTGCGATGGTGATGGCCAGTCCGAGAACGAGCCGCACGCGCCGCGGCACGCCGTTGCTGCTCCACAAGGGGGCGGTGGCGATGAAGCCGAGGATGCGGCTGAGGGGAAAGATGAAAGCCACGATCCAGGCATCGATCTGGGCCGAGTCGATGCTGATCATGCGTTCAGCCGATGAGTTGCGGGATGCTGCCGAACAGGCGCTGGATGTAGTCGATCAGGTATTGCAGCATCCAGGGCCCGGCGAGAAGGAGCACCACGAACATGGCGACCAGCTTGGGTACGAATTGCAGCGTCGATTCGTTCAACTGGGTAGCGGCCTGGAAGATGCTGATGATCAGGCCGACGACCAGGGCCGTGACGAGCATGGGGGCCGCGATGAGCAGCGTCACCTCGATGGCCTGCCGGCCGATTTCCATGACGATGCCCGGCGTCATGGCGTAAAGCTCTGGACCAGGGAACCGATGACCAGATGCCAGCCGTCGACCAGAACGAACAGCATCAGCTTGAAGGGCAGGGCGACCATCACCGGCGACATCATCATCATGCCCATCGACATCAGCAGGCTGGCGACCACCATGTCGATGACCAGGAAGGGAATGAACAGGATGAAGCCGATCTGGAAGGCCGTTTTCAGTTCGCTGATCACGAAGGCCGGGACCAGGATGCGCAGCGGGGTGTCTTCCGGCTTGTCGATCTTGTCGATCTTGGCGATGCCGGCAAACAGGGCCAGGTCAGATTCCCGCGTCTGCTTGAGCATGAAGCCGCGCATCGGAATGGCGGCGCGCTCGGCAGCCTGCATCACGTTGATCCGGTTTTCCGAAAGAGGCAGGTAGGCTTCGGTGTACACCCTGTCGAGGACCGGGCTCATCACGAAGAAAGTCAGGAACAGCGCCAGGCCGACAATGACCTGGTTGGGGGGCGCCGTTTGGGTGCCCATGGCGTGGCGCAACAGGGACAGGACGATGACGATGCGCGTGAAGCCCGTCATCATCAGCACGACGGCCGGGATGAAGGTCAGCGCCGTCATCAGCAACAGCGTCTGGATGGTCAGCGAATACGTCGTACCCCCGCCGGCGGCCGGCGTACTGGTCACGGCGGGCAGTCCGCCGGCCGCCTGGGCGAATGCCAGACCGGCCGGCAGCAGCAGCACGAGAAAGGCGAGCAGGCGATTAATCATGGTGCTGCCGATTGGCAATGCCCTGCAGCCATTGGGCGAAGGGCTTGTCGGCACCGGCTGGCAGGGCGCCCTCGGGCAGGCTGCCCCTGGCCAGGCGATGCAGGGTACGAATTTGCCCGGGAACGACGCCGATGACCAGCCAGTCGTCACCTACCTCGACGAGCACGATGCGCTCGCGCGGGCCGAGCGCCACGCCGCCGATCACTTTCAGGCCGGCCTGGCCGAATCCCTTGCCGCCCGAAACCTTGCGCGCCATCCAGGCGGTCGCTGCGAGCAGGCCAACGATGAGAATCAGCGCAAACCCGGCTTGCAGGTAGGTGCCCGACGATACGCCCGGCGAAGCGGCTTCGCTGGCCTGTGCGGCAACCGGGAAAAGCAGGAGAAGTGTGCGTAGCAAGGCGGGTTTCGGCAGCGGAAATCGTAGCCCGCTATCTTAATCGAAACTCCGCAGGGCGTTTAGCGATTGATCTTACGCATCCGCTCGGAGGGGGTGATGATGTCGGTCAGGCGAATACCGAATTTGTCATTGACCACGACCACCTCGCCCTGGGCAATCAAGGTGCCATTGACCATCACATCCATCGGCTCGCCGGCCATGGCGTCGAGCTCGACGACCGAGCCGTGGGCCAGTTGCAGCAGGTTCTTGATGGTGATCTTGGTGCGCCCCAACTCGACCGTGATCTGGACAGGGATGTCGAGGATCATGTCGAGTTCGTTCATCATGCCGCCGTTGCCGCCAGGCCCGCCGAAAGACGGGAAGATGTTGGCAGGTTGCGCCTCCATGGCAGCCGCCGGAACATCGTCGGTGATCGCCTGTTCGGCCATCGCTGCGGCCCAGTCGTCCTCGCTGATCTGGCCTTCGTCGGCGTTGCCCATGTTCTCGATGTTTTCCATTTCGTCAGCCATTTTTGTCTCCAGTGGCCGGGGGAACTGCTGGTGCCTCCGGCGGGGCGGCGATGAATCGCTCGACCTTCAATGCGTATTGGCCATTTTGTTGACCGTAGGTGCACTCCATCAGCGGCACGCTATCGACCAGGGCCTCGATTTTTTCCGGGATGTTCAGGGGGATGACATCGCCCACCTTGAGCTTGAGGATCTGTCCCAGCGAAATCTTCCCCGACCCCAGTTGCGCCACGATTTCCACTTCGGCCCCCTGCAATTGCTTGCGCAGCGTGCCGATCCAGCGCTTGTCGGATGACAGTTGGTCGCTCTGCATGGTGCTGTAGAGCAGATCGCGGATCGGTTCCAGCATCGAATACGGGAAACAGATGTGCATGTCGGCCGTCGCGCCGCCGAACTCCAGCGTGAAGGTCGTCGACACGACGATTTCGGATGGCGTGGCGATGTTGGCGAACTGCGAGTTCATTTCCGAGCGGATGTACTCGAAATTGATGTCGTACACCGGTTTCCACGACTTGCTGTACTCGGTGAACACGACATTGAGCAGGCCCTGGATGATGCGCTGCTCGGTTGGCGTGAAGTCGCGGCCCTCGACCCGGGTATGGAAGCGGCCGTCGCCACCGAACATGTTGTCGACCACCAGGAAAACCAGGTTGGGGTCGAATACGAACAGCGCCGTGCCCCGGAGCGGCTTGGCAATGACCAGGTTCAGGTTGGTCGGTACCACCAGGTTGCGGATGAATTCGCTGTACTTCTGCACGCGGATCGGCCCGACCGATATTTCGGCGTTCCGGTGCATGTAATTGAACAGGCCGATGCGCAGGTAGCGGGCGAAACGCTCGTTAACCAGCTCCAGTGTTGGCATCCGGCCACGGACGATCCGCTCCTGGGTGCCGATGTTGTAGGCACGAACCCCCCCGCCTTCACCCTCGCCCGCCTCGGGTTCATCGGTTTCGCCGGTGACGCCCTTGAGTAGGGCGTCTACCTCGTCCTGGGAGAGAAAGTCGCCGGCCATGGCTCCTTACTGGATGATGAAGGAGGTGAACAGGACCGACTTGACCGGGCCTTCCGGCGGCACCACTTCGCCCTTCTTGTTCTTCTTCGGCGGTTCGATCACGCCGTTGATTTCATCCTTGAGCGCCTCGGCCAGTTGTTCCTTGCCCTCCTTGGGCAGCAGTTCGGAAGCCTTCTTGGAAGAGAGCAGCAAGGTGATGTTGTTGCGAATCTTCGGCATCACGGCCTTCAGTGCAGCATCTGCTGCAGCGTCCTCGATTTCCAGCGACAAAACCACTTGCAGGTACTGGTCGCCGGTTTCCGGCACCAGGTTCACGGTGAACGGTTCCATGTTCACGAAGACCGGCGCTGCCTGGGCATCCTTTTTCTTGTCTTTCTTCTTGGGCTTGGCGGTTTCCTCGGCGACTTCCTCGTCGCCTTCCTCGTGGTCACCCTTCTTGAGCAGCATGAAGGCTGCTCCGCCACCCAGAACCACCAGCAACACAACAGCCAGGATGATGATCAACAGTTTCTTGCTTTTCTTGGGGGCGGCTTCCGCCCCTTCTACCGCTGCCTTGGCATCCTTGGCCATGTTCCCTCCTGTCTAGATGTCCTTGTTCGTCAGGCGAACAGGTCTACAAGTCCCCGGCCGTGGTGCAGAGGCGTTGCAATACCTGCGACTGGCGCATTGTCATTGGCCGGGAGTATAGCGTTTTCAAGGCTGGATTGGGCTCTGTTCGGCGTCTGGAAGGCGTTGTTCGGGTTCTGTTGTGCCAGATTGGCACCGACGTTGGCATCCCCCAGATTGATGCCGGCCGATGACAGCATTTCACGCAGTTGGGGAAGCGAACTTTCGATCGCCTGGCGGACTTCGGCATGCGGTGAGGCAAAAACCGCGGTTGCCTGATCGCCACTGAGACTCAGGGTGATCTGCACGGGGCCGAGCTGTGGCGGGTTGATGTTGATCTGGGCAGTCTGCTGGTCATTTTTCGCCATCCACACGACCTTCTCACCGAACTGTTGCGGCCAGGCCTCGGCGTGGAGCGGTGTGCTGATACGCGTCTGCGGGTTGGGCACGGCATCCTGGCGGTGCATCACAGCCGACAGGCTGCTGGAAAAAGCGGGTGAATTGCCGGGAAGTTCGCCAGGAGCGGCAATATTTGCCGTCTCCACCTCGGCGAGGGCGTTGGCAGCGAGGGGGCCGCCAGGCGTGCCGCCTTTTCCGGCCAGCAGGTCACGGGCGGCTGATTTGGCCGTATCGGCCAGTACGTTTTCCTGTCTGCGCTTATTGAGATCGTCGCTCAGGGCCATGTCTTTGAGACTGCCATCGCTTGCCTCGTCCAGCGCCAGTGAGCGGGTCTCCACCGGCTTGGCGGCCGGTTGCATCTGCGCATTGCCCATCAAGGCTACGAGGGCCGCGGGGTCGAAGGCTTGCAGGCTATCGCCGGGTGCTTTTTCGCCAAGGGTTTCCGCTTCGGCGGCTGCGCTAGTAATCGCCTGGTCAGTGCTCAGGCCATTGCCTTGCGCGAGCATGGCAGCCATGGTCTGCCCCGAGAGCAGGGCCGCGAATTCACCGGGAACGCCCGTGCCGGCGTCGGGTGTGCTTGCGGTTGTGGGGGTGCTGGCGGTGGTGCTGATATTGGCAATGACGCTGAGGCCCATGGCCCTCTCCCGAAAATGACTATTCGGGGATAAGTCAGCAATATGCGTGCCCGTCAGTATTCCTGATCCGGGTTTTTCGGGCTGCCGAATTTCCGGGTGGTGAATTCATCCTGCAATTTTTGTTCGATCTTGTTCTCGCGCTGGCGTTCCCGCGCATCGTGCCGTTGCGACAGGGTGTCGATCGCCTTCAGTTGCTTGTTCTGGGCCTTCCACTCTTCCTGGCCGGCCTTGGTGCTGCGTTCGGAGTTTTCCACTGCCAGCTTTTGTTGGGCTATGGCCTCGTCGATGCGGGCCAGGAAGTCCTGGTAATTCAACATGACCAGGCGCGTGATGCCCTGGGCGATGCTTTCGCGCAGGCGCTGGGCGTATTCCTCTCGATACTGCTCGAGCATCTGCAGCCGGCTGCGCTGGCTTTGCTCGGCCGCGATCAGCTTGCCGAGGGTACGTGTCGCCTCGTCGGTACGCGTCTGCATCAACTCGAGCAGGGGTTGCAGGGAAAATGGTTGGGCCATGGCCTATCAGATCAGTGCTTTCAAGGCTTCCAGACTGCTCGGGAAGTTCGACTGCTCAATCAGTTGCTGCTGCAGGAAACTCTCCATTTGCGGATAGAGCGCGATCGCCTGGTCCAGCACCGGGTCCGAGCCGGGCGCATAGGCGCCGACCGAAATCAGGTCGCGCGAGCGTTGGTAGCGGGCAAAGAGCACCTTGAATTTGCGGATCTGGTCGAGGTGCGGCGTGTCGATCAGGTTGACCATCGCCCGGCTGATCGATTGCTCGATGTCGATGGCCGGGTAATGCCCGGCATCGGCCAGGGTGCGCGACAGGACGATGTGGCCGTCGAGAATGGCGCGGGCCGAGTCGGCGATCGGATCCTGCTGGTCGTCGCCCTCGGCCAGGACGGTGTAGAAGGCCGTAATCGAGCCGCCACCCTCCGGGCCGTTGCCGGCGCGTTCGACCAACTGCGGCAGGCGGGCGAATACCGATGGCGGATAACCGCGGGTGGCGGGCGGTTCGCCGATAGCCAGGGCGATTTCGCGCTGGGCCATGGCGTAGCGGGTGAGCGAATCCATGATCAGCAGAACCTGCTTGCCCTGGTCGCGAAAATATTCGGCGATGGTCGTTGCGTAGGCTGCGCCCTGCAGGCGCATCAGGGGGCCGGTGTCGGCCGGGGCGGCGACGACGACGGAGCGGCGCATGCCTTCCTCGCCGAGAATCTGCTCGATGAATTCCTTCACCTCGCGGCCGCGTTCGCCGATCAGGCCGACGACGATGACTTCGGCCTCCGTGTAACGGGCCATCATGCCGAGAAGAACCGATTTGCCGACGCCGGAACCGGCGAACAGGCCCATGCGCTGGCCGCGTCCAACAGTCAACAGCGCGTTGATGGCGCGGATGCCGACATCGAGCGGCTGGTCGATGGCCGCCCGCATCATCGGGTTGAACGGGCGGCTTTGCAGCGAACGTGTGGTGTCGATGGTCAGTGTGCCCTTGTTGTCGAGAGGGCGCCCCACCCCGTCGACGACCCGGCCCAGCAACTGGTCGCCGACCGGCACCTGCTTGGCCCGGTCGATCGCCCGGCGGCGCCGGAACTGCCCGGTATCCATGCGCAGCGGCGCAGAGGGCAGATCGACTGCCTCGACCCGGGCGCCTGGCGCCAGGCCGAAGACATCGTCCGACGGCATCAGGTACAGTTTTTCCCCGGCAAAGCCGACCACCTCGGCCTCGACCGGAATGCCGCTGGCCGGAATGATGCGACAGGTACTGCCCAGGGGCAGTTTCAGCCCGCTGGCTTCCATCACCAGGCCGTTGATGCGGGTCAGCCGGCCGCTGGGCCACAACGGCTGCGCCTGGCTGACGGCAATCTGGCAGTTGGCCAGAAAACGTTGCCAGCGGCCGATATGCTCGGGCGAGGTCAAGTGTTCGACAGCCATTCCTTGGTTTTGAGCCCCATGGTTTCCAGCACGCGTCGCCAGCGCACTTCAATGCTGGCATCGATCTCGCTGCTGCCGGCCTTGACCAGGCACCCGCCCTCGGCGATGTTGTTGTCCGACACGATATGTGCGGTGGTATGCGCGAGTTGCTCCTTGAGCTGGGGGAGCAGGATTTCGGCATCGGCCGGGTTGAGGTGCAGCGAAATGGCGCCGTGATGCAGCGGCAACTCGGCCAGTGCCTCGCGGATGGTCGGCAGCAGCAGCTCACGCCTGACTTTCAGGCTGCTGCGCAGCATCTGCGAAGCTACTTCCAGTGACAGGTCGAGCAACTGGTCAGCTATCTCCTGGTCAAGCTGGGTCAGCGATGCCTGCAGATTGCCGATCAACGTCGCCAGGTGGGCGATCTGCTCACCGGTACGCGCCGAGCACTCGGCTTCGGCTGCGGCCAGGCCTTCGTCGTAGCCGCGCTGGTAGCCTTCGTTACGCGCTTCTTCGTTGATGCGCGCCAGGTCCTCCGCTGTCGGGAATGGAATGTCCACGACCATCTCGCCGGCTTGCTCCGCTGCCGTGGCAAGGTTCGCTGCCTCTTGCGCCGGAGGCGGGCTGCCTGCCCTGGCCGGCTCGCCACCGGCCTGGGCGGGTTTGTCGAACGAGCCGGCTTGCCAGCGCTGGTAGCCGGCCAGTTGTTCCTTGGGAATGACGCGCGACATGCTCAGACCATCTGCTCGCCGCCGGCGCCGCCGAGCACGATCTGCCCTTCGTCGGCCAGGCGCCGCACGATCTTGAGGATTTCCTTCTGTTCGGCTTCGACTTCGGACAGGCGGACCGGGCCTTTCGATTCGAGGTCTTCGCGCAGCATTTCGGCCGCCCGTTGCGACATGTTCTTGAATATCTTCTCGCGCAGTTCCGGCGAGGCGCCCTTGAGAGCCAGGATCAGCGAATCGGACTGAACTTCGCGCAGGATGAGCTGGATCGAGCGGTCGTCGATATCCATCAGGTTCTCGAAGACGAACATCTCGTCGAGAATCTTCTGCGCCAGATCCGGATCGTATTCACGGATGGCATCGACTACCGATGTCTCGTTGGCAGTGCCGATGAAGTTGAGGATTTCAGCCACCGTACGCACACCACCCATTGCGGTTTTCTTGATGCTCGCCGAACCGGCCAGGATGCGCATCATCGCCTCGTTCAATTCACGCAGCGCGGCCGGCTGGATGCCCTCCAGCGTGGCGATGCGCAGCACCACGTCGTTGCGCAGGCGCTCGGTGAAATGGTTGAGGATCTCGCTGGCGTGGTCGTGCTCCAGGTGCACGAGAATCGTCGAAATGATCTGCGGGTGCTCGTTCTTGATCAGGTCGGCAACGGTGGCGGCATCCATCCATTTGAGGCCCTCGATGCCCGAGGTTTCGCCGCTTTGCAGGATGCGCGAGATCAGGTTGGAGGCCTTGTCGTCGCCCAGCGCCTTGGTCAGCACCGAGCGGATGTAGTTGTCGGTATCGACATGGACCGCCGCGTGCTCCTCCGCCACGCTCAGGAATTCATCGAGGATGCCTTCCACCTTGGCGCGCGGCACCGACTTCAGGGCAGCCATGGCATGGCCGATTTTTTGCACCTCGCGCGGCCCGAGATGCTTCAACACTTCCGCAGCGTGGTCCTCGCCCAGGGCGATGAGCAGCGTGGCACTCTTCTCGAGGCCTTCTTCCGGACTAGTTGCCATTTGAACCCATCCAATCCTTGATCATGTTGGCAATGGCCTTGGGGTCCTTGGCCGCCAGGTCGCGTGCCTTCTGGACCTTGACCGCAAAGTGGTCGATATGGACTGTCGCACCTTCCTCGCCTTCTTCCGTGTCGCCGGAAATTCCGCCGGCACCGAAGAGGCCGCCTTCGCCCTCGCCAGCCCCGGGTTTGTCGCTCTCCGGAGGTGGGAACATGGTCTTCAGCGTCGGCTGGATCACCTTCAGGTAGAGGAAGGCGACGATGCCGGCGATCAGCAGGTATTTGAGGATGTCCTTCAGGAAGGAAACGTTCTCCGGATCCTTCCAGATCGGCAGTTCGCTTTCGCTCTTGTCGATCGCCGTGAAGGGGGCGTTGGCCACCGACAGCGAGTCGCCGCGTTCCCTGGTAAAGCCCATCGCCTCGCGGACCAGTTCGTTGATCTGCTTCATTTCCGCATCGGGAATCGGCTTGGTGATCGGCTTGCCGGCCTTGTCCACATCCTTGCGGTGATTGAGCACCACGGCCGCCGACAGGCGGCGGATATTGCCCATGCCCTGCCGCGTGTGGCGAATGGTCTTGTCCAGTTCGTAATTGATCGTCGCGTTCTTGGTGGTGCTGATCGGCTGGCCGGCCGCGTTGAGCGGGGCGGTGACGCCGGCTGCGTCGACCTTGCCCGGCGGTTGTTCGCCCGGCCTGGCCGGCTGGCCTGCCGGGGCCGGTGCGTTGCCGACGGGCGGCGTGGTCAGCGGGGCGGTAGCGGGAACCGGTGGCTGGTTGGTCAATGCCCCCGGCACGCCGCCCGCCGCCTGGTTGACGCTGGCCGTTTCGTTGTTCTGCTGGCTGCGGATGCTGGTGCTTTCCGGCATGTTGTTCGGACGATAGGTCTCGGCCGTCTGCTCGGTCTGCGAGAAATCGACATCGGCCGCCACCTGCACCTTGAAGTTGTCCTGGCCGAGCAGCGGGCTGAGGATTTCGTCTATGCGCTTGATGATGCTGTTTTCCACCTCGCGCACATACTTGATCTGCGCCGGGTCGAGCCCGGCTTCGGTCAGCTTGCTTTTCAATTGCGAGAGCAGCGCACCGCTCTGGTCGATGACGGTGACGTTGGAGGACGGCAATTGCGGCACGCTCGACGAAATCAGGTGCGTGATGCCGGCGATCTGCCCGGCATCCAGTGCGCGGCCGGGGTACAGGTTGAGCATGACCGAGGCGGTCGGCTTCTGCTCCTCGCGCACGAAAACCGAAGGCTTGGGAATGGCCAGATGGACGCGGGCCGACTGTACCGAACCGATCGACTGGATGGTGCGCGCCAGCTCACCCTCCAGGCCGCGCTGGTAATTAACCTGTTCGGCAAACTGGCTGACGCCGAACTTCTGGTTTTCCATCAGTTCGAAGCCGACCATGCCGCCGCGCGGCAGACCCTGCGAAGCCAGCTTCAGGCGCACCTCGTGAACCCGTTCGGCCGGCACCAGCAGGGCGCCGGAGTCACTGTAACGGTGAGGGATGTTCTGCTGTTCGAGCACGGTGGCGATCGAGCCGCCATCCTTTTCGTTCAGATTGGAAAAAAGAACTTTCCAGTCCGGCTGCCGGCTCCACAGGATAGTGCCTACAATCACCGCGATGATGGCGGCGATGGCCACCATGAAGATGATCTTCTGCTGGCTACTGAGCCGATTGAAGGCGTCGCGCAGACGCTCCACCGGATTTGTCGCCGGTGGGCTTCCTGCTGTCGTCTCGGTAGTTGCTGCCATCAATGCTCGGGTGAAATGCGGTGAAACAGAAGAAGAATCAATCAGGAAGCCAAATTTTCCTAGAAATATTCTACTATTACCGCGCCTTAATTCACCCTATCTTTTTCAATGTCCGCTCCCCCGGCTGCCGCTGTGACGCCTGATTCCGACAACAAGACCGCCGAATTGCAGCGGGCATTTGCCATGTTCAATCAGGTCTCGGCCGAGTTGACGCAGGCATACGAAGCCCTGCAGGCGCGCGTGGCCTCGTTGACCGAGGAACTGGCTGTCGCCAATGGCGAGTTGCGCCGGCAGTTTCAGGAAAAGGAAGCGCTTTCCGAGCGTCTTTCCTCCCTGCTCGATGCCTTGCCGGCCGGTGTCGTGCTGCTCGACGCGGCGGCCTCGGTCGTTGCGGTGAATCCTGCCGCCTTGTCTTTTTTCGGCCCCCATATCGTCGGGCGTCACTGGGGCGACGTGGCGCGCGATTACCTGGAGCCGACGCTGACCGTGGGGGAATGGCTATGTGGCGGCGGGCGTGTCTCGATTGCCGAGAGCGCCTTACCCTCGGCCGGCGGCAAGATATTGCTGGTCCATGACGTGACCGCGGCGCACCAGATGAAAACCGAGCTGGAGCGCAACCAGCGCCTGGCGGCAATGGGCGAGATGGCGGCCTCGCTGGCTCACCAGTTGCGTACCCCCCTGGCGGCTGCACTTTTGTATACGTCGAATCTCGGCCAGCCCGGCATGGCCGACGAGGCGCGAGCCCGTTTTTCTGACAAGGCCACAGGGCAACTGCGCCGCCTGGAGCGCCTGATCCAGGACGTGCTGCTTTTTGCCCGCGGGGAGAGCATCGGGCGCGACGTGATCGACGCCGGCGATCTGCTCGGCGAAGCGGCGCAGACCGTCGAACCCCTGATGCGCGAGCATGGACTGGAATTTGCTGTGTTCGATCACTGTGAGCAGGCCGTGATCGTCGGCAGCCGCAAGGCGCTGTTCGGCGCTCTGGTCAACCTGCTGGAGAACGCCATGCAGGCCACACCGGCAGGCGGCAAAATTTGCCTGACCGGCAATCGGCGCGGCGATCTATTGGCCATCGGCGTGCGCGATAGCGGCCCGGGAATCAGCCAGCAAACCCAGGCGCGCATCTTTGAGCCCTTCTTCACGACCAAGGGGCAGGGCACGGGTCTGGGCCTCGCCATTGCGCTGGGCGTGGCGCGGGCGCATGGCGGTACGATCGAACTGGTTTCCGAACCCGGCCAGGGTGCCGAGTTCGTCATGACATTGCCGGTTGCTTCGGCAGAGCGCGAAAGAGATGAGAATGTCTGAGCATGTATTGCCTGTCCTGGTCGTTGAGGACGATCCCAGTTTGCGTGAAGCGATCGGCGATACGCTGGAACTGGCCGGTCGTGCCTACGTGGCGGTCGATGGTGGCGAGTCGGCCCTGAAAGTATTGGCGGAAAAGGCCTTTTCCATCGTGGTCAGCGATGTGCGCATGATGCCGATGGACGGCATCACCCTGCTCAAGGAAATCCGCGCCCGCCTGCCGCATCTGCCGGTGGTGCTGATGACGGCCTATGCCGAAGTGGACAAGGCGGTGGATGCCATGCGCTCCGGGGCTTGCGATTTCCTGCTCAAGCCTTTCGAGCCACAGGCCTTGCTCGCCCACATCAACAAATACGAATTGCCCTCGACCAATGACGAGATGGGCGTGGTGGCCAACGATCCGGCCAGCCGCGAACTGTTTGCCATTGCCCAGCGCGTCGCCCAGACCGATGCCACGGTGCTGCTTACCGGAGAATCGGGCGTTGGCAAGGAAGTGGTCGCTCGCTTCATTCATCGCAATTCGGCGCGCAAGGTGGGGCCTTTCGTTGCCATCAACTGCGCCGCCATTCCGGATAGCCTGCTCGAAGCCACCCTGTTCGGCTACGAAAAAGGGGCTTTCACCGGGGCGCAACAGGCGCAAGCCGGCAAGTTCGAACAGGCCCAGGATGGCACCTTGCTCCTCGACGAAGTGACCGAGATGCCGATGGGCCTGCAAGCCAAGTTGTTGCGGGTTCTGCAGGAAAGAGAGGTCGAGCGGGTCGGCGGCAAGAAGCCGGTGCCGCTCAACATCCGCATCATTGCCACCTCCAACCGCGACATGGCAGAAGCCGTGGCCAAGGGCGTTTTCCGCGAAGACCTTTACTACCGGCTCAATGTCTTTCCCATTGCCATTCCCGCCCTGCGCCAGCGGCCTGACGATATCGTCGCCATCGCCCGCCACTTCGTTGCCGAGCATGGCGGGCGTTTCGGGCGCACCGGCATGTCCCTGTCGCCGGATGCTGAAGCCGCGCTATCCGCACATGCCTGGCCCGGCAATATCCGCGAACTGGAAAACGTGATTCAACGTGCGCTGATCATGGCCCCCGGCAATACCATCGGGCCGGAAGCCCTGAACCTGCTGGCGCGGCCGGCTGAAAGCAGCCCGCAGCCTGCCCGCCCGGTGGTTGAAGCGCCGCCCCCGGTCACGCTGCCCGAACCGGGAAAAAGAGCCGATAATATGAAAGACTTGGAGCGCGACCACATTCTGCGCACCCTGGCCGAAGTGGGCGGCTCGCGCAAGAAGGCGATCGAGCGCTTGGGTATCTCCGAGCGAACCTTGCGTTACAAGCTGCAGCAGTACCGGGACGAAGGGTATATTCAAGGCTGAATCTGGCCTGACAATTGCTTATAAATCTCCGAATGCCTTGGAGTGAATCATGGATACGAACGGAATCGAACAAATGTTGAGCGCACTGCGGACAACGGCGGCACAAGCCGCTGGCAAGCCCGCAGCCGACAATACGCCCGCAGCCGGCGGGGCCGACTTCGCCCAGATTCTGCAAAGCTCCATTGACAAGGTGAATCAGACCCAGCAGGGGGCCAATCAAATGGCGGAAAAACTTGCCGCCGGCGATACCAGCCAGAACCTGCACGAAGTCATGATCGCCCTGCAGACGGCCAGCGTGTCATTCCAGGAAATGGTCCAGGTCCGCAACAAGCTCGTTACGGCTTATCAGGACGTGATGAACATTCAGGTTTAAGCCTGCTTAAAGTCAATTCACGACTCCCCCCCTGACCGACTGGTATAGCCAGGTTGCTCTTGGGGCGACAGGCCCGCTTCGGCGGGCTTTGTCACATCTGGGGGCTCGATTTGAAAACCATCGTCTACGGTACTGGCAAGGGCAGAGGGGGCTTTCCAATTTGTGATCCATGGATTACGATTGGGGCATGATTGAAGTCATCCAAAGCGAAACCTTCACTCGTTGGCTTGGCAAGCTGAAAGATCGCGCTGCCATCATGCGGATCAACGCTCGGATTCGGCGACTGATCGAAACCGGCAATTTCGGTGATGCCAGGCCGGTACGCGACGGTGTCAGTGAAATGCGGATCGACTACGGCCCTGGCTATCGGATCTACTTTATCCAGAGCGGCCCGGTCTTTGTTGTCTTGCTCGCTGGCGGTGACAAGAGCACGCAGGATGCCGATATCAAACGCGCCATCGAGATTGCAAAGGAGTGGAAACCATGACCGAGAAATTCACACGCTTTGACCCTGTCGACCATCTGCAGAGCGAGGAAGACATGGCCATGTATCTTGACGCCTGCCTTGAGGAAGATCCCGGCGATGGCAGTGTTGTGCGCGCCGCACTGAACGATATTGCCAGAGCGCAAGGTATGACCCAGCTTGCCCGCGAAACAGGAATCAGCCGCGAGGGCCTCTACAAGGCATTGTCGCCATCCGGAAATCCCGAGTTTGCGACCGTCCTCAAGATCATCAAGGCCTTGAAAATCAAGCTGCACGCAAGCTCGAGCCAGGATAATCTGGCTGCTGCCTGATCGTGTCTCGCGCCAGCAAAGAACCCGCTAAACAACGACAGGGAGAAGCCCGGCGCGCTGAACATTCCGCTCTAATCCGCCAACCCAGACGTTCTAGCCGTCCGCTCGCGTTCGACGCGGGCAATGTAGCGTTGGATCATGGCCAGCCGGCTGCTTGGCAGGCCAATAAACTCGCAGCCGACTCGTAAATAGTGCTGCCGGTCATCGGCAGAATATTCGACGGTTTTTCGTACCCGCAGGTTGACCAGCAGAACCCCCTCGTCCGGGATTTCCAGTCGGCTGTCGTGGAACAGCGCATCGCGCGAGCAGTCTTCGCGGTTGATCATGGGCACGGTCAGGCTGATTCCGCCGCAACTGATATCGGATACGCCACAGTGCAGGGTTTGCAGGCTGCCATCCGTCTGTTCCAGATGAATCTGGCAAACGAGCGGCCGGGCGACCGGCGGTGTTAGCCGAAAATACTCACGGCGCTGCAGGCGGAGCAGTGCCCCAGGCATGGCGGCGGCCAGCACGCGCCGGCCTTCGTGGCTTTGTTCGCGCAGCCCCGGTAAGCGGAACTGAATCTTGATCCGGTCCAGGTTGGCCGTCAGCGTCACCTGCTTCGCCATGACTGCCGCGCGATTGAGTGCTTCAGCTTGTGCCGTGTCAAAAAGGAT
>ERZ1645187.722-NODE-722-length-32310-cov-11.356348_pt1 | contig 32310 bp, 34 predicted proteins | sample MGYA00575352_ERZ1645187 | MGnify/ENA primary metagenome ERZ1645187 (study PRJEB40837, sample SAMN11349314) | freshwater sediment metagenome | isolation source: river sediment | host: Sediment | place: India: Wazaribad , New Delhi | collected 2017-02-21 ... | reverse complement strand
TAAAGGTGATTGGTGACCGTCGAGGTTGAAGACCAGCCCCACCATTCGGAAACCATTGTCCAAGTCGTATGGCGATCAGTGGTTGCGACGCGGAGGTAACCATCATATTCATCCATCGAGAATTGATTCAGAGAAGTACCGGCTAAACTGGCCGAGGCTTCAAAGGTCAGCGTCGCAGAAGCGACATCGATGGCAAATTGTGAAATCGTCATTCTGTTGTAGTATTGGTTTTCTTCGTAATGGTAAATGGTTTCGGCCAACACAAGGTGGTCCAGATTGACATACATTTTTTGATAATCGGGGCTCGCGCCTAAGAACGCGGTCGAGTTATGTTCGATGAGTTCTGGATCGGCATTGAGTTTCACACCGGTGAGGACTTTCATGCCATAAGCAGGCGTGTCATCGAAATAGTAAATGCGGTTGTAATCGACAAAGGAGGTTTCTTCGTCAGTTCCTTTGACTTCAGTGAAGTAAGGACGCGCGTCTTCTTGACCATAATAATGATATTTGTACCCTACGAGGAACAAACTGTCATTAATCAGGCGATGATCCATGAAGAAGCTATCCGTTTCAAGCGAATAGACGATCTGTAGGGTATCGCGATCGATGAAGACTGCGGTTCCCGTCGGTTGCCACCACATGTAGGATAAGCAATAGGCGGTATCGCCGGTCTCATCCGTGGCACAGCTGATCGTGGATACGTCATAACGATAGCCGATAATGATTAAGTAATTCGGCGTTAAATAAAGCGAATCCGTATAAACTTGTCCAAGATCGATCTCCGTTCCCACATGAATCGAGTGATCGTCTTCAACATCCAAGACACGGATCTTGTTTTCATAACGCGCGGCGTAATAGATTTGATAACCATCAGTTTTCACGATGTCGGCTTCACTGACACCGGACACTTGTTCATTGGTGTCCGTGTAGTCACGGGTACCCGAACCTTGAGCGCCGGTTTCGGCAGATGAAGTCGCGACGTCTTCATTAATTCCGGGGTAATAATAATCGCCACCGGTTTTTTGGCTTTCTTCAAAAAGATCATTGAGCTTTGTTGCACTGCCTACGGCATGCGCGTTGGCGGCAAAGAGGCCGGCCGCAGAGTTTTCGCTCGAGTTGTTTTCATTTCCACACGAGGCTAAAACGCCCACGGACAAAAAAGCCAAAAGGCTAAGCGAACGAATGATTTTGTGATAGTTCATACCTTGTCCTCCTAAAAGAGAGAAGTTGAGACTGCCATCACTTCAATAGACAATCGACCAAGGTGTTTTTTTATAAAAAAGATTCGTTAACAACAAATTCAAGATTAACTTTATTAAACGTATTATTCCCTTGAGGGCCTTCAGGCGGAACCACTAATCCGGAACTTTGGGCCTCAGTATCATCAACGAAATTATCGATTTCTTCATCCACGTAATAAACCGTGGTATGGTCGCCTTCGGTGACTGTGAAAGTGAAAAGGTCCGGCAAAAAGCCACCGGATTTATCATCATAGCCGACCCATCCGATGAAGAAGGATTCATTCGGATCGATGACTTCACCAAGTTTCATGGAATACTCGTTAAAGAAGTATGGGTAGTACTCATTAGTGTCCATGGCATGGAAAGCACTGTGAAGCGGCGAAAGAATGCTACCGAAACAAATCACGTAGATGGCGCTGGTCATTAATCCAAAAAGGGCTCCGAGTGGGCGAAGCTTGTGTTCCCGAGATTGAGGACTGGCCAACAAACGGATGGGAAATAAATAAAGGATGGAGGAAAAAATCCATCCGAAAAAGTGCGTGAAGAAGAGAATAAAAGCCCAACTCAGTGCTTTGCAGACACCCATCGAGAATCCCGCAAGGTACGCGTTATTGAGGAAAGGACTGTCGGCAGGAATATAGCCGTTCGCGTTGGAATAAGCAACGATTTGGCGGAACACATCATCCATCGATGAAAGTCGGAACACCGTTCCTTCTAACGTAATGCGGATGGTGAATCCGGTGCTCGACCAAAAACCATAGTTGATGTAGAGTGCCATCGATTCAAGGAAAAGCAAATAGAAAACGTCCAAGACGACCAACACGAAAAAGAATCGCCACATCGAACGCCAAATGCCGCGAACGGCCCCGCGAATGATGCCGAGGATCAGAAAAATTCCGATAACGATATCAAGAATATGAGGAATATTGAGAATAAAACTGGCGATTGACCAAAATAATTGCATGAAACGTCCTCAGTTATCAATTGACTAATATATAACGATTAATCTTGGGTTTCAATGTTGGTTGAAGAAGTTTCTTCAATTTGTCCGATATCGCTTGTTTTAATCCGTGTGAACTTACGGTTAATGAGATTAACCCGTTTATCCATCGCTTCGGTCTTGTTGGACAAGGTATCGACGCTCCGAGAGAAGCCATCCCATTCTTCCGCAAATTTATCAAAGTCTTTGCCCAGCTTGTTCAATTCGATGCTGAGTTCTTGGTATTTTTCCGAACGGGCATAATTGATCCGAAGCATCTTAATGGTCGCAAGAATCGGTTGAAGCGTTGAGGGAGAAGTTAAAATCACTTCGTTATTCCGTGCTTCCGCTACCACGTCCGGGAACTGGGAGTGAACGTAAACAAAGACACCATCGCTGGGAATGAATAATAAGGCTTGAACGGCGGTAACGCCCGGAATGATGTATTTGCTTTTGACCGCGGTGATATGTTTTTTGACCGCGTCACGGAATGCACGTTTCAACATTTCTTCATCTTTTTCTTCATGAGCATCAAACAACCGTTTGTAATCCTGATAAGGGAATTTGGAGTCAATGCACACCATCTTATTGGGTTCGGGCATAAACACCACCGCATCCGGACGAACCTCTTTGTCGCCTTTTCCCGCGATGACATATTGCATGGCATAGGTATCGTTCGTATCTCCGAAGACACTATGCAAAATCGTTTCTAAAGTCATCTCGCCGAATTGCCCACGTGATTGATTTCCGCTCAAAATCGTCGTCAAATCGACCACGTTTTCGGAAAGAGCGTTGAGTCCTTTTTGAGCTTCATCGATCGTGGCTAATCGTTCTTTGACCTCGCCGACGGCTTTGGTCGTGGTTTCAAAACCACCTTTGAGGCCATCGTTAACCATTTTATTGATTTCGACAAATTTTCCATCGATTTTCGTATCGAAGCCAGTGAACTTTTGATTGATTTGGGTATCCAAAGAAGCAAATTTGGTACTGATGCTGACGCCGATATTTTCTTGGAACCGTTCCAACTTGGCATTGGTGATTTCGCTTTGTGCCGCCACTTGCACGGTGAGCTCTTTACTCAACTGATTTTTGGCTTCGGCCATGGATTGGCTGACCGCGGATGGGATAGCCGACGACAAAGCATCAATTTTGGCTTTCACTTCACCCAATGATTCGGCATTTTGGTTGATCACCGGAACGTCTGGTTTTTTCTTTTTCAAAACAATGACCAAAAGTGCCACTGAGATGCCAATCAAAAAAACAAATAAAACGGAGAACAAAACAATGGTTAATGTGTCGGGCATAAATACCTCCCAAGCGGAAACGACCTTATGGTCGTGTGTTTTTCCTTCTTACTTATGATAACACGATTGTCTTATCCACGAGGAACAATTTCAAAAGCCCATTTTCCAAAAAAAATCAAGACTGATAAAGCGTCCCTTTTTAGTCTAGAATAAGAGCACAAAAGACAAGGCGGGAGGTGATGGGATGAACAATAAGTCCATCATCGTTATCGACCTTAAGGCATTTTATTCATTTGTCGAGTGTGTCGACCGTGGACTCGATCCTTTTACCACGCCTTTAGTCGTATGCGACAAGGAGCGCGGACCCGGCAGTATCGTTCTTTCCGTCTCCCCTTATCTCAAAAGCATGGGAGTCCCCTCGAGATGCAGACAATATGATTTACCTAAACTTCCCAATATGATTTTTGCCGTACCGAGAATGAGTTTATATCTTTCGAAGTCGGCTGAAGTCGTCAGTATTTTCTTGGATTACGTCGATGAAGAAGATTTACATGTTTATTCGATTGATGAATCATTCCTCAGTGTCGCCCCTTATTTAAATCTCTATAAATGCACACCGCGAGAACTCGCACGCCGCATCCTAGATACAGTTAAGAAGAAAACAGGATTAGTTTGCACAGCCGGAATCGGCCCCAATATTTTCTTAGCCAAGATTGCTCTTGACCGCGAAGCCAAAAGCGCACCGGATCGAATCGCCGAATGGACCATGGAGGATATCCCCACGAAACTTTGGACCATCACCCCTTTGTCTGAAATGTGGGGAATCAGCACGCATTTAGAAGCCACTCTCAACGCTATGGGAATGGTTTCCGTCGGGGATTTAGCGCACTTTTCGAAAGATTTAATTGTTAAAAAGTTCGGCATCATGGGAGAGCAATTGCACAATCACGCCAATGGCCTGGACTCGTCGGATATTCGCGAAAAAGCAATCCCCAAAGACCAGAGTTTGTCCATTGGGCAAACCCTCATGCGCGATTATGATCCGAAAGAACTTCCACTGATTATCCGAGAAATGGTGGATGACTTGACCCTTCGTTTACGATTTGAAAAGAAGCTTGCTACGGTTGTTCATCTATTCGTCGGTTACAGTGGCGAAGGCCTCGGCGGATTTGCGCATCAGACGAAGTTACTCCGTCCCAGCGATGATGTCGATGACATCTATGGGGCTCTAATGCATATCTACGACAAATTCATTTCCAACCACCAGATTCGGAATGTCGGAATGAGTTTAGGGGGTCTTGTCTACCCAGATTATGAACAACTCGATCTCTTCGTTGATCCCGAAAAAAGGGAAGAAAAGCGACGACTTCAAACGACGATTGACGAAATCCATGCCAAATACGGAAGCAACGCCGTTCTACGGGCCACCGCTTTGACAAAAGCAAGCACAGCCATTGAACGGCATTCACGAATCGGAGGACATCGAAAATGAGCGAAAACGATCGCGGAATGAAAAAATGGGCACCCTATGCCTCATTAATAGAACAAAAAGATTATCTAAACCGCATGCGCAAAAACAAGGAGCGCGTGAGCAAACCATTATTAAGCGCCGAACAGGCAGAAGAAATCAATGACCTTCTCCTCCACTGCCGTGGCGAAGACTTAATCTTTCGCTATTTTAAAGATGGCTTTATCTATGAGATTCAACAGAGCATTCTCTCGGTCGATTGTGCTTCGAAAGTCGTTCGTGGAAGCGAAATGTGCCTTCCACTTAAAGCAATTATTGGCTTAAAACGCGTAAATTCTTGAAAACCATGTGATATTCCAATAAAAAGGAATGCCGATGCGTTTATGTGATGTAGCGAAACTTTCCGAGGTCATCCTTTTGATGGTCTGAGCCAAGCGCCGGAAGAATCGTCGACACGCAATCCGCGCATCCCCTTATGCTATAATTTCATAAGATAAACGGAGAAAAAAATGTCGACCAAACTAGAAAGTGCTTTGCAACGATTAAAAGAACATGACCTTGACGGGCTTCGTGAGATTTACGAGCTGACCAGTCGAGGCGTTTTTACCTTCGTTCTCCCGATCGTCGGCGATTACCAACTGGCTGAAGACATCATGCAAGAAACCTACATCAAGGTTCATGAACGCATTGATAGTTATTCTCCCGATACGAACGGACGCAACTGGATCTTGACCATCGCAAAGAATACCGCACTCGACGAACTTCGAAAACGAAAACACGAAGAATCGGTCGACTTCGATGATGAACGACAGACTCTCGGCAGTTATTCACTCCCGGAAGATCTCGATACGCCGACCATTCAACTAGCCAACAAAATCCTAAGTCCCGAAGAAATGGAAATCGTACTCTTGTTCGCCATCGGTGACTACAAACACCGAGAAATCGCGCAAATCCTGGATATGCCGATCGGAACCGTGACATGGAAGTACAAAAACGCACTCGATAAACTAAAAAAAGCAATCAAGAAATGAGGTGGCAGCATGAACATCAAACGTAAACTTCGCAAAGAAGCGTCTTCGTTTGTCCCGAATGTTTTGGACAAAGTGTTGGATCGCGTCGGTTACATGCCGACACCAAAACAACCTTTTTGGAATTTCAAAAAACTGTCTCTCGCCGGTGCGGCAGGAGCCTTGATTGTTGTTGGTGCCGTGGCTATTCCCTATTATTCAAATGTTGCCGTCGTGGCCAACGCCGAAACACTCGTCGAAATCTCGATTATGCCGGCATCAACCTATAACGCCACCGGATCGATTGCGGCGGAAGACATTCCGGTCTTTGCTTATCGCACGGATAAAGACTTTAAAACCAAAGTTCTGGATGAAAATGGAACCAATGCCGTTTATGCCAAAAATCAAAACGCCAAAATCATCTTAGCCGGCATTGGAACAGAAAACACCGTCGATAAACCTGCCGAAGAAGTGACCTTAACCATCATTGACAAAGCTGCTCTTTCAGGATTCATCGAAATCAGTGAAGTCGGGAACTTTGTAACCGTCACCACTTCCGGCGATAACCTCGCCAATCGTACCAAACTTGAAGAACGCATCTATGATACGGTCATGGAATACTTCAAAGCTCGGGCTATATACGGCGTATTGAAAATTAACGGAAATAACCAAGTCGACTTCTCCGGTTATGACGAAACCGATGACGATGTCGATGAATATGAAGACGATTACAGTTCCCATTGTCATGAGCATAAAGACGATGATGATGATCGTGGACAAAGCTGGGGCGATGACTACGACGAATGGGTCGATGAACATGATGACCATGGGCATAACGGTGGCGGTCATGGCGGGCGTGGCCGCGATAACGAAGACAACGATTAGCATCTCTCACTGCCTGCATTGAACTTGAGCCCGGAAACCCCGGGCTTTTCATTTTTTGGACTATATTTATTTTTTAATTCCGTTTTTCGAATCAAAAAACAAACGATTAAATCGCGTTTTTTCATTTTTAAAGGAAACCATGATTGATTATTGTCCGTTTTGAGAGAATAATTTTTTTATCAAAGGTAGGTAATCCCTATGGCAAAATATGCACGGAAAGACATTCTTAAGAGTGCCTTAGACGAAAACGTTCGTTACGTTCGTTTGCAGTTCACCGATATGCTTGGAGAAATCAAGGCGGTCGAAATTCCGGTAGCCAAACTCGAAGATGCGCTCAATAACAAAATCATGTTTGACGGATCATCCATCGAAGGCTTTGTCCGTATCAAAGAATCCGACATGTATTTACATCCGGATTGCGACTCCTGGCTTATTCTCGAATTTGAGGATATCAGTTATGGAAAAGTTGCCCGTCTGATTTGCGATGTTTACACGCCTTACGGCAAGCCATTCCCGGGTGACCCCCGTTACATTTTGAGACGGGCAGTCAAGAAAATGAATGAAATGGGTTTTGGATCTTTGAATATCGGATTCGAACCTGAATTCTATTTATTTAAGAAGGCCGCAGATGGAACTCCCACCATTGATCCCAGCGATAAAGGAAGCTACTTTGACATGCAACCCCTCGATGGTGCCGAATATGTCCGCCGCGATATCGCCCTAGAACTTGAAAAATTGGGCTTCGTTGTCCAAACCAGTCACCACGAAGTCGGCCCCGGACAAAACGAAATCAACTTCAAATATGCCGATGTTGTCACCGCCTGTGATAATGTCCAAACCTTTAAACAAATAGTGAAAGTCATCGCTCGTAAACACGGTTACATTGCTTCCTTCATGCCAAAACCCATCGCCAAACTCGCGGGTAATGGGATGCATACCAACTGCTCCTTAACGGACCTCGAAGGAAAAAACATATTCTTTGATGAAAATGATCCAATGAAACTTTCTTTGGTGGCTCGTAAATGGATTTCCGGTATTCTGAAACACTCCCGGTCCATCGCCTGTTTGACCAATCCGACCGTCAACTCCTACAAACGTTTGATTCCCGGATACGAAGCTCCTTGTTATGCCTGTTGGAGCGATGCCAACCGAAGTGCTATGATCCGTATTCCTGCGGCCCGCGGTGAAGCGACGCGAACTGAAGTTCGGAACGTTGACCCACTCGCCAATCCTTATCTCGCCCTTGCCGTAATCTTAATGGCCGGTCTTGATGGAATCGAAAACAATATTGAACTCGTGCCCCCTGTCTATGACAACATCTTCTCGCTCACCCGTGAGCAAAGAGAAGAAAAGGGAATTCCCAATCTTCCGGAAAATCTAAAGGACGCTATCAAGGAAATGAAAAAAGATCCTTTGATTCTCGAAACCTTAGGAGAACACACTTTTAATAAGTACGTCCAAGCCAAAGAATTGGAATGGGACGACTACCGTTGTCTCATCCACAAATGGGAACTCGATCGTTACTTACAATAAAGGAAAACGCCCGAAAATCGGGCGTTTTTTCTAACTTTTAAGTTTAAATTCAATGTAGGCCGGATTGTGGTCGCTATAAGCAAAACCGAGGTTGTCGGGATCTTCTCCTGCGGCTATGTTTTCAACCAACAATACTTCAAGATTCGGGCTGACAAGGAAGCCATCGATGGTACACAAGAAATTATCTAGGATGCCATTGTTGTTTTCATCTTGCCAAGGAATGCTCGGATCACGGCAGGTCGGGACGTTATCGGCAGCGGCAATAGTCATGCCGGTTCCCATCAGATCATAATTCGGGTCGGCGGGATCTAAGCGAAGATAATTCCACCAATATTCTTCAGGGCGTTCTTGTTCGTAATTGTCATACCAGTCCGGTTGAGCCGCGGGATTGATATAGGTTCCTTCGGAAGCAAAAGCCGGGTTGTCATAAATGACGTCATGATTGAAGTCACCGCCGACAAGAACGTAATTTCCAGCGCTGAATTCCGCGGCAAGAGTGCCCTTGAGTTCATTAAACTGGTTAGCTCTAATTTCACCGGTCGCATCATAAGCCGAAAGGTGAACGTTGATGATGGATAAGAATTTTCCGGTGGTTCCAACAGGAATCTTGGAAACCGAATAGCAGCGGTCTAGATCAAAGAATTTGGTCGGAAACGCATCGGTGACATAAAAGGATTTGCGAACGGATGAATCAATCGAGTACCGGCTAAAGGTTGAAATTCCCGAATTGATTTTGCCAATCGGTTCATTGAGAGGATAGGCTAAGTAGGCACTGTGAAAGTTCGACGCATGGACATAGTCATAAGTATTAAATTGATTAACCATGCTTTGGAGTTGGTTGACGTGGTAACTGCGGTCCGCATTGGTGTCCACTTCTTGGAAAAGGGCAAAATCAACGGGCTTTCCGTAATCTTGTTCCAAATCAGCGATGGTTTGCACCGCTCCTTCGGTATTGCGGATAGCAGCTTCTAGCGAGGCTGCGCGAGAATGGCTTCCCACCGTATGGGTAATACCGCCATGGCTGGCGACATATTCGGGTTTGTAATCATTTTCATCCATAAAAAAGTCATAGTCACGGTCATACGCGCCAAAGCCAATGTTGTAAGTGGAAGCGGAAAAGGTCGTTCCAGAAGCAGGAATGCTTTCATCAAAAAGGTCCGCATCGGTAATTGTTTGCATATTCAGACCAAAAACAAACAAGTCTTGATCATCTGGAATCCGCGAATAACTTCCAATCACATAAACCAAATAACCACCGATCGTGATGACCATCGAAAGAACTAAGGCACCAACAGTCAGACCACCGATTTTTAAACCTTTTCTAAGCTTTTTGTCCATGGTTTTGTTCCTTTTCTTTTACGCGCGCCGTATACTGATCCATTTGCTTAGCCACCGCTGCTTCTGCTTCGCTACGCAACTTTTCAATGGCCTCTTCTTTGGGCAATGAATAGTCGGGGAAAAGGGGCTCGCCGATGGAAATCGTACAAAGAGGGTATTTTCCTTTGAATAAACGGTAAATTCCTTTGGCGGGACGATAAGAAATTGCTGAGGGGATAACCGGTTTATCTGCGCGATAGGCAAAGGAAAAGACGCCTTTCTTAAATGGTCTTAACGTGTCTTCATAATACCACATGGAACATTCCGATAGAAATGGAGCCAGCGGCCTTCATCCAGTAATTTTAAAACATCCCGTTCAAAAGCACGGATGGCAGCGAGGTTGCCACTGGGAATCGGTACCGCACCCACGGCACGGAATGTCGGACCTAAGGATCCCAAAAGATTGTTTTTCCACATCGTGAAATATTGCTTTCGAGGATAAATGGCCGCGCGAATGCAGAGATAATCCCATTCATATACGTGATTGCAGACCGTAATCGCACCTTGCTTTAGAAGTTTCCTGTATTTGCGGAAAACCTTTTTTCCTTTGACCCGAAGGCCATAACGGACGCAAGCCACAGGGACAACCAAGGCAAGGAGAAAAACATGCATTAAGTTTTGTTTGACGACAAATGGAAAGCTTTGATTATAGTAAGGATATTCATGATTCAGAATAGCTTCATCATAAACAGGAGCCGGTGAAATCATGTGTCCATCGATTTGCTCGGGATAAACAAAGTGGAGGTCGGGACGATATTTCATAGGCAATCCTTTCGTTAACATCGATTCGCTATAAAAGAATTGAGAATCCGATGATGATTAAGACAATGCCCCCTATAATGGGAGCCACTTTTTTGACGAAATTGCCGATGACCTTTCCAAAGAGGCCACCGAAAAATGACAGGAGGAACGTGACCACCGCAATCACCGAAACGGCCAGCCAAATATTGGTGCCGTCTTGTGCAACATAGATGGAAACACCGACCGCCAGGGCATCGATGCTTGTGGCGATGGCTTGAACCACAATCTTACGGTTCGAGATATCGTCAATCAAAGGGCACGATTCGGGCTTGATGATGGATTTGATTCCATCGATAATCATTTTTCCGCCGATGACCAGCAATAAGGCAAAGCCGATCCATCGTCCGGAAGAAACAAACCATGCACTTTGTTCGGCAAAGAAGGCATAAACAAAATAACCGATGAGCGGCATGATTCCTTGAAATAAACCAAACAGACTCGCGGCGAAAGCGAGTCGTTTGTGATTGAATTTTTTGTAGCAAACACCGTTCGTGATGTTGACTGCCGTGGCATCGACCGACAACGCCACCGCATAGAGCAAAATATCGAGGAAAACCATGGTTTAGTAAATTTGGTTAAAAGGCCCAGTTCCCATTCTTAAAGATTTGAACTTCTTTGCCATCACGGGTATGTCCGACAATCGACAGATCCTTGGAGCCAATCATGAAATCGACGTGAATCATCGAATCGTTGATGCCCATTTTGTCAAAGTCTTCTTTGGAGTATTTTTCATAGTCTTTAACGCAGTTTGAGAAGCCCATGCCAAGAGCTAAGTGGCAGCTGGCGTTTTCATCGTACAGGGTATTAAAGAAAAGGATACCCGAATTGTTGATGGGTGAATCGAACGGTACCAAAGCACATTCGCCAAGGTAACTGGCGCCTGCGTCCATCGAAATCATTTGCTTAAGCAATGCTTCGTTCTTTTCGGCTTTGACTTCCACCGCTTTGCCTTCTTTGAAGGTGACGGAGAAGTTTTCAATGAGTTCACCGCGATAGCTCAAAGGTTTGGTTGCATAGACAATCCCTTCGGCTTTGCCTTTTACCGGGGTAATGAAACATTCTTCGGTGGGCATATTCGGGTTGAAGTAAATGCCTTGGGTCGAGGTTTCGCCTCCGCCCATCCATAAGCACTTGTCCAACATCCAAACTTTTAAGTTTGTGCCGTTTTTGGAAGTGTAGTGAAGATAATCGATGTTCAGCGAGTTCAGATAGTTGCAACGCGCCAATAAGTCGGTGTTATGGTCTTTCCACGCTTGAACGGGATCATCTGTAATGCGCGAAGTGGAAAGAATCGCTTCCCACAATTTTTCAATAGCTTTTTTCTTAGGAAGATCAGGGAATACTTTTTTGGCCCAACCGGCGCCGGGGACACCAACGATGGTCCATTGATATTTATTTTCCATTTGATCACGGATCGGTTTGATCAACGGGTAAGTTTTCATGGAAGCTTTGGCAATTTTGGCTTGGTTAATGCCTTTTAATCCATCCGGATCGGCCGAAGCGATGTGAATTTGCGCAGGCAAGACTTCCGCGGCATGCCGAAGTTTGGCCAATTGCCATTCGGGAATAGTGGACATGGTCGCCAAGGAACGATAACGGACATTGATTTTGGACAAGGGTTGATAAGCCCATTCCACGGTGACCGTTTTGGCCCCGGCTTTATAGCATTCTTCGACAACCATCTTGACGAATTCGGGTTGATCCAAATCCGCATTAATGATGACTTCCTGACCTTTTTGGACATTGACGCCCATACGCGCGATAACACGCGCATACTTTTTTAAAATGCTCTTTTTCATAATGATGACTCCTATGTTTTAATGGATAAAATTATAGCCCTCAGCAGAAGCTTTTTCAATGTTGTGTCCGAGATTGACCTTAGAGGATGAAGAAAAATGAAAATTAGCGTAGAATATAAAGGAAATCAATCGGCATTAGGAGGTATCCATGAACCGAATCATTGCACCCAAACGATGGATCCGTATCCTTGAATCCGTGATTCTTGGTTTGATGGGGCTGGTCCTCATCATCTGGCCAGGTCAAATATACGGTTATGTCGGACTTGTCTTAGGCATTTTTCTCATTCTTTACGGTGGTGTTTATCTTTTCATTGAATTCTTCAATAAACACTTCCGCGATACACTGGTCGGCATCATCGTCGCTGGTTCTTACTTGGCCATCGGCATTGCACTTGTATCTATTCCCAAAGATATCGTTCAAACCATTGTCGGATTCTTAATCGGCATTCTTATCCTCGCTCAAGGATTAAGTACGATTGCTCAAGCCATTTACGAACGCCGTTTCAGAGACTATTGGGTTTTGAAGTTGATCGTCGGCATTGTCATCTTCGGCATCGGCGTTATGGGAGTCATCAACGCCCGCGAATCCTCAGAAGTGTTCTTGATTCTTATCGGAGGCGTCTTGATCTTTATGGCCATCAGCCAAATCTTCTCAACTCTCTTCTTATTAAGAAATGAACCTCGTCAAGAAAAAACGAGAAACAAAAAGAACCCCGACATCATCGACGCCGAAATCATCGAAGAGAAAAAGGAAAACTAAAAGAAAACGTCCGCGAAGGACGTTTTTATTTTGATATGGTCGTCAGTTCGGCAAAATGAGGCAAAGACTCGCACCACTTGGCAAAATCATGCCATTCGCTCAATTTGTGGTCTTTTCGTTGATAGTACATCGTTTTGAGCTGTTGATAGTTTGTGGTCATGCTTGCTCCCAAGCAGAATCCTGACGGGAGACTGGCAACGATTTGCCGCCATTTGGTTTTTTTCATTTCGGCATCATCGGGAAGTTTTTGATATTCCTCAACCAATGTTTTAATAATTTCAATGACGCGGGGATCGGTGTCGCTCACGCATTGAGAAGCGATGTCAAACTTTAACAGGCAATGCATGGTCGATTGACTCGAGATGAAATCAAACCAGTGATAACGTTGCGCCTGTTTCCACCAATAAAGAGGGGCGGTAACATCCATCTGCACCAGAATGCCTTTGAGAAAGTTGTCATGACCTTCACCGTTACGGGTGCAGCCTAAACGCGAAGCGCGGGTGAAATCTTTATCTGTGACTTCTTCATTGTCCAGAAACGTCCTCATTGGATTGCCACTGGCTTTAATCGCTTTGTCGATTCCAAAGACGGAGGTGTGTTCAATTTTGAATTCCATGGCTATAAGCCTCCAATAAGTTTTTGATCAAAGTCAAACGGGTTAATAAGCCAACGCCACCGGGCACCGGCGTTTGTAAAGCGACATCAAGTCCGGCTTTGGCATCGCCATAAAGCTTTCCTTCAAATCGGTTAATACCGACATCGACGACAACGGCGGTTTTCTTCAAGTGCTCGCCGGTCAAAAATTCTTTTTTGCCGATAGCCACCACAACGATATCGGCGTGTTCCAAATAGAAAGCCATATCTTCGGGACGCGTTTTACTGTGAAGAACCGTCGTGTTGCAATTTTTAGCCGTTAAAAGGCGGGCCATAGGCTTGCCAACAATATTGGATCTTCCGATAACCACGGCGTTTTTGCCAGTAAAATCAATGCCTTCGGAGGTTAGATAGTCAATGATTCCTTTGGGTGTGCATGGATCCATTTTGCTTAAGGGATGGAAGCCATCGACGTCCTTGGAAGGGGCCACTGCCGCTTTGATGATATCTTCATTAATTTGTTTGGGTAAAGGCATTTGGACAATGAAGCCATGCACATCCGGATCATGGTTTAACTTTTCAATGACGGATAGAAGTTCTTCTTGGCTAGCGGTCACCGCCAACCGAATCAAATCGGCACGAACACCGACTTCTTCGCAGTCTTTAAGTTTCCCGCGAACATAGGTCGAACTCGCTTCGTCATCATTGACTTGAACGATGACTAAATGAGGCTTAATCCCCATGTTCGAAACCTTGTTACGGATTTTTTCTTTTTCTTGAAGTACATAGTCTTTTATGATCATGTCAGCTCACCACCTGATTATTGAGATTATAACACGGCAAAAGTCATTTCTTAAAAGCGAAGGAAGAAAAAAGAAAAGAGCCGCAAGGGCCCTTTCAATTTCGTTTGTCAGAAGCTACTATTTCAAAGCGTTAACAAGAATGGCCAATGTGAAGAAGACGATGGCGAAACCGAAAGTAAGCCAGGAAATGACCAGTTCGCTTCCCCGTTCTTTGGTTTTCGCAAAAATATTCATTCCTGCGCCGGTAATGGCTCCCGAAGCGCCTTCGGATTTACCGCCTTGAAGCAAGGAAAGAATGATAACGATGATGGCAATGATTAAGAAGATAATGTCAAGAGCGTCCATGATGTGCCTCCTAGTAAGAATATCGTGCACGATGCAGCATTAATAATTTTATCTCTTTTCTTTAAAAAAGAGAAGCGAAAATGAAGAAAGGGTTTAAAGTGTTGCTTTGAGCTCTAGAATAATGTCGCGTAACTCAGCAGCTCTTTCGAAATCAAACTCTTTGGCCGCGCTGCGCATTTGCTTTTCCAAATCGCTGATTTTGGCTTCGATTTCGGACCGCGATGATTTACCCGGTTTCATATAAGAAGCCAACGTGTCGTCGGTGTTATGAATCGGTAAACGGATTTCTTTGATAATCGTGGTCGGAATAATCCCGTTTTCATCATTATAGGCTTCTTGAATGGCCCGCCGGCGATTGGTTTCATCGATAGCTATCTTCATCGAATCGGTCATTTTGTCAGCATACATGATGACTTGACCATGCGAATTGCGAGCGGCACGTCCGATGACTTGGATCAAGGACCGTGAAGAACGTAAGAACCCTTCCTTATCGGCATCTAAAATTGCAATCAAAGAGACCTCTGGAATATCAAGTCCTTCTCTTAAGAGGTTGATACCGACCAAGACATCGTATTTTCCTTTACGGAGTTGATAGATGATTTCGGTACGTTCGAGGGTCAAAGTTTCATTGTGAAGATAGGCTACTTTAATGCCACGATCTTTCAAATATGCCGACAAATCCTCGGCCATTCGGATGGTCAAGGTGACAATCATGGTTCGCTCTTTGGCTTCAATCCGACGTTTGATTTCTTGCATCAAGTCATCAATTTGCCCAAGGGTCCGACGAATCTCAATTTTGGGATCAAGCAACCCAGTAGGACGAATGATTTGTTCGGCCACTTGATGATTGACTCGGTTTAACTCATAGTCGCCCGGAGTCGCAGAAGTACAAATGACTTGCGGCATCAACGCTTCAAACTCTTCGAACTTCAAGGGGCGGTTATCTAATGCGGAGGGAAGGCGAAAGCCATATTCCACCAAGGTTTCTTTACGGGCCCGGTCACCATTATACATACCACGGACTTGGGGAAGACTTACGTGGCTTTCATCGATGACCAGCAAAAAGTCCTTTGGAAAATAATCCATCAAACAGAATGGACGTTCACCGGGTTTTCTTTGATCGATATGGCGGGAATAGTTTTCGATTCCAGGACACATACCAAATTCTTGAAGAGATTCCATATCTTGACGCGTTCGCATTTCAAGGCGCTGCGCTTCAAGAAGTTTGTTATTGTCCATGAAGTATTTCAGGCGTTCGGATAATTCTAGCGAGATTGTTTTGCACGCTTGGATGACACGGTCGTGGGTCGAAGCGTGTCCGTAAGCCGGGAAAATGGGAAATGAGTTGTAGGTATGTTTCACTTCGCCGGTTAGAGCATCAACCGTCGTTATTTTTTCGATTTCATCGCCAAAACAATCGATTTTAATGCAGTACTCATCGGTTGTTGCAGGAACGATTTCGATGATATCGCCACGCACTCTGAAACTTCCGGGAGATAGATCGAGGTTATTGCGTTTGTATTGGGCGTCAATCAGAGCTTTAAAAAACTTTTTACGGTTAATCTCTTCACCGACACGGACATAGAAAACAAGGTTCTTGTATTCTTCAGGGTCAGTTAAGCCATAGATTGAAGCCACGGAAGCAACGACAATGGTATCCCTGCGTTCAAGTACGGAGTTGATTGCGGCAGTCCGCATCATTTCAATCTCTTCGTTCATGACCGCATTCTTTTCGATATACGTGTCCGTTTTGGGCATGTACGCTTCAGGCTGGTAAAAATCAAAGTTCGAAACGAAATATTCCACCCGGTTATTAGGGAACAATTCTTTGAATTCGCCATAAAGCTGGCCTGCTAAAGTTTTGTTATGGACCAAAACTAAAGTAGGTCTTTGAGTCTGTTGGATAATGTTTGCAACCGTAAAGGTTTTTCCGGTACCGGTCGCGCCCAAAAGAACTTGAATTTTTTTGCCTTCTGAAAGCCCAGAGACCAGTTCCTTGATTGCGGTAGGTTGGTCCCCGGTAGGACGATAATTCGATACAAGGTTAAATTTATTTTCGCTCATCTTTTTTCTTTTCCCAGAATTCGCGGATTCCCAAAGACTTTTTAAAATCTTTTTCGGGGAACGGTTCAAACCCGGATCCGATGACTGCTTGGGCTCTTAAGAAAGTGACAAATGCCTTTGAATCGATACGGTTAATGGCGTCGCGAAGAATCGTATATTCTTTTTTATCAAAGGCAACTTGAATCATCTGGTAAGTGTTTCCAGTATAACCACCCACCACCGGAACAAGGGTAGTGCCCCGATTGAGCGATTTCTGAACATAGGCATTAATTTCCGGACCTTTTGTCGAGATAATCTGAGCAACGAATGTGGTCGACCAACCAACGAAAATGAACTCAACCATCATCGCGCTGATGAACGCAGACATGACGCCAACCAAAGCGGGAATCACACCGGTAACAAATAGACCACCGAGGATAATAAGGGCATCGGTAATGAAACTGACAATTGAAGTTTTAAAACCGAAGTACTTTTTTACGATGAAAACAAGGACATCCGTTCCACCAGTCGAGCCCCCACCTAAGTAGGTGATGGCACACCCCGTTCCAACGAAAGCTCCTCCAAAAATCCCTGCTAAAAGCGCATGGAATTCATCTAATCCCGTTGAGCCGCTTCCAGGGGCTAAGGCAATAGGGTCGTTAAATAGACGATAAATAATGGATAACGCAATCGGGTAAACGATGGTCCCCAATAATGTTTGTAAGGAGAACTTTTTTCCCAAGAAAACGAGACCGATGAAGAAAAAGAACCACGATAGAATCGCGACTGAGATATCAATATCAAAACCAAAGAGTTTGTTACCGATAATGGCAAGGCCTGACATACCGCCGGCAACAATGTTGGCGGGGACAAGAAACAATCCTGTACCGATGGCAAGGACGATGTTCCCGATAATGACAAGAAGAATGTTCCAGAATATCCTAAGTACGTGTTTACGATTTTTCATGTTCTTTTGCCTCTTTTTCTAGGAAAGCGTTGAGAAATCCATCAATTCCACCATCCATAATACGTTGAACGTCACCTTCCTGATAGTCCGTACGGTGATCTTTTACCATGGTATAAGGACAGAAGACATACGAGCGGATTTGACTGCCCCACTCAATGTTTTTTTGTTCGCCGACGATCTTGTCGACAGTATCTTGTTTTTCTTGTAGCTTTCGCTGGTAAAGCTGGCCTTTGAGCATTTGCATGGCAATGGCTTTATTTTGAAGTTGACTACGCTCAACTTGTGAACTCGTCACAATGCCCGTGGGAAGATGGGTTATGCGAACCGCCGAGCTGACTTTATTGACGTTTTGCCCACCGGCGCCCCCGCTGCGGAACGTATCGATGCGAAGGTCACTCTCGTTAATCTCGACTTCAATTTCGTCAGTAAACTCGGGAATGACGTTCACGGAAGCGAAGGACGTGTGTCGTCTGCCAGCAGCATCAAAAGGAGAAATGCGAACAAGCCGATGAACGCCTTTTTCGCTTTTTAAAAGCCCATAAGCGTTAGCGCCTCGGATAATCATCGTCACACTCTTTAAACCTGCTTCGTCGCCATCTTGGAAGTCGACGATTTGCATCTTGAAATTTCTTTGTTCGGCCCAACGGACATACATCCGATAAAGCATACTTGCCCAATCTTGAGACTCTGTACCGCCAGCACCCGGATGGATATCGATAACGGCGTTAAGGCCATCGAATTCGCCAGCAAAAAGCACTTGAGTACGTAGTTCCGCCACTTTTTTTCGAAGCGTTGCCAGTTCAATTTCGGCGAGTTCCAATAGTTCGGGACTTTCGTCTCCAGACTCTAAAATTTCAAGTAACTCCGCGTAGCCTTTTTTGATTGTCTCGTATTGATTAAGTAAATCCTTTTTAGCATTGAGAAAAGACACTACTTCAAGGGCAGATTTTTGGTCATTCCAAAAGCCCTCTTGATTCATCTTGGCTTCCGATTCTTCAATCTGTTTTTTGATCAGATCGAGGTCAAAGGGAATCACCTAGTTGCTTTATGAAAGAGGCAACCTCACTTAAATTACTTCTTAAGACCGAAATTTCTACCATAGGGGCCTCCTATTTCGTCGCGTCAACAATCGGGGCGGGCTCGGTTTCGGGTTTCGGAGCATCAGGTTTCTTGATTTCGACTTTTGCGTTGAGCAAGTTTAAAACGACTTCCACCGCAATTGTATCATTCATTTCACGGAACATTGAATAACCTTCATTCACGTAGTCTTGAAGAGGGTTGGTTTGAGCATAGCTGCGTAAATGGATGCCTTCACGAAGATGGGCCATGGTATCGATGTGCGTCGTCCAGTTGTGATCAATGCAACGAAGAGCGATTTGACGTTCAATGTTATTAGCCACTTCACTGCCCCACTCTTTACGCCGGTCTTGATACCGTTTGAACATAAGGAAAGAGAGGTCATCGCTCACTTCGTCGACAGGCGATTCGTGGTAGGCGGCAGGTTTGATTGCACCCGCATCAAGGAAGCGAGGTTCAACTTGTTTTCTCAGCAATTCACCATCGATGAAGCCGTTTTTGTCGCCTTCGGGTATGGCTTTATGCGCTAAGAATGCGCCCGCTAAGTTAAAGAAGTCTTGAACAAGTTCATTAATCTCGGGGGCAAAAAGAATGGCATCGCGTTTCTTGTAGATAATCGACCGTTGTTTGGCAAGGACGTCATCGTAATCAAGAAGGTTTTTACGGGTATCGAAGTTTTGTCCTTCAATACGTTTTTGAGCGGAAGTGATGGACTTCATAACCAAAGAATTTTCGATGGCTTCGTCACCCAATTTTTCAAAAGCTGTGCGAAGGGCATCACTGCCGAAACGAAGCATCAATTCATCGTCAAGAGAGACGTAGAAGCGAGAGTAGCCGGGGTCGCCTTGCCGGCCAGACCGGCCACGCAATTGGTTATCGATACGGCGGGATTCGTGCCGTTCGGTTCCAAAGACACATAAACCACCAAGAGCTTTAATCTCGTCACTAATTTTAATATCAGTACCACGACCGGCCATGTTGGTAGCCAATGTGATAACACCTTTTTCGCCAGCGTGCTTAATGATTTCGGCTTCGCGAGCGTGGTTTTTAGCGTTTAAAACCTCATGAATCAGTCCGGCTTTGGTCAATAAGCGGCTGACCTCTTCGGAAGCTTCAACCGAAGGCGTACCAATCAAAATCGGTTGGCCTTTTTCATGGCGGGTTTTGACTTCGCGAACGAGAGCATTTAATTTATCAACTTTATGGGCATAAACAAAGTCAACCGCATCTTCACGGATAACCGGGCGGTTGGTCGGAATGCTGATAACCTTCATGTTATAAATCTTACGGAATTCTTCTTCTTCGGTTTTGGCCGTACCAGTCATACCTGAAAGCTTCTTGTATAAACGGAAGAAGTTTTGATAGGTAATCGTCGCCAAGGTGACGGTTTCTTGTTTAATTTCAACGCCTTCTTTGGCTTGAATGGCTTGATGCAACCCATCGCTGTATTCACGGCCTTTGAGAATACGGCCGGTGAATTGGTCGATGAGTTGAATGGTTTTTTCGGCATCCACCATGTATTCGACATCGCGTCCCATGATGTAGTTGGCTTTTAAGGCTTGGTGAATTCTATGAACTAAATCGGCATATTCAGGATTGTAAAGGTTTTTGACACCAAACATTCTTTCGGCCATCGAGTTTCCTTCATCGGTCAGGTTGCAGGATTTCGTTTTGATATCGATGGTAAAATGCTTCTCGCGTTTGAGCGATTTGACAAAGCGGTCTGCAATCGTATATTGTGCCGCCGAAGCTTTGGCTCCACCGGAAATAATCAAAGGTGTTCTGGATTCATCAATGAGAATCGAGTCGGCTTCGTCGATAACGGCGTATTCCAGCCCGCGCAAAACGCGAGCGCCCGCTTGCGAGGCCATGTTATCTCTCAAGTAGTCGAAACCCACTTCAGAGTTGGTGGTGTAGGTAATGTCGCATTTATAAGCTTCTTGTTTTTCGGAAGGTGTTTTTTCACGAAGGTTGACACCGACCGTTAAACCGAGGAAACGATAGATTTGTCCCATCCACTCAGCGTCTCTTTTTGCCAAGTATTCGTTGACCGTAACAACGTGAACGCCTTTGCCTTTTAAGGCATTTAAATAGACGGTCATCGTCGCAGTCAAGGTTTTACCTTCACCAGTCTTCATTTCGGCAACATCGCCTTGATTCAAGACAATGGCACCCATGACTTGAACGGGGAAGGGGAATTGCCCCAAAGTCCGCTTGGCGGCTTCGCGCGCCACCGCAAAAGCTTCATACTTGATGTCATCAATGGTCTTTCCAGACGCTAGTAACCCTTGAAAATAAGGCGTTTTTGCCTTGAGTTCCTCGTCAGAAAGAGCCGCAATTTTTTGTTCGTATTCCAAAACGTTCGCACTTTGTTTTTTGATTTTGTTAAGCGCCCGTTGATCAATACGGAAAAGTTTATCCATAAATCCCATGATAAACCCTCCTTTCTAGTCCAAATAGTATTTTATCATTAAGATAAAACTATTCCAACGAATTAATGCCTGAAAATTATCGGATGCCGGTGTTAATGTTTTCATTTGTCTCTTTTTTCCTTTTTTCTTTCGGCTTTTCCGTCTTGGCCATGACAAGAAAACGAATCTTTTTTGCCCCTGCTTGTTGTAGCAGATGGATGCATGCTTTGGCCGTCGCTCCTGAAGTTAAAACATCATCGACGAACAATACATATTTGCCTTTCAAATTTGCGTTTGCCGATAGCTCTATTCTTTGGGAAACTTCTTGTCTTTTCTCGAAATTTAGATCCGCTTGTTTGATATGCTCGGTTTTTACAAGCGCCATTTGAATCGGAAGGCCCAAAACTTTGAAAATTTCAACGACATGATTGAACTCACGAAGCTGATTATCGCCTTCCCAACTCGGGGCAGGAACAGCGACAAATTTTCGGAAATTCCAATGCAATTCACGTCTGAAAAAGTCTAGAAAGACGGGGGCAATCTCCTGATCAAAACAACCTTTCAGCTGGTAAAGTTTTTCACGGATTACTTCATCGTATGAGTAAATCGAAAGGCCCGTAACTCCGTCCAATTTGATCGCTTTGAAATGAGGAGAAAATGAGCGAAAACAAGCGCTGCAAATCTTCGCTTTCGGATGAGCTAGATGAAGCCAACTTTGTGGGCTAATTTCCTTGAAGCAAACTTTACACATGGAGGTTGGCAAAACGAATTTCGTCGCGAGCTTTTTCCATGCTTTCGCTAACTCGATTCGCCACAAAAATAACTTCTCCTTCTCGAGCATCGCTTTTCCTCCCTACTCTTCCAGAAATCTGAACGAGTGCGGCTTGATCGTAAAGAACATGATCACTATCAAAAACAATAACCTGCAGGTTACGTATTGTGACACCCCTTTCCAAAACTGAGGTAGTCACTAGATATTGATATTCACCATCTTTGAAAGCGTCGATGATTTCTGGCCGCTCTTTTAATTTTGAGTGGACGCGGTTTCCTTTTGGAACAAACCATCGGATAAAACTAAAAACTTCTTCGCAAACCGATATTGTCGGAGTAAACACAAAACATGGTTTTTTCGTTTGAGCGAAAAAACGTAATTTTCTAATGACGAAAAGGTATTTAAATATAAACAACCGAATGGCGAATATAGGTTCGGGCAAACGTCCACCATGATACCTTGAGAAAAGCTCAAGCAAAGCATTATTTCCAACGGTATATTTTTGTTGCATCTCAACCGAAGGCGTAGCACTCAAAAGAACAAAATGCCCCTTAATGCTTCTTTGAAAAAATGTCTGCAAAAGCTCGTTATTTTTAAACGGAAAGGCGTCGATTTCATCGACAATTAGTAAATCAAAGTAGTTTTCATATCGATAAAGCTGATGCGTGGTCAAAACGACAATATCTGCCTCAATTCGTGAGTGATGGCCACCATAAACACCAATCACTGAGACACTGGGGAAGGCGCTTTTAAGGCGTTGAAAAAGCTCCCTCACGACATCTCTTCTAGGAATCGCAAAACCTACGCGTTGCCCTTTGGATAATGCGGTCGAAATCACTTCAAAAACAAGTTCTGTTTTTCCTGCACCACATACGGCATGTATGAGTGTGTTTTTTCTAGAAAGATAATTCTCATTGACCTTATGTGATAAATCCTTTTGGTCTTCACTCAAACTGTAAGAAATGGAGAATGATACCTTCTTTGGAAAAAGAAGGCCTCCTTGCGCCATTGCACCATTGAACGCGATGCATTTTCGGCAATAGAGATGACCATTTCTAACACCAAGGTAAATTGGATTGTCGTTTCCACATTTGGGGCAAATAAAAGTATCCATACTTAGTAATAGGGTGCCAACTTCCGGATTTGACAAAAAAAGGGGCTCGGCCCCTTCGTTTTTTATTTGAAATGTTTGTCTTCGTATTCTTTAACAATATTGACTCTTAATGCGTGGCGACCGCCTTCGGTCTTGGTTTCAAGAAAGATGTCCACTCTTCGTAAAACGTCTTCCAATTGCATGTAACCTTGTCCAAAGGACAACATGTTGGCATCATTATCGTTCCGGGTCAATCGCACCGCTTCATCGTGGTAACCAATGGCGCAACGGACACCTTTAACTTTATTGGCCGCAATGCTGATTCCAATTCCTGTCGTGCAAACAAGGAAACCGAACTCAGCTTCTTTTTTGGCGACAATTTCGCCGGCTGCAATAGCAAATGTCGGATAATGACAACTGGCTTCGCTTTGAGCGCCAACATCGAGGACTTCATAGCCCTTTTCAAGCAAATGTTTTTTGATGGCTTCTTTGAAACGGAAGCCGCCATGGTCGGATGCTACGACGATTTTCATATTAATCCTCCGCCGCCTTAAGAACTTGTTCGAGTGAAATCGGTCCTTGGCGGACTAATGTAATTGTATCACCGATATTCACAATGGTCGAAGGCATTTGCCCAGGGATTTTACCAAAAACAACACCGGCAATTTCGCCATCAAAAATTTGAAAAGCTTCTTCTCCCGACATCGCCGGAGGTTCGCTCGATTTATTGGCACTCGGGACCAATAACGGTTTGCCAACAAGATTAATCATTTCGCGAACAAATGGCAAATCGCTAACGCGAACTCCAACTCTTCCAGTATGAAGAGAAACCCACACGGGCAAATTTTCCTGTGCTTTGACAATAATCGTCAAAGGTCCTGGCATTAAATGTTTGACGATGTTCCGAATTCGGTCATCCATGACTGCAATCTTTTCAATATCGTCGACTGAAGCACACATAACTGTAAAAGGCTTATCTGCCGGTCTTTTCTTGGCGTCAACCAGTCGCCTAAAGGCGGTTTCACTATCATAAATGGCACCTAAGCCATAGACAGTTTCGGTTGGGAAAGCCACCACTTCTTCTTTTTTTAAAAGATCGGCAACAGCAATAACATCAATGAACGTAAGTTTTTCAGTTTTCATAAAGTACTCCTTGAATCTTTCAAATAGGTAACAAATAAGAACCGTGTTTTTCCTTGCATATCTTTTAAAAATTGATAGGAGGAGTTGGGGAGGAATTCTTCAAGTATTTTTTTCAAAGGTTCTTCCTGATCATAGTTTATTTCAAAACACATTGTTCCACCATCATTCATAACCAGAAAAGCCTTAGAAATCATTGAACGATAATGATCGATTCCGTTGGGCGCGAATAAGGCGGAATGAGGCTCGTAATTCAAAACATTGGCCTCCACTTCTTCACGGTTTTGAATATAGGGGGGATTGGAAACGAGAATATCCACTCGAACCCCTTGATGAATGAGCGGAGTGAGAAGATCGCCTTGAAGAAATTCGACATTGCTGGATAGTTGTTGCTTATTGATGTTTGCAACTTCCAGAGCTTCGGTCGATGAATCTACCGCAAGAATGTGAGATTCGCCAAAATGCTTTTCTAGGGCAAAGGCGATACACCCAGAGCCGGTTCCGATATCGACAATGACTTTGGGATAGGTTTTCTTTTTGAAATCGTGAATGATACGATCGACGAGTTCTTCTGTTTCGGGGCGTGGAATCAAAACCCTTCGATCGACAAATAAATCAATCCCATAGAATGCTGCTTTTTTCAAGACATATTGGATGGGTTCACCCGATAAAACCCTAGCAAAAAGCCGTTGATATTCTTCTAGACCCTTCATCGGCTCATCCATTTTTGAAAGTAATTCTGTCATCGAAGAAAAGTGGTTCACGGTTTGCAAAAGCATCCGAACCGTCATTTCCTCCAAGCCATAAGCAGGAGACAGTGCTTCTTTATAGACTTGCCGAATCGTCGTCATTTTATTCTCCGGCTAACTTGGATTGTTGGTCAAAGTGAATCAATGCATCAATAACATCATCCAATTGACCTTCCATCACGCGATCCAACTGTTGGATGGTGAAACCGATGCGGTGATCCGTCACGCGGTTTTGCGGATAGTTATAGGTTCTGATTTTTTCCGAACGTTCACCCGTTCCGACTTTTAAACGGCGTTCGTTGCCGATTTTTTCATCTTGTTCAGCTTGTTTCGTGGCCAAGAGTTTGGCACGAAGCATATTCATAGCGATTTCTCGGTTTTGGATTTGCGATTTTTCAACTTGGCAGCTGACGACAATGCCTGTAGGCAAGTGCGTGATGCGAACTGCCGATTCGGTCTTGTTGACGTTTTGGCCACCCGCGCCTTGGGAGTGATAGGTGTCGACTTGAAGATCAGCAGGATTCACAGTAACTTCAATCTCTTCAGCTTCGGGCATGACAAGGACAGTCGCGGTGGAGGTATGAATACGACCTGCGCTTTCAGTCTTCGGAACGCGTTGAACGCGGTGAGCACCACTTTCAAACTTTAACTTTGAGTAAACGCCGTCGCCTTTGATCATGAAGGAAACCAAGGAAAAACCACCCATCTCAGAAGGGCTAAGGTCAATCATCTGAAGTTTCCAGCCATTTCTTTCGGCATACTTGGAATACATTCTGAAGAGGTCTCCAGCAAAAATATTGGCTTCGTCTCCTCCTACCGCACCACGAATTTCGACGACAATGTTTTTCTCGTCATTCGGGTCGTGAGGAATGAGCATAACTCTCAATTCTTCGATTAAAGCTTCTTCTCGAAGAAGCAGGGCGCGATATTCTTCTTTTCCCATAGCTGACATTTCGGGATCTGAATCTTCGCTCAGAACCTTAGCATCATCCATATTTTCCATCGTTTTCAAATATTCGTTGTATTTTTCGACAATCGGTTCAATCGAAGCACGTTCTTTGGATAAATCGCGAAAACGATTCATATCCCTTGTGACATGCTCATCTAGCAGTTCTTTATCGATTTCGATCAGCCGGAGGGCTGTCGCTTTAAGTCTTGAAGACATGGCTTCTTCCATACTATCGCCTACTTTCAGGGTCTAGGGTATTTTACCATAATAACGAAGACCATAAAAGTGCGGAGTTTGGCCATTAATATACTTATATTAAAAGGGGCCCTTTTTTGTTTATCGGGAAGGGCAAAAAGTGTATAATATTTTTTAGGTGAAAACAATGGGATATAAAGCTCTTTATCGGACCTACCGTCCTTCAACTTTTGAGGAAGTGGCAGGCCAAAAACACATAGTAAAAACGCTACAAAATGCCTTGGCTAACAATAAAATAGCCCACGCATATCTTTTTTGCGGGCCGCGCGGCACCGGAAAAACATCGATGGCAAAACTCTTTGCCAAAGCACTCAACTGTGAAGAAGGCATCGGCCACCAATGTAATGTTTGCGGAAACTGCACGTCCATCAACGATGGATCTCACCCGGATGTCATTGAAATCGACGCCGCAAGCAACAACGGAGTTGATGAAGTCCGAAGTCTTATTGAAAAAGTAAAGTATTCGCCCATTAAGGGAAAATATAAAGTTTATATCATCGATGAAGTACACATGATGAGCAGCGGAGCATTCAATGCCTTACTAAAAACATTGGAAGAACCTCCAGCCCACGTCATATTTATTTTGGCGACTACCGAGCCGCACAAAGTTTTGCCAACGATTCTCAGCCGCTGCCAACGTTACGATTTCTCGAAAGTCGACGATGCTTCGATCAAAGAGAGAATCAAAACAATTTTGGATAAGGAAATGGTGGACTATGAGGAAAGAGCCATTGACCTCATTATTTCTTTAGCTGATGGTGGCGTCCGCGATGCTTTGTCCATTCTTGATCAGACATTGGCTTATGCGGGGCCGCATTTAAATGAACGCGATATTTTGGATATTTTCGGGCTTGCCGGAACCGCAGAAAAACTTAACTTGCTCAAAGCCATCATTGATGGAAACGTCTCGCAAGTTTTAACAATACTTGAAGCCTTCATTGCCCATGGTATCGATATAAAGCGTCTTAATAACGATTTGTTAGACATGTTAAAGGACATCCTTATTTACGAAAAAACTGGCAATTCCTCGTTGCTTTTATGTTTAAAAGAAAACGAAACTATTGATTTATTGAATGGTCGTTTATCTCTTAAAAAATGCGGCGATATGATAGATATCCTTCTAAAAGCTCAAAGCGATTTCCGCTTTGTCAGTAACATCCGTTCTCTATTTGAAGTCGTGCTTCTGAAACTCACGACCTTGGATGATGCGGCTGCCCCTGTTGAAGTTAAAAAAGTGGTGGTCGCTCCTGCGCCTGCGCCCAGCATTAAACCCGAGCCTATTCCCGAAAGCAAACCCTTACCAAAACCTTCGCTTCCCAAACCCGAATTTGCTCCCGATGCTCCGTTTGTTCAACCCCAAAAATCAATCAAAGTCGTTGATATGGTTCCGGAAAACAAGGCTCCCGCGATTGAACCAAAAACGGTTGTTAAACAAGAAAATCCCCTCAAACTTCCGGAAGTCAACACGGCTTTTGCCACCGAAGGAGAATCCTTGACGATTGATGACGATACTCTCGTAAACATCATGACCTGCGGCAACAAAGAAGAAAAAATTAAACTGTTCTCCCGTTGGGATGAATTGTCTTCCTTTGCGGCAGATCCGAAAATCGGTAAGTTCGTATCGATTCTTAAAGACGGCCGCCCGTTTGTTATTTGCAAGGAATGCCTCGTACTCGAGTATGAGTATGTCACGCTTGTTAATAAGGTCAACGTTCTTAGAAATCAATCAACGTTTTCCAAAATCATTGAATCCATCATTGGACGGAGAGTCGTTGTCTATGCGCTTCCAAGAGCTGAAACATTAAGAGTCTCCAAAATTTTCTTAAACCTTCGCCAATTACAAAAGCTGCCAAAACCCAGTGATATAAAAATCGAGATTAAAGGAGTCCTACTATGAACATGCAATCGTTGATGCAACAAGCTCAAAAAATGCAACGTGATTTGCAAAAGGCAAAAGATGAACTTGCAAAAATGGAATTTGTCGGAACCAATGGGGGCGCTGTCACTGTCACCATTTTTGGGAACCGAACCGTTAAAAGCATCCAAATTGACCCCGCTATTTTAAGCCCAGACGATTCCGAAATGCTGTCCGAAATGATCAAAAACGCTACAAATTCTGCCTTAAAACAAATTGACGAAGCAGAAGAAGTCATGAATCAACGCATTACCGGAAGAAGTGGAGGGCTTGGTTTCTAATGGAAGATTTAAAGGCCCTGACCCGCTTGATTGATTCTCTGAAAAAACTACCGAGTGTCGGTCAAAAATCTGCTGAAAGAATGGCTTTCGCGATTTTGGAAATGAACGAAGAAGATGTCAAAGAATTTTCCTTATCACTTTCCGATGTCAAAGCCAAAATCCATCGCTGCCCCGTCTGCGGAATATATACCGAAGATGATCTTTGCGAGATTTGCTCGGATCCTGATCGAAACCATGAAACGATGATTGTCGTCAGCTATCAAAAAGACGTTTATGCGTTTGAAAAAATGGGCCGATATAAAGGACAATATCATATCTTGAATGGCGTTCTTTCTGCGGTCAACGGCGTGGGTATTTCGGACCTTTCGATTGATGCCCTCATCAAACGTATTGAGGATGATCATTTTACGGAAATCATCCTTGCCACAAACCCCACCATCGAAGGCGAAACGACTGCCCTTTTTATTTCCAAAATGTTGGCCCGTTTCCCTGTAAAAGTGACTCGCCTTGCCTATGGCTTACCTATGGGCGGGCACCTTGATTACGCAGATTCTCTGACTTTAGGAAAAGCTCTTGAAGGCAGAACAAAAATGAAAGAAGGAGAATAACCTATGTTTATTACTTTTGAAGGACCCGAAGGCAGCGGAAAAACAAGCGTTGCCAACGAAATATCACGCAAACTTGAGGCTCTTGGTTATTCCATTCTTCGCACCCGTGAACCCGGCGGTACTCCCATCGCCGAAGACATTCGAGAAATTCTTTTGAATAAGAAAAACGGCGTTCTCGACCCGCGCGCAGAAGCTTTGCTTTTCGCCGCAAGCCGTAGACAACATCTAGTGGAAAAAGTATGGCCCGCATTAGCTGAAGGCAAGATTGTCATTTGCGATCGTTTTTTGGACTCATCTTTGGCCTATCAAGGTGGCGCCCGCGGTTTAGGCGTGGACAACGTTTTGAACATTAATCTTTTTGCGACCGAAGGACGCTATCCGGACTTAACGTTGCTGTTCGATATTTCACCCGAAAATGGCTTAGCCCGTATTGCCAAAAACGCCAATCGCGAAGTCAACCGGCTTGATCTTGAAAAATTAGAATTCCACAAAAAAGTACGGCAAACCTTCCTTGATTTGGCAAAACGTTACTCTGACCGTTATGTCATTATTGATGCCTCTTTACCTTTAGAAGTTGTGGTGGAGAATGCTTATAAAGCCATCACAAGTCGATTAGGGGATCCTCGGTGAAAATCGCTGATTACATCAAAGAACATCAACCTGCTCTTTTTCAAACGATGAGCAATGCTTTTAAGTTCAATCGTTTGAGCCATGCCTATCTTCTTTCCGGTGAACCGGGAACACCTCTATTGGCAGTGGCCATTCATCTTGGAAAATCCTTGGTGTGCGATAATCCTCAACCGCTTGCCTGCGAGGAGTGCATTACTTGTTTAAGAATCGACGAAGGAAATTATCCCGACTTTATGATTTTTGACGGAAGCACAAAAACCATCAAAAAAGAAGATGTTCAGTCCGTCGAAGAAAACTTTGATAAAACTGCCCTTGAAACCAAAGGGAAAATGATTTACGTCCTTCACTTGGTTGAAAACATGACCACCGAAGCCGTGAACTCTTTGCTTAAATTTTTGGAAGAACCTGGCCGCGACATTTATGCCTTTTTAACCACCGAAAACGAAGCCAAGGTCCTTCCGACCATCGTATCGAGAACGCAAACCATCCGTTTGAAACTCAACGACCAAATGAAAGTCATTGCCGAAGCTATCGATTTGGGTGTTGCACAAGATGATGCCGAAATGCTCAGTTACTTCTTCAACGACGGGGCCTCCATTCTTGCTCGTTCAGGAGATGAAGATTTTCAACAAGCGAAAGAGGCATTGAAAGATCTTTTAGAAGCCCTTAGAAAAAATTCCGGAGAAGCGGTGTTTGTGAGTCAACAAACGATTATTCCACTTTTAAAAAGTAAAGAAAGTGCCCGTTTTTACCTTGATATGCTTGCTCAAGTGTTTCGCGATATTATCAACATTACCTATGGTGGAAACATAACTTTAAGAAGTTATGGTAGTATATTAACTGAGTTATCCCAGAAATTACCTCACAAGGAGAAAAGCCTCCTAGAAATAATGACAGCACGAGGACAACTCGACTTAAATTTAAATATCCCGTTACTTTTAGATCACGTGATATATGCGATGACAAAAGGAGAATCATTCAATGACTGAAGAGACTGTTGTTTCGACAACCGAAACCAATTCAAAAAAGAGCTATTTTGTTGGCATTCGGTTCAATAATACCGGCAAATCCTATTTCTTTTCTTCTAGTGAAGGAAATCTGAAATTGGGTGAGGCGGTTGTCGTGGAGACGATTCGTGGCTTTGAACTAGGGTATGTGGCGACCTTGCCTCAACCGATTGACGAGTACCGTCTTTCGCTTGAACTGAAGCCCATTATCCGCGTTGCCTCTGAAAGCGACCTTCGCCAACACAATGAAAACATGACGCGTGCCAAAGAAGCGCTTGTTTACTGTGCTCAAGAAATTTCCCGATTAGGTTTAAAAATGAATTTGACGAGTTGCGAATATACTCTTGACCGCAGCAAGGCTATTTTCTCTTATCTCGCGGATGACCGTGTTGATTTCCGTGAACTGCTTAAAATCTTAGCCGGACATTTGCATATGCGTATCGAACTTCGGCAAATCGGAACACGTGATAAGGCTAAGCTTGTTGGTGGCATCGGTATTTGCGGACTCCCGCTTTGCTGTTCTTCATTCCTCAACGAATTTGATGGCATCTCCATCAGCCGTGCCAAAAACCAATTGCTTTCTTTAAACATTCCAAAATTGAGTGGACACTGTGGCAAGCTGATTTGTTGCTTGAAATACGAAGATGACGCCTACACCGAACTCCGGAAAGACTTCCCGAAAGTCGGTTTGCGTTTGATTTACGAAGGTGAACAATATCGGATTACTTCCATGAACGTTTTAACTCGGATCGTGAAACTCGAAAATCCCAACAACGTTCATTTCCTTCCTTTGGAAGATGTGAAAAAAATCCTCGGTTCTTCTTTCAATAAGCAGGATGCCAAAGAAGAAAAAGAAGAAGTGATTGAGGAATGAAGCGAGAGCTGAATTTCGAAGGTAACAGCGCGATTCTTTATCTCGTCGGAACACCGATCGGCAATTTAGCCGAAATGACTCCACGGGCTTTAGAAATTTTGAATGATGTAGAATATGTCGCTGCCGAAGACACTCGCAACAGCGGTCTTTTGCTGACGCACTTCAATATTCATAAACCCTTCATCTCCTGTCATGAGCATAACGAAGAGGAAGCAGCTTCTAAAATCATCGCGTTGCTTGAAAACGGCCATACCGTCGCTTATGTGAGCGATGCCGGTTATCCGTGCATCTCCGATCCGGGGACCCGATTGGTCAAAGCGGCCCTCGAGCATGGCATCAAAATCTCCGTCATTTCCGGCCCAAGTGCCCTTCTAAACGCTCTTGCCGGATCCGGTTTATCTTCGGATCATTTCTATTTTCACGGTTTCCTAGAAAGCAAAGATTCCGTTCGGAAAAACCAGCTTCAAGAACTTTTTACCAAGAAAGAAACGCTCATCTTCTACGAGGCTCCTCACCGCATTCAGAAGACCTTAAAAGCGATGGCGGAGGTCTTGGGTGATCGTCGAGCCTGCATCGCCCGTGAGCTCACGAAAAAGCACGAAGAATTCATCCGCGGAAATCTTGAAGAACTTTCCTTGATTGACCCTGATACCTTAAAAGGTGAAATGGTCATCGTCGTCGAAGGCAATGATGATGAACAATC
>ERZ1645187.721-NODE-721-length-32314-cov-9.647664_pt1 | contig 32314 bp, 30 predicted proteins | sample MGYA00575352_ERZ1645187 | MGnify/ENA primary metagenome ERZ1645187 (study PRJEB40837, sample SAMN11349314) | freshwater sediment metagenome | isolation source: river sediment | host: Sediment | place: India: Wazaribad , New Delhi | collected 2017-02-21 ... | reverse complement strand
CCGCCCGACGCCACCCCCGAGGAAAAGGCCGCCATCGACCACCCGCTGTTCGACCAGGTGCCCAGCAAGTGGTTCAACAACGCCAAGGACTACGAAGAACTGGTCGCGCTCCAGAAAAAGACCGGCGCCTGCATGCTGGTCTATTTCAAGAATCCCTCCGTGCCCAACGAAAAGGGGCTGTGCAGCTGGTTCGAGAAGAGCATCACCACCGACATCGACTGGCGCAAGGCGATGAAATACTTCATCAAGCTGGAAGTCGACATGCCCGGCCCGTCCGCCGTCCGGGATCTGGTCGATCTCTTCAAGGTGAGCCGCACCCCGGCCATCTTCGTGATCCAGCCCGGCAGCACGATGCGCAACCGCCTCATGGTGTTCGATTATCCCAATGGCGGCCGGCCCCAGCCCATCGACGTGCCGCTCGTTCTCCAAAACCTCAAGACGCGCTGCACCCCGGCCTACGAGACGTTGTTCTAGCATGCGGGCCGCCGTCCAGTTTTTCGCCATCGCGCGCCTCGCCGCGCTCGAAGCCATCCGGCGGCCGGTCTTTCTCCTCGTCTCCCTCTCCGTCCTCGCGGGCATCGTCGCGCTGCCCCTCCTGCTCAACTACACCCTCGGCGACTCCGCGCGCATCATCCGCGACAGCGCCTTGGCGCTCTACTTCGTCGGCGGCCTGCTGCTGGCCGCCCATGCGGCGGGCGAGGCCCTCTCCCGCGAGCTGCGCCGGGGCACCGCCGCCGCGATCCTCGCCAAGCCCGTATCGCGCGCGGTTTTCTTCCTGGCCAAGGCCGCCGGCGTCGGCGCGGCGATCTTCCTGTTTTCCGTCGCCGCGCTCGCCGCCACGCTGCTGGCCGTGCGCGCCGGCGCCAGCGACCTGCGCCTCGATTGGGCCGCCGCCGTCCCCGCGCTGCTGGCCTTGGTCTTCGCCCTGGCCCTGGCCGGCACCTGGAATCACCGCACCCGCCGGCCGTTCACCTCCGCCGCCTTTTTCCTGCTGCTGTTCTTCCTGCCGCTCGCCGTGGCCGTTTCCGCGTTCTTCCCGACGCCCCTCGACCATCTCGTTTTTCCCGCCAACTTCACGTGGGCCATTCTGGACGTCGGCCTGCTGCTGTTCTTCTGCCTCGGCATGGTCGTCGCCCTGGCCGCCGCGCTCGCCACGCGCCTGTCCGTCACGCCCGTCCTGCTGATCTGCGCGGGCTTCTTCCTCTTCGGCCTCATGTCCGACTATCTCTTCGGCCCGCATCTCGCCGGCTCCCTCGCCGCGCGCGCCGCCTACGCCGTTCTGCCCAACGTCCAGGCCTTTTGGCTGCTCGACGCCCTCGACGCCGCCGCGCGCATCCCCGTTTCCTACGTCGTCCTCTCCGCCGCCTACGCCGCCGCCTGGTCCGCCGCCGCCCTCGCCCTCGGCATCGCGTCCTTCCGGCAACTGGAGATCGCCTGATGTTCCCCGCGCGCCCCATCGCGGCTGGCCGATTTTTCCACACCGTGGAAAAATATTTTCCACGCCATGGAAAACTTCATTCTCAATTATTGAATTCTTCATTCTTCATTTTTAATTCTTAATTCTCCTATGAGTGCTGCCATCCAAGCCCAAGACCTCGCCAAGACGTTCCGCGATTTTTGGCAGCGCCCGCGCGTCGAGGCCGTCCGGGGCATTTCCTTCGCGGTGCCGGCCGGGCAGGTCTTCGGCCTGCTGGGCCCCAACGGCTCCGGCAAATCCACCACCATCAAGATGATCCTCGGCCTGCTGTTTCCCACCGCGGGCACCCTCGAAGTCCTCGGCGCCTCGCCCCGGTCCGTCGCCGTCAAAAGCCGCATCGGGTATCTTCCCGAAGAGTCCTACCTCTATCCGCATCTCACGCCGCTCGAAACCCTGGCCTTTTATGCGCGGCTTTTCCGCCTGCCCCCCGCCGTCGCCCGCGAACGCATCGACCAGCTCCTCGAGATGATCGGCCTGGCCCACGCGCGGCATCGGCCCGTCGGCGAATTCTCCAAGGGCATGGCCCGGCGCATCGGCCTGGCCCAGGCCTTGCTCAACGATCCCGATCTCGTCATCCTCGACGAACCCACCGCCGGCCTCGATCCGCAGGGCACCCGCCAGGTCAAGGATCTCATCCTCGCCCTCGCCGCCCGCGGCAAGACCGTCCTGCTGACTTCGCACCTCCTCGCGGACGTCGAGGACGTCTGCCGGCAGGTCGCCATCCTCTTCAACGGGCGCATCCTCGCCCACGGCACGCTCGACGCCCTCCTCGCGCAAAAAGACAAGACCACGCTGACCTTCCCCACGCCGACCGATCCCCACGCGCTGCGGAAAATCCTCGATGCCGCGCGCGCCGCCCTCGGCGCCGATCCGTCCCTCGACCATCCGCGCCAGGCCCTCGAACCCTACTTCCTCCGCGTCGTCGCAGACGCCGACCGGGACCGCTCGGCCCCCGCCTCCGGCGCCGCCCCCGCCGCGCCCCTCGCCCCGTTTTTGCAGAAATAGTCTTGCCTCGCCTGCGCCGGACCCCTTATTGTCCCTCACTTGTTTTACAAAGCACCAGAAGGAGTATGAAATATGGCCAAGATTGATTTTGGCGGAACGAAGGAAAACATCGTCACCCGCGCCGAATTCCCCCTGAAGAAGGCCCAGAAGGTCCTCAAGGACGAAGTCGTCGCCGTCATCGGCTACGGCGTGCAAGGCCCCGCCCAGTCGCTCAACATGCGCGACAACGGCATCAAGGTCATCATCGGCCAGGATCCCCGCTTCAAAGGCGACTGGGCCCGCGCCGCCAAGGACGGCTTCAAGCCCGGCCAGAGCCTCTTCGACGTCGAAGAAGCCTGCGACAAGGCCACCATCATCATGATGCTCGTGAACGACGGCGCCCTCAAGTACGTCTTCCCGCGCGTGCGCCCCTACCTGACCAAGGGCAAGGCCCTCTACTTCTCCCACGGCTTCGGCTGGGTCTACCGCCAACTGACCGGCGTGGACGCCCCGAAGGGCGTGGACGTCATCATGGTCGCCCCCAAGGGTTCCGGCACCTCCGTGCGCCGCAACTTCCTGGCCGGCGTCGGCATCAATTCCAGCTTCGCCGTCGAGCGCAACGCCACCAAGCGCGCCCTCGAACGCACCTTGGCCGTCGGCATCGCCGTCGGTTCGGGCTACCTCTTCCCGACGACCTTCGAGCACGAAGTCACCTCCGACCTCGTCGGCGAGCGCGGCGTGCTGATGGGCGCCCTGGCCGGCATCATGGAAGCCCAGTACGACGTGCTGCGCAAGAACGGCCACAGCCCCTCCGAAGCCTTCAACGAGACCGTCGAAGAGCTCACCCAGAGCCTCATCCGCCTCGTGGACGAAAACGGCATGGACTGGATGTATTCCAACTGCTCCGCCACCGCCCAGCGCGGCGCGCTCGATTGGAAGCCCCGCTTCAAGAAGGCCGTCCTGCCCGTCTTCAACGCCCTCTACAAGGCCGTGAAGACCCAGGCCGAAGCCAAGCGCGTCATCAAGGTCTGCGGCGCCGCCGACTACAAGAAGAAGCTCGACGCCGAACTCGCCGTCATGGGCAATTCCGAGATGTGGCGCGCCGGCGCGGCCGTCCGCTCCCTGCGCCCCCACGAGAAGGCCAAGAGCAGCACCGTCGGCACCAAGGGCCGCGGCAAGAACTAGACTCGCCGCCCTTCGCGCCCGCCGGGTTCCCCCCGGCGGGCTTTTTTGCGCCCCGCTCCCTCCGCCACAAATCGCGGCTCATCGATCCTGCAAGCGTTCCGATCTCTTCGCCCCTCGTCCATGCCGGAGCGCGGGCATCCTGCCCGCCCATAAGTGCCATTTTCGTGAATTTCGTGCCTTTCGTTGTTTCCAAAAGGCTGATTTTCCCCTCTAGTGTCCTCTGTGCTCTTTGCGGTGAAATTCGGGCCGATTTTCGCCGTTCGGAGCTCGTTTTATCGCGATTTTCGGCGTTTCCGGACCCCTTTCCACCCCTGCGGGGCCATTTTCGTTCGATTTTCAGGCCGCGACTCGTAGGGGCCGAGCTTGCTCGGCCCGGGCTATCGGCCGCCCGCCCGGTCGCAGCAAGCTGCGCCCCTACAAAACTGCCGCCCGTGCGCCGTTGACCCAACCTCTTTATTCCATTATTCTTTTGCCAGTCAGGGCGATAATAACCGACGCATAAAACCAACTTAAAAGTTGCTAGAATAAAACTGTTGGACTGGAAGAGGTCGCGCGATGATCCGAACTGTATCTGCATTTCTTGACCGACTTCGCGTACACGAACATGAGGAGTTGAAAAAACAAGATATCACGCATCCCCCTACCATTGGGGACATGTATGAAGGTCTCACGCAAGACATTCTGGACCGTGCCTTTTCGCCGGCCTCGTCGATCGACATCACGGGCGGCTTCATCACTGACGGCTCCGGTATACTCAGCGACGAACTAGATTGCATGGTCGTCACTGGTACAGGCGAGCCAGTTCCCTACACGGACAAGAAGAAGTTCCTGCTGGATGACGTTGTTGCCATAATCCAAGTTAAGAAGAACCTATACTCTCGCGACCTCAGGTCGGGATATGCGAACCTCAAGTCTATTGGCAAGTTTGATCCGACCAGAGACAGGAGGGGCACACTGCTTCAAGATGCATTTCAAGGCACCACTCATCGCCCACTACCAGCTCGAGAAGAACTCAATGGTCTGCCATGGGAAATACAGATGATATATCACACGCTTGTCATGGAGCTTGTCTACCCGGCACGGATCATCCTCGGATACGATGGATTCGCATCACTCTCATCGCTCCGAAGATCTTTCGTCAAATTCCTGACGGATCAAATGGGCGCAGCTCCCGTCAAGGGCTACGGGCTTCCGAGTATTCCAAGCCTCATCTGTTGCGGGCAACACTGTTTGGTCAAGTCAAACGGAATGCCCTTTTGCGCACCACTGGAGGAGGATGGGTTTTGGCCAGTATTAAATTCTACCACTGCGAATCCTGTCGAAATGCTTCTTCAGATTATCTGGACGCGGTTAGTCTATGACGAGAAGATCCCAGCATCTGTCTTTGACGACGACGAGTTCCTGCAGCCCATGATTCGATTTATCGATGCGCGTCCTGCTAAATCGGGTGAAACAACAGGCTGGATGTATCGTGTCGCTGATGCGCCCGACAGCGTCGTTGACGCGCCGTCGCCCTCCCCAGACGAGTGGCAGCCGGTTTTTTTGGATAAGACGCAGTTCGTGATCATGAACCGCCTCTGTACAGAAGGTCAGGTCGATGTCACAGACGCTGGACTCGCGGAGTTTCTTGAAGACAATGGATACACAATCAATTCCCTCATTGATAGCCTAAATAAAGTTGGCCTCGCCGCGCGAGTCAATGATCGCATCGTATTACTTACACGTAGCTGCCAGTGTGTAATCCTGCCTGACGGGCGATTTGCAGTGGCAGAGAATATCGCCGGACAGCTAACACGATGGATGATGGATTACACAGAAGCACAGAAAGCCCAACAATCGCCTTCAGCATACCCCGAAGGGCGCGCGAACGCATCGTCACCCGGACATGCCGAGCCTTGACATTGTGCTCAGCAATATATGAGCGATATAAAACGACATGACTGGATGGTGCGGATAGACGACGTTTTCGGAAGTATTGCCGATTCGCCATCTGCCGCATTCTCTATCGCTTGGGGCGGAGTAAACACAACATCATCCCTTTATGACAATGAATACCGATTAATAAAGGACAGCCGAGTTGTCTTTTCGGGACGGACATCTAATCGCATTGACTCAGCAAAAGTGGAGGATGACGGCTCATTCATCATCGATACAACAACTGCCACCAATAATTCGATCCTTCTGGCATTTGATGTGGACGGAACCCAATTCTTCAAAAAGGGCGCACATTCTAGCATCGGATATTTTCGACTTACTCCAGATTTAGCACATGTACTATGGCTTATCAGAGGTGGTCTTCATGTATACATCAGAATTACGGGTAAACACCGCATATTACGGACTCCGCCCACATTCCGCGCTACAGGCATCAACTATATCTCTGCTGAAGAATTGGTTCTTATAGAGCATGATACACGTGAGTGGTATCGATTTTCGCTTTCCGGGCAATTTCTCGATGTAGAGAAATGGAACCGAGAAGCTAAAAACACGAAGGCACAACAAGGCGTTGCTCCGTACGTCGCACAAGGTGCGCCGTCCGGAGAACGCTGACATTGGTGGGAGAAATAGAACATGCCCATACCTGATTACGATGGCGATACGTTCGTCGGTTTTGCCGACATCTCAGGCTTCAAGGAGATGATGAAGCGCGGGGATCGAGCGATAACAGCGCTTAATCAGTTCTACTCAGCAGGATATCAAGTGCTGCAGGAGACTCAAGATGTACATGGCATATTTGTGTCAGATTGCGCAGTGCTATTCGTCAACGCGGCTACCGACGCACCTCAAAGACTCATGTCTCTACTGGGCGTCGTCGAACAAATTAATCGGAAAATGCTGGGCCATGATGTGATGCTCACCACCAGCATCGCCTATGGCCACTTCTCATATCATCAAAGGCTGGAATTCACCGGCATCGAAAAGAACCCCATCTTTGGAAACGCATATGTCGCGGCATTCGTCGACAATGAATCAGGCCATCCCACTATCCAACCGGGACAATGTCGACTCATCGATCAAGGCCTAGATCGCCTCGGTGCGTTACATATCCCACGCCTGATACATGAACGAAAGCACCACTACTTCTACTGGATGGCTAGGAATGAGAAAGCAATCACTGCGTTTACTGAAAGATATGCTGATGCCTATCAGCAGAAGTACCGAGGGATGCTTGAGGCGATAAAGGATGCCGCCAACAATCGAGTTGAGCTTGTCGATGACCCGCTGCATGGAGTACCGAACGCGCGCCCGTGACATTGTGGAAATGAAAATATCAGGACCATTATCAACGGGCTTAAGGATATTTTCCTATCTGTCCATATTCTTGCTGGGGCTAAGAGCGTTCCAAATCACCGTTTCACCAAGCCCGCTCGGCATGATCTTCATCTATTTTGTCGTATTTCTGATCACGCCCGGAGACATCATCGCGCTTCTGTTATCCCGATGTTCGCCTTCCAATATGGCCATCATTCATGACGCCTTGTCGCCGTTTTATGCGGCCTTCTGTTGGGCTGTCCTCGGATACTTAATCCGCGGTATCATTCGGAAAAGAAAACGCACCGGACTCGCCACAAACGGCGCGCGACCCGAACCATGATGTTTTTGCAGAGGAGACACCAATGAACACGCCTGCGACGACATTGGGACTGACCATCATCGTGGCCGCCGTTGTCATGATTCTGGTCAGCATCCCCATGCTGATGCGCAAGATTCCCATGAACCGCTGGTATGGCGCCCGGTTCAAGAAGTCGTTCGAATCCGAAGAGAACTGGCGCCGGATCAATGCCTACAGCGCGAAGCAGTTGATCATCTGGTCCGTTCTCCTTCTGATCGTTGGCGTTGTCGCGCTATTCCTCCCCCCCGAGGAAAATTCGGGGTTGTTCCATGCGATCGCGCTTTCCCCGGTGCTGGTGTGCGTCCCCTGCCTCCTCAGCTATCGCTATGCCAGGAAACTGTGAGATTGGATCTGAACAAGTGACGCTTACCGAAAAATCGAAGCGCAAGGCGAACCGGGTTGCTGTCGTAATCGTCGGAGCCGTCCTGCTTGTCACGGGGATGTCCGCTTTATCTGCCGGACGATCGCAATATCTGAACTATTGGGGCGGCCTTGTGTTCGCGCCTATCGCCATATTGGCCGGAGGTCTGGCCATCTATATCGCCGTTTTTCGTTCATCCATGAAGGGCCTGCCGACAAGGGACAAGAAAGGCCGGCCCATCCAAAACCCTGCGAATGATTTCAGGAAATGGTAGAAACAACCAACCAAGCTCTACGTCCCCTCGCGTCGCTGATCGGCAAGTCCGAGAAGGCGCAGCGGAAGCTGGCGCCGGGGACCTGGCAGCACGCGATGCTGCGCGACAATCTCAAGGCGCTGCGGCTGGCGGTCGCGCTGCTGGATCCGGCCGCCGAAAAGCCGGGCGATCTCGCGCCGGCCGATCTGCAAGACGCCCTCCGGGCTTTTGAGTCGATGATCGACAAGACGGCAAAGGTCCAGCCCAAGTTCGCGCCCGGGACTTCCCAGCACACGCTGCTGCGCAACCGGCTCCAGGCATTGCGCCTGGCGGCCGCAACGATCCAGGCGGCCTTGCCGAAGGAATAAGCCGCGATTTGTCGCGCAACCAGTTGCGGATCGGGCCGCCCCACGACCTTGCGTCGTGAGCTAAAGCTAATTCCTCTTTTCTGTAGCTGGCCTCGGTGAGGCCGGCTAGGCAAGACCGGCCCCAGCGGGGCCGGCTACAACAAATCCGGAAACGCTCTCGCCCGCCAGCGCCTTGGCGGCGGCGGAACCTCGTGCCGGCGTCAAGAGCCCTTGCCGTCGCAGTCTTTCGAGAACGGGCAGCCGTCGCAGGGCGTCAGGCAGGCGCAGGAGCGGGCCCGGGCTTCTTGTTGCTTCTTCCAGTTGCGGCGGATGCGCAGGGCCAGCCAGAGGGCCGCGCCGGCCACGGCAAGGCCGACCGCGATCCAGTCTGCCCAATGCGCGTTCATGCCAGCCCCCACCCCAGCGCCAGGCCCAGGCGGACCACGACGAACGTGACGATCCACGCGATGGCCGTCATGCCCAGCAGCATGCCGAGCGCCCAGCCCCATGAATTCGTCTCGCGCTTCGTCGCCGCAATGGTCGCGACGCACGGCGCGCTCAGGAGGCAAAAGAGCATCATCGCCAGCCCCTGGAGGGGCGTGTAGTTCTTCCGCAGCGCCGCCCGCAGTCGTTCCGGGCCTTCGTCCGCGCCGCCGAGCGAAAACACGATGCCCATCTGCGCCACGAAGACTTCCTTCGCCGCGAACGCGCCGACCAGGGCGGTGCCCACGCGCCAGTCGAAGCCCAGCGGGCGGAGGACCGGCTCGAGGCCTTTGCCGATGCGCCCGATGGCCGAGTATTCCAGCGTTTCGGCCTGCCGGGCGGCTTCCAGCGCGGCGGCCGCTTCCGGCGCGGGCGCCGCGGCGATCGCCGCGGCGTAGTCGCGGCTGAATTCCGTCCGGCGCGGAAAGGTGCCCAGCGCCCAGAGCAGGATCGAGATGGCCAAAATGACGGTGCCGGCCTTCTGCAGGTACATCCACGCGCGATCCCACATGTGGATGCCGACGGAGCGGAGGGTCGGGAGGCGGTACGGCGGCAATTCCATCACGAAGGGCGCGCTTTCGCCGCGGAACAGCGTCCCGCGCAGCAGGCGCGCCACGAGCACCGCGGCGAGGATGCCGGCCACGTAGACGCCCCACAGCACCCAGCCGCGCCAGCGCGGGGCGAAAAAGGCCGGAATCAGCAGCGCGTAGATCGTCATGCGGGCCCCGCAGCTCACGAACGGCGCCACGAGGATCGTCGTGAAGCGGTCGCGCTTGTGTTCCAGCGTGCGCGTGGCCAGAATCGCCGGGACGGTGCAGCCGAGGCCGATCAGCATGGGGATGAAGCTTTTGCCGTGCAGGCCCATCTTGTGCATGGCGCGGTCCATCAGGAAGGCCACGCGCGCCATGTAGCCGGTGTCTTCGAGGAACGCGATGGCCAGAAACAGCAGCAGGATGTTCGGCAGGAAGGAAATCACGCCGCCCACCCCGCCGATGATGCCGTCCACGACCAGCGATTGCAGCAGCGGCGCGGCGCCGGCGGGCCAGACGGCGAGGATCCGCGCGGCCAATCCGCCCAGGCCGGCTTCGATCCATTGCATGGGCGGCTCGCCCAGCGCGAAGACCAGATTGAACACGCCCCACATCAGGAACACGAAGATCGGCAGCCCCCAGATCCGGTGCAGCAGCAGGTTGTCGAGGCGCAGCGTGCGCGCGTGCCGCACGTGGGGCGACGATTCCCGCGTGGCTTCCGTCGCCACGCCCAAGGCGAAGCCGTAGCGGGCCTCCGCGATCTGCACGTCCAGCGGGCGGCCGCCGCGCTTTTCCAGGCGGGCGGCTTCGCGCGCGGCCGCCTCGCGCGCCCCGGCGGGCGCGTGCGGATCCGAAAGGCCGTCCAGCAAGGCGATGGCGCGACGCCGCGCCGATACCGCGTCGTCGCCCTCGAATTGCTCCGCGACCGCCGCGATGGCGCTTTCCAGGTCGAGCCCGTAATTCACGCGGCTGGAGCAGGCCTGCCCGCCGGCCGCCACCCGTTGCGCGGCGGCCAGCAGAGCGTCGGCGCCCTCGCCGTTGCTGCCGTTGGTCGGCACCACGGGGCCGCCCAGCAAGGCGGACATCAATTCCAGGTCGAACGTCAGGCCGTGGGATGCGGCCTCGTCGCTCATGTTGAGCGCGTAGACCGTCGGCACGCCCATTTCCGCGAGCTGCGCGGTCAGGTGCAGATTCCGTTCCAGATTCGTCGCGTCCACGACCTGGATCACGACGCCGGCCGCGCCCGAGAGGATTTCGTCGCGGGCGATGGCCTCTTCCGGCGAAGCCGCGAGCAAACTGTACACGCCGGGCAGATCCACGAGCTCGATTTCGACGTCGCCGCGGACGAACCGCGCCGATTTCTTCTCGACGGTCACGCCCGGGTAGTTGCCCACGTGCTGGTGGGCGCCGGCCATCCAGTTGAACAGGCTCGATTTGCCGCTGTTCGGATTGCCCGCCAGCAGCACGACGAGCCGGGGACGCTTGGCTTTGTCCTTTCCGCCCATGCGTTCCCGCCTAGATCAGCCCCGGGCGCCATTTCACGCGGATGTGCGCCGCCTCCGCCTTGCGCATCGAGAGCCGGTAGCCGCGCACTTCCACCGCGATGGGATCGCCCAGCGGCGCCACGCGTTCCACGGCGATCAGTACGCCCGGCGTCACGCCCATCTCCACCAGGCGTTTCCGCAGGGCGCATTCCACGTCCACGGACAGCACCACGCCGCGCACTCCTTCCGGCAGTTCGTCGAGGCCCGACTCCACGCCCGGCGCGCGCTCGCTCCTGGCCGTTTCGCGGGTCTGGGCCCATTTTTCGGCCATGCCGGGATGCCCGCGCAGAAAATCGCCCAGCAAGGCCATCCGGCTCAGCACCAGCGGGGTCGCGTCGTGTTCCATGCCGCAGGCCGTCACCTCGGCCTCTTCCTGGGTCAGGCCCAGGGTTTCCGTGAAGAACCGGCGCAAGGCCACGTGGCGGCCCGAGATGTCCTCGGCGACTTGGCGGCCTTTCGGCGTCAGCCCCACCGCGCCATACGGCTCGTAATCCGCGAGTCCCTGCTCTTTCAGCGACTTCAGCGCGGCGGACACCGTCGAGGGCTGCACGTCCATGGCCTCGGCGATGTCCCCGGTGCGCGCGCCGCGGGGCGTCTCCGAGAGCCGCAGGATGGTTTCGAGATAATCTTCCGCCTTGGCGCTGAGCCGTTCGATTTTCATCGGTTGTTCGGTTCCCCTCGAAATGTTTGATGGATGAAACATTACCACGGCGCCGCCAAAAGTAAAGCCGCGGAACGGATTGCGGTCCCGGCGGAGGGTATTTTTCATGGGGCCCGGCAAATGCATCGAAATCCACCGCTCCATTTCAACGCAAAGGACGCAAGGGGCGCGAGAGAAACGCAAACGCCGAACCATACGGCCATAATAGGGATGTTCGCCTTGTTCTTGGCGGTTGATTGCGGGGCCGGTTCCGCTAGAATTCCCCCCATGCCCGCCACCAGCCATCGAGTCGGACGTTTCACGGAATCGGTCATCCGCCGCATGACGCGGGTGGCCATGGAGTGCGGCGCGGTGAATCTGTCCCAAGGATTTCCGGATTTCGACCCGCCGGAAGAGCTGCGCACGGCGCTGGAGAAGACGGCGCACGGCGGTCCGCATCAGTACGCCGTGACCTGGGGCGCACCGGGCTTCCGGAAGGCCCTCGCCCGCAAACAAAGCCATTTCACCGGCCTAGCCATCGATCCCGACGCGAACGTCGTCGTCACCTGCGGCAGCACCGAAGCCATGATGGCGGCGATGATGACGGCCTGCAATCCGGGCGACAAGGTCGTCGTCTTTTCCCCCTTCTACGAGAACTACGTCGCGGACACGATCCTGTCCGGCGCGGAGCCGATCTACGTGCCTCTGCGCCCGCCCGATTTCGCGTTCGATCCCGCCGAACTGCGCCGCGCCTTCGAGCAGCGCCCCAAGGCGCTGATTCTGTGCAACCCGTCGAATCCGACGGGCAAGGTGTTCACCCGCGACGAGCTGCTGCAGATCGCGGCGCTGGCGGAGGAGTTCGATGCGTTCGTCATCACCGACGAGGTCTACGAGCACATCCTCTACGCGCCGCACCGGCACGTCTATTTCTCCGCCCTACCCGGCATGTTCGACCGGACAGTGTCGTGCAGTTCCCTCTCGAAGACCTATTCCATCACGGGCTGGCGGCTGGGCTACGTCATCGCCTCGCCGGCGTTCATCGACGGCGCGCGCAAGGTGCACGACTTCCTGACGGTGGGCGCCGCGGCGCCGCTGCAGGAGGCGGCCATCGCCGGACTCGCGATGCCGGACGCCTACTACGATTCCCTCGCGGCGCTCTACGCGAAGAAGCGCGATTTGTTCCTCGGGGGCTTGCGCGACGCCGGGCTGACCTATACCGAGCCCGACGGCGCCTACTACGTCATGGTGGACGTGTCCGAATTCGGCGCGACGGACGACACGGCGTTCTGCGAGTGGCTGGCGCGCGAAGTCGGCGTGGCGGCCGTGCCGGGTTCCAGCTTCTTCCGCGAGCCGGTGCACCACCTGATCCGCTTCCACTTCGCCAAGCAGGAAAGCACCCTGCGCGAAGCCATCGCCCGGCTCGCCAAGCTGCGCGAAAAAGCCGTTCGCTACCCGAAATAGGGTTTGGGCCTTGCCATAAGCCGGAAATCGCGGCTTAAGCCCGAAAGGCGGTATTTTTCCACGCTACGTAAAAACATTGGCCGATTTTTCCACGCCGTGGAAAAATGTTGCCGCTGCGGTCGCTGACACTCCCTCGCTCGCCGCGCATGGCGCGGCGCTCTAGACCTCGCGTTCGCCCTGCGCCTGCGGCTTGGGCTCGGTACTCGGCTATTTTCCACGCTACGTAAAAACGTCGAGCTTCGATTCCCCGGGCTCCTAGAGCCGGAACGGGTTCGGGGATTCGGGTTCGGACTCTTCCTTCGGCGGCGGCTTGGGCCGGAAGTGCGGGCAGGTATCCGTCGCTTCGACCTCGCATTTGTGCAGGGCGCAGCGCTGCAGGAACGGGTTCACGACGTATTCCGCGCAGTAGCGGCACATCTTCCCCTTTTCGTCCTCGCGGAACACCTTCACCGGCCGGGGTCGGTCGGCTTCCGAAAACACCTTCGGCCGGTTGTCCTTGAACGGGATCTCGGCCTCGGACGCGAAAACGTGCCCGCACAGCGCGCAGGCCAGCGTTTCGCCCGTTTTCGTGAACCCGTCGTAGATCGGCTTGCGCGACAGCCAGGCATCCTGCCCGCAAGCGGGACAGCGCAATTCGACCTGGACCGGTTCCTTGCCCTTCATGGTCAGAAAAACAGTTTGGCCAGCCGCAGGATGCCCTGCTTCCACGGCACGCGGTGCGACACGCCGCTGGCGTTCTTGAACTGGTCCAGATGGTCGACGTACCAATGGTAGTTGCGCACGAGCGCCTGCCGGTTCGAATATTTCGGCCGGTAGCCGAGGATCCGTTCCGCCTTTTCGACGCTGACGAAGGAATCTTCGGCGGCGGTTTCGTAGACCCACTTGTAGAGCGGCGACAGCTTCAGCCATTCCAGGATGCGCAGCGTCCAGATCATCGGCGCCGCCGGGAAGCCGCGGATCTTCTTGCCGTGGCCGGCTTCGTCCAGCACCGCCTGGTAGTCCTCGCGCATCGTTTGGAAATCCTTGGCGCCGATATTGAAGACGTCGTTCACCGTGGCTTTGTCCAAGGTCAGCGTCAGCCAGATCGCGTCGCAGAGGTCTTCCACGTCCAGCAGCTGGTAGCGGTTCTTGCCGTTGCCGATCATGGGGAATCCATGTCCGGTGTAGGCCCAGTCGTAGAACAGCGCGAACACGCCCAGGCGTTCCGGACCGATGAAGGATTTAGGCCGGATGATCGGCACGCACAGCCCCTGTTCGCGGCGCTTCAGGCACTCGCCTTCGGCTTCGATCTTCGCCCGCCCGTACGGCCCCACCCCGATCAGCTTGTCGCCCTCCAGCAGCGGATGGTGGTCCGGAATGCCGTAGACCGCCGTGCTCGAGATCATCACGAACCGCTCGACGCCGGCCTGTTGCGCGGCGGCCAGCACGATGCGCGTGCCGACCACGTCGGTCGTGTAGATGTCGTGTTCCGAATACAGCGGCAGCGCCGCCGCGCAGTGGATCACGTATCTCACCCCCTGCATGCACTTCGCCACCATCGCCGCATCGCGGATGTCGCCCACGACGGCGTCCACGCGGTCCTTTTCGGGATAATCGAAGGCCACCAGGTCCAGCGAACGGACGTCCGTCAGGCCTTTGGCGAACAGATAGCGGATCAGGTTGATCCCCAGAAATCCGCTCCCGCCTGTCACCAGCACCTTGCCCGTCGTCGTTTCGTTCATCGGTTTCTCCTGCAAAAATCGTTCTTTTGTAGTCCTTCGGCGGGATTCCGTCAATTACTCGCCCCGCACCCGGAAATAGCCGCCGGAGGGGGCCAGCGCCGGCAAGTCCACGGTTTGGTTGCTCCAGGGGCTGGTTTCGCGCGGCCAGTTCGTCGCCGCCGTCCAGCCGTTCGTCAGGGCATCCGTCCATTCGACGGCGTAGGCCGTGCCCGCGTAGACCGGGAACGTCAACTGATTCGCCGAAACGCCGACGGCCAGTGCGTGGTCCAGCAACGGATTCGGTTCCTCGCGCACGTCGAGCAGGAAGCGGAAGACGTACGGCAACCGCCGGCACCAGGCGGCTTCGTTGTGATCGTCGTTCCAGCCGATCATGAAGCGCAGATCCGCGTTGGGCGCGTAGCCGAAGTTCGCGAGCTGCCCGTACATGTCGAAGTTGTCGTCGTACAGGCTGAGGCCTTCGATGTCCAATTCGTAGCCGACGTTGCCGACGTCCTGCCAGATCCGCAGGTCGTGCGGAGCGGCCGCGGCCAGCCAGCTCCGGAAGTTGGGGCAGAAATCGGTGCTGTAGACGCCGCTCATGGGGCCGATGCGCCCGAACACGTTCGTCCACGTGCCGAGATACAGGGAGAGCAAGCCGCCGCAGGACGAGCCGACGTGCACGGTGTTGGCCCGGTCGTTTTTCGTGCGGAACCCGACGTCCACCATCGGGCGCACGTTGTGGATCAGGTAATCGGCATAGAAATTCGCCCGGCCGACGCTGCCCCCGCCGTCGGGATCGATATCCATGTGGGGCAGATATTCCACCGTGCGGTTCGCGGAGGACGGAATGCCCACGATGATCGCCTCGCGCATCCGGCCGCCCTTGATCTCCGCGTCCGCGTTCGTGTCCGCATGCCAGCACCCATAGCCGCCGCCGGGCGGAAAGACGTTTTCGCCGTCGCTCATGTAGACCACCGGATAGCGGCGGCCGACGTTTTCGTCGTAGCCGCGCGGCAGATAAACCCGCACCCAGCGGCCCGTCACGTGGTCGGCTGAGGACCCGACGTAATTGGTGACGATCCGGCTGGCGGACACGCCGTTCGACGGCGGAATATAGTTGAACACCTGCCGATCGCGAACGATTAGGGCGTCCAGCGGCGTCCAGTAGTCGTTGCCGTCCCAGGCGCCTTCCCAGACGTTCGTTCCGTTCCGGAGCCCGTTGAACGTGAATCGCAGCCATTCGCCTTCGGTGCCGACGCCTTCCGCCACGTGCCGTCCTTCGCCGGCCCGCAGGCCCGGACCGGCCAAGGTCATGCCGACGGTATGCCAGGCGCTCGTCGCTTCGAATTCGGCGGTGGCCAGGGTGGAATAGACCACGCTCACGTTCGTCAGGTCGGAATAGAATTCGATCCGCTTTCCGGAAAATGGCGCGGCGGGCTCCGCCGGCACGTTGGTCTGCAGGTTGTCGCCATCGGGCCACCAGGTCGCGTTGCCGGCGTTGCCGATCTGGTCCGCGGCAGTCAGCCGTTTCACGAATTTGTATTCCAGCGCCGTTCCGGCCTGCACGCCGACGTCGCCCCACCAGACGTTGCCCGTCGACCACACCAGCTTGACGGCGTTCGTCACGTTCCACGAGCCGACATCGGGATGGCTGCCCACGACGAACCACTCGTAGCCCATGCCCGCGTCGTTGGTGATCGAAAAATGCACAGGCACCCGCAACGGGCTCCCGGCCCAGGCCGTGCCCGCGCCGAGCGCGAACCAGATGAAAAGACGAAAGATCCTGTTCATAGGCGTTCCAGGGCGGCTTGGATCACGGTTTCGACGTCGAGCGTGCGCAGGCAGGCCAGATCGCCCCGCGCGCAAGTTCGCGAATGGCAGGGACGGCAGGACAGGCCATCTTTCGCCACCACGTGGGCCAGTTGGCGATACGGTCCGGTCCGCGCGGGATCGGTCGCGCCGAAAACCGCCACCAGCGGCACGCCCAGCGAATCCGCCCAATGCATGGGACCGGAGTCCACGGTCACCAGCAGATCCATGCCCTTCAACAGCGAACAGAGGCCGGGCAGATCGGTTCGGCCGCACAGATTCCGCGCCCCCTCGCCGATCTGGCTGGCCAGCGCTTCGCCCGCCGCCTCGTCGGCGCGGCCGCCGACGATGCGGATCCGGCAACCCATTTCCGTGGCCAACCGCTTGCCCAGTTCCGCGAATTTCGCGGGCGGCCAATCCTTGGTGGCCCAGCGCGAAAAAGGCGCGAACGCCACGTGCGGCCCCGGATCGCCGTCGTTTTCGGCTTCCGGAAAGGCCAGATTTGGTTCGGGCGGCGCCGCGTCGCCGGGCGCGACGAGATTCGCGACGTCCATCAGTTCGTCGACCGCATGGCGGCGCGGTCCGGAAACTTTCGGGGGTTGTGCGTGGTAGAAACGCGGAGCCCCTTCCCGCGCCCAGGCCGGACCCACGCGCCGCCGGCCGCGGGCCAGCCGCGCGGCCAGCGCGCTCTTCATCAGTCCCTGCAAATCCACGACGGCGTCGTATTTCTCGCGGCGCAATTCGCGCAGGAACGGAAAGAATCCCCGCGCGAAATTCCGGCGCGGAAAGGCGATCGTCCGGGCGACGTCCGGGCAACACGCCAGCAGGGAGACGTATTCCGGCTGCACCACCCAGTCGATCGCCGCGCCGGTCCGATCTTTCAGCGCGCGAACGGCCGGCAGGGCGTGGGCGATGTCGCCCAGCGAACTCAGCTTGATGACCAGGATGCGTTTCATCAGGAAGGTTTCGACAGGATTTCCTCGACGCGCTTGATCTTGAGCGCCTTGCCCGTGGCGAAATCGACCGAGAGCAACGCGCCGTGCAGGCGCACATCGCCGCTGGCGATCTCGAATTTGGTCGGCATGCCGGTCAGAAAGCGCGTCAGGATGGCATCCGTGGTGCGGCCGATGACCGAGTCGCACGGACCGGTCATGCCCAGATCGGTGATGTAGGCCGTGCCCTTGGCCGTGACGGCCTCGTCCGCCGTCTGGATGTGGGTGTGCGTGCCGAACACGGCCGTCACGCGGCCGTCCAGGAATTTGCCCATCGCCACCTTTTCGCTGGTGGCTTCCGCGTGCATGTCCACGAGGATCGTTTTGTACTGGCCGGCGTTTTTCTTGAGCCACTCGTCCATCGTGCGGAACGGACAATCGGCCATGGCATTCATGAACGTGCGGCCCATGAGCTGGACAACCGCCAGCGGTCCCTCCTTCGTCTGGATCGCGATCGCGCCCTTGCCCGGGCAGCCGGGCGGGAGGTTCAGGGCCCGCACGATGCGGGGCTCCTTGTTGAAGTAGGTGGCGGCTTCCTTTTGGTCCCAGACGTGGTCGCCCATGGTCAGCGCATCCGCGCCGCCGGCGAACAGTTCTTCCGCCAGCGCGGACGTGATGCCGCGCCCGGCGGCTCTGTATACCGCGTTGGCGACGACGACGTCCGCCCCCCCCTCCGCCTTTTCGCGGGGGCCCACGCGCGCCAGGGCCATCCGGCCCGGTCCGCCGACGATGTCTCCAACCAGCAAGATCTTCATGGTCCCCTCTTTTTCCGCCCGGTCAACGGGCATATTCCACGCAACGGGTTTCGCGGATCACCGTTACCTTGATCTGGCCCGGATAGTCCAGCTTCTCTTCGATCCGTTTCGACAGGCGCCGCGCCAGCTGGATCGCCGCCGCGTCGTCGATCGCCGTCGGTTCCACGAACACGCGCAATTCGCGGCCGGCCTGCATCGCCAGGCTGCGCACCACGCCGGGCTCTTCCTTGGCCACGGCTTCGAGATTTTCCATGCGTTGCAAAAAGAAATCCGTCGTTTCGGTCCGCGCGCCCGGCCGGGCGGCGGTGATGGCGTCGGCGGCGGCCGCCAGCGCGGCATACGCCCCGCCGACCGCCGTTTCCCCGTGATGCCCGCGCACGGCGTTCACGACCGTCTCGCTTTCGCCCGCCTGCGCCAGCAGATCCGCGCCGATGTCCGCATGGCGGCCGGCCACCTCGTGGTCCACGGCTTTGCCGACGTCGTGGAACAGGGCCGTCCGTTTCGCGAGATCCGGATCGAGCCCGATTTCCGGGGCCATGAGGCCCGCCAGCCGGGCCGCTTCCACCGAATGCCGCAGCACGTTCTGGGAATAGCTCGTGCGGAACTTCAGCCGGCCCAGCAGCTTCAGCAGTTCCAGCGGCACTCGCGCCAAATGCAGGTCCGCCACGGCTTCCTCGCCCGCCCGCAGGATCAAATCGTCGAGTTCGGCCGTCACCTTGTCCGCCATCTCTTCGATCAGCGCCGGATTGATCCGGCCATCCGCCACCAGCCGTTCCAGCGTGACCTTCGCGATTTCGCGGCGAATCGGGTCGAACGACGACAACACGACCACGCCTGGCGAATCGTCGATGATCACCGTCACCCCCGTCGCCATCTCCAGCGCCCGGATGTTGCGGCCCTCGCGGCCGATGATGCGCCCTTTCATCGTCTCGTCCGGCAAATGCACCGGCACCGTCGTGACGTCGGAAACCTGGTCCGCCGCGACCCGCTGAATGGCGTCGGTGACGATCCGGCGCGCCTGCGCTTCGGCGGTCGCCAGCGCGTCTTCCTTCTTTTTGCGGATCAGCGCGGTCGCTTCGTCGGCCAGTTCGCCGTCGAGGCGCTCCAGCAGCGCCTGGCGGGCCTGATCCGCGGAAAGACCGGAAAGGGTTTCCAGACGGCCGCGTTCTTCCGCCGCCAACTGCGCGACCTTGTCGCGTTCCGCCTGCAGCGCGGCGCGGTCCTTTTCCAGCTGCTCGGACCGGAGATCCAGCGCCTGGGCGCGCTCTTCCAGCCGATGGTTTTCGCGTTCCTGGCGTTCGTCCTGCTTCGACAGGCGGTCGGCCGCCGCCGACAGCACCAACTGGCGTTGCTGCAATTCGCTTTCCGCCTTTTCGCGGTTCCGCATCAATTCGTCGCGCACGGCCAGCTGGGCTTCCTTGCGCAACACTTCCGCGTCGCGCTGCGCATCCCGCAGGATGTCGCCTGCCGCGCGGTTGGCCGCCGCGTCGCGCACGCGCACGAACAGCGCATGGCCGAAGAAACCGATCAGCGCGAAGCCCGCCGCCGTGAGCGAGGGCCAGAGCCATTCCCAAAATACCGCCATTATCCGAGCAACCGTTCCAATTTCGTCGCCGCCGCCGGGGCGAAGAGCATTCGTTTTTCCGTCGCCACCACGTCCATGCGGACGTCGTGGGGTTCCATGGGCACCGCCTCCACGAGGCGGTTCTCGAAGCACAAACCGACCAACAGGGCTTCGCTGCGGGCCAGCAAGCGGTCGAAATGCCCCCGGCCATGTCCCAGCCGGCCGCCTTGCGCATCGAAGGCCACTCCGGGCACCACGATCAACCGCAAGTCCTTCGTAGCGACGGCCGGGGCCGCCGTCGGCTCCCAGATCCCGTGCGCGCCCTTTTTCCAGCGCGTCGCCGCATCCACCCGCCCCCAGCCGTATTCCGCGCCCCGCCGCACCGGCACGGCCACCTGCGCGCCCCGCGCCAGCAGGTCGGCCAGCAGGGCTTCCGTGGCCGGCTCGTTCGGCGTCGAACGATAGAGACCCACGGCGAACGCCGCCGTCCACCAATCCGCGGCCATCAGGCGTTCTTGGATCGCTTCGGAGGCGCCTTGCGACGCCCGGCGCCCCTTGATCTTTTCGCGCAACGGCTGCTTCACGGCACCAGCCTCCGCAAATCGTACTTCTCTGGCGGTCGCGCCGGCCGGCCCTCCCCGTTCACGACGCACCAATGCACGTCCGCTTCCGCGACCACCGTCTCGCCGCGCCGGATGACTTGATGGAACGTGCCGCCGATCCGCCGCGTTTCCGCGGCTTCGGTTTCGATTTCCAGCGCGTCGTCGGCGTAGGCCGGCGAGCGGTACGAGATGTCCAGCCGCGCGATGACCGTGAAGAACCCCTCCGCGATCATGCCTTTGTAGTCGAATCCCGCCGCATGCAGGAACTGCATCCGGGCATGTTCCAGATAATTGACGTAGACGGCATGGTTCACGTGCCCGTACGAGTCGCATTCGTACGGCCGCACCGTCAATGGGGTCGCATGTTTCATGACCCGCCATCCTACACCCCGCCCCCCGCGCGCGCAAGCCAACCCGCCGCCCGCGCCGCGGCGTCCGGCCCTACCGCGAGCGCAGGGGTCGGATCGGATGGCGCAACGCGCTGGCAACGGCGCCGACAACCGCGATGGCCGCCGTCGCGCGCATCCCCAGGCGAACGGCACGGGCGATCTCTTCGGGCGTGCCCGCGCCGTCCGCATGCCCGAGGCCAGCCATGAAAATCAGCCCCGCCAACGCGACGCCCGAGGCGAATCCGATCGTGCGGGCGGTGCCCAGCAGCGCGCCGGCGACGCCCTGTCGATTCTGCGGGACCGAGCCCATGATCGCGCTGTTGTTCGGCGAGGTGAACAACCCGGCTCCGATGCCGGTCAACGCCAGGCAGACGACGATGTGCCCCGACGCGCTCTCGGGCCGGAGGCTGCCCAGCAGGGCGATTCCGACGGCCATCAGCGCCATGCCCAGCGTCGCCGGGACCCGCGAACCGATCCTGTCCGACAGGTATCCGCTCGGTCCGGTCACTACGACCATCGCCAGCGGAACCGCCATCAGCAGGCCGCCCGCGCGCGCCGCGGCATATCCGGCGGCCGTGAGCAGATAGAACGGCATCAGGAAACTCACGGCGGCCGTGGAGAGATAGCAGAGGTAGGCCGCCAGGACGGAGGCTGAAAACGTCCGGTTCAGGAACAAGCCGAAGTCTAGCGCGGGATGCGCGGACCGGCGTTCGATGGACACGAAAAGAGCGATGGAACCGGCGGCCAGCAACGCCCCGCCCGCGATCAACGGATGCCGCCACCCCAGATCCCCGCCCATGCTGAGCACGAACAGCAGCGAGGCCAGCGCAAGCGCCATCGCCAAGGCGCCGGCGGGATCGAAAGGCGTACCGCCCTCCTGCCGTTCCGGCCGCAGCACCGCGTGCGCCGCCGCCAGCGCGCACAATCCGACCGGCACGTTCACGAAGAAGATCGCCGGCCAGCCCCAATGCTGGGTCAGCCAGCCGCCCAGCGCGGGACCGACGGACAGGCCCAGATAGGTCAAAGTGGCCTGCAGGCCCAGCGCCCGGCCCCGTTCGGCTCCGGGAAAGGCCGAGATCAGGATCGAAGGACTCAGCGCGATCATCATGGCGCCCCCCGCCGCCTGGAGAACGCGGGCGGCGATCAAAACCCCGATGGAGCCGGACACGCCGCAACCCAGGGAGCCGAGCACGAACACCGCCTGCCCGGTCATGTAGATGCGGCGCTTCCCGTAGATGTCGGCGAGCCGACCGAAGACCAGCAGCGACGAACTGACGGTGATGAGGTAGGCGAGCACGACCCATTCGATCGTGGGAATCGAGGCACGCGTCATCTCGCGGATGACCGGCAGGGCGACGTTGACCGCGCTGCCGTCCAGGGCCGCCATGAACGTGCCCAACCCGACGACCGCCAAGGTCCACCATTTGCGGGAAGCAGCCGGAATGGCGTTCGCCTGTTTTTCCGGAACCGAACTCACGATTCGGCGTTGAGCTCGTAGATGCGGGCGAGGCCGAAAAGCGTCAGGTCCGGAACAATCGGGATCTTCAAGCCGGCATCGGCCATGACCGTTTTGGCGTAGCCGCCGGTCGCGCAGATGCAGGGCTCTTTTTTGCCGCAGGCCTTGCTCAGTTGCCACAGGATTTCCGTCACCATGCCGCGATAGCCCCAGCGCGCGCTCAGCCGGATGGCTTCTTCCGTGTTGCGGCCGGTCTTCAACTTGATCCCGCCGGGCTTCAGCTTCGGCAGTTGCGCCGCGCGGCCCAGCGCCTCGAACCACATGCCGTAGCCGGGCGCGATCACCCCGCCCGAGAATCCCCGCTTCGGCAGCACGAGATTGAAGGTCGTCGCCGTGCCGAAATCGCAAGCGATGCACGGGGCGCCGCAGAGTTCCGCGGCGGCCACCGCGTTCGCGTAGCGATCGTGTCCCGTCTGGTCGGGCCGCTTCAGATCCACGCCGATGCCGAAGTCCAGTTTGGGATCCATCCAGCGCACGGGCACTTTCGGAAAGACCTTTTTCACCAGTTTCGCCCAGGCCTGGTTCCGTTTCGGCGCCACGGAACCGAGCATGATGCCGTCCGGCGTCTCGTCGTTCGCGACGGCTTCCAGGATGACGGGGGTCACTTCCTCGAACCGGACCGAGCGCCGGATCTTGCCCTTGGAATACCAGCCCGCCGCCGTGCGGGAATTCCCGATGTTGATCGCCAAGACGTTCATAGCTCCGGCTCCTCTTCCCGGGCGCCGGCCGCGAGCCATTCGGCGCGGAGCGCGGCGAACGGCGCCCGGCTGGCCACCTGCAGCGATTTCACCAGAAGATGCAGCATGCCGTCCACTGAAATCGCCGCCTGTTCGTTGCGGCACGACGTCGCCGTCGCCCGAAGTTCCGGCGGAAAATCGCCGGCGGCCTGGCCCACGTTGATGCCGATGCCGACCACGGCAAACTCGATGCGGCCTGCGCCGAGACGCGGCTCGACCAGCACGCCGCAGATTTTCTTGCCGTTGGCCAAGACGTCGTTGGGCCATTTCACGCGCAGATGGGGCACGCCCGCTTTCGTCAACGCATGGAACGCCGCCATGCCCGCGACGATCGCGAGGTTCGGCGCTTGTTCCGCCGGCCATCCCGGCCGCAGAACGAACGAAGCGTAGAGGCCGGCGCCCGCCGGCGAATCCCAGATGCGTTCGCGACGCCCGCGGCCGCGCGTTTGACGCGCGGCCACGACCGTCGCGCCATCGGGCGCGCCGGCCAGCGCCCACTCGCGGGCGACGTCGTTCGTGGACGCGGTTTCCGCGAGCCAGCGGATGGGATAGCCGAATTTCATGGTCGTTTGGTTATTCCGTTCCGATCCGCCGGCCCATTTTATCCGCCCGTGGAGGACCGTGCCCGGCGACAACCGATCCTCCAGCTGGATTTCCGTTCATGACCGGTTCTTTCGCTTGGCACTGGGCAGGCGGCTACCCGGCACGCGATAGCATCCGGACCGCTCGTTGACGCTGAAGCCGATGGGCTTGCGCGGGGGATCGGGCGGCGGCAGCAAAAGCGGCCGGATTTGCTCGTACAACTCCCGCAAGGCGGCATCGTGGAGCAAGAGTTCCTTTTCCACCTCGGCCAAGCGCTTGGCCAGCGTGGCTGTTGCCAGAAGCTGTTCCCGCATCTTGGCGAACGCCCGGACCACGAACACGCTCATGTCCACGGCCTGCGGACTGTTCAGCACCGTTGCCGTCATGATCGCCCCATGCTCGGTAAAGGCATAGGGCCGATAACGCCGGCCGCCACGCCCCGGCTTTGAGGTTCCAATTTGGAACCTCAAGCTGGCAACCTCCTCCGGGAGAAGCTGAAACATAAAGTCATCGGGAAACCGGGCGGGGTTGCGCCGGATGGCTTTATTGAGACTCTTGGTCTCGACCCCATAGATCGCGGCCAAGTCGAAATCCAAAATGACCCGCTGGCCGCGGAGGGTCCGGATGACCTCGTCGGGAATCGGTTGAAGCAAGGTTTGGCTCATCTGCCCCTCCTCTGCGGATCGAACGCAATCCGCTGGTATCGCAACTTCATGATGGATCGATAAAATCCAATCCCAAATCTGCCGCGCGGGACGAATGCGTCAGCGCGCCGATGGAGATGGCCGTGACGCCGGCGCGGGCGTATTCGCGGACGTTTTCCTTGGTAATGCCGCCGGAGGCCTCGGTTTTGCAGGCGCCGTTGCACAGGATGACCGCCGCGGCCACCAGCTGCGGCGACATGTTGTCCAGCAGCACCCAGTCGGGCTGGCCCGGCAACGCTTCCTCCAGCTGGTCCATGGTGTCCACTTCGATTTCGATCTTGAGGCCCGGATAGGCCTTGCGCGCCGCACGCACGGCGTCGGCCAGCGTGCCCTTGTTCTTCTGCCGCCAGAACGCGAGGTGGTTGTCCTTGATCAGGATCGCGTCGTGCAGGCCGATGCGGTGGTTGGTGCCGCCGCCGCATTGGACGGCGTACTTGTCCAGCCGCCGCAGGCCGGGCACGGTCTTGCGCGTATCGAGGATCAGCGTGCCGTAGTCGGCCACGATCCGCACGAGGCACTCGGTGGCCGTGGCGATGCCCGTCATGCGCTGCGCCAGATTCAGCGCCGTCCGTTCCGCGGTCAGCAAGGCCCGCGCGGGCCCCGCGATGCGCACCAGCGCCGTCCCCGGCCCCACCGGCTCGCCGTCGGGGCACAGGATTTCGCAGTGCAGGCGCGGATCGGCCTGGCGGAAGACTTCGGCCGCGACGCCCATGCCGGCCGGCACGACCTCGTGCCGCGCCACGATGCGGGCGCTCGCCGTCGCGTCCGCGTCCACCAGCGCCAAGGTCGTCGCATCGCCGGAGCCGACGTCTTCGGCCAGCGCGCGCGCGATCAGCTCGCGGATTTCGGGATCCTGTTCCAAGGCCAATGCGTCTTCGTTCATTTCTTCTTCCTCCGGCCGCCGAACAGACGGCTTTTGCCCGGATGATACGCGATGGGCTTGCGTTTCTTCTCCTGGACGGTTCCCTTGAACGGGTTTTCCGCCCGCTTCAGCTCGTAGATCTGGTCGCGCAGCAGGGCCGCGCGCTCGAATTCCATGGCCTCGGCGGCCTCGGCCATCTCGCGCTCCATCTCGGCGAGGACGCGGACCACGTCGACGTCCTCCCCCGCTTCCCGCACGACGAATTCCTCGGTCTCGCGCGCCTTTTCGGACTGCGCCAGGCTCTCGCTGATGGCCTTTTCGATCTTGGTCGGCGTGATGCCGTTGGCGCGGTTGTATTCTTCCTGGATGCGCCGGCGTTCCCGCGTCAGGTCGATCATGCGCCGCATGGAATCGGTGATCTGGTCGGCGTAGAGGATCACGCGGCCCTGCAAATGCCGCGCGGCGCGGCCGGCCGTCTGGATCAGCGAGGTCTCGCTGCGCAGGAAGCCTTCCTTGTCCGCGTCCAGGACGGCCACAAGCGCCACCTCGGGCAAATCGAGCCCTTCCCGCAGGAGATTGATGCCGACCAGGCAGTCGAAATCCGCCTTGCGCAGGCCGCGCAGGATCGCCACGCGGTCCAGCGCCGTGATGTCGGAATGCAGGTACTTGCAGCGGATGCCGATGTTCTGCAGATAGACCGAGAGATCCTCCGCCGTCTTTTTCGTCAGCGTCGTCACCAGCACGCGATCCATGTTCTCGGCGCAGCGGCGGACTTCCTCGATGAGATCGTCGATCTGGTTTTTCAGGGGACGCACCTCGACCAGCGGATCGAGGATGCCCGTCGGCCGGATGACCTGCCGGACGGGTTCGCCGGCGAGGCCGGCTTCCAGCGGTCCCGGCGTGGCCGACGTGAACAGCATCGGACCGGTGACGTCCATGAATTCGTCGAAGTTCATGGGGCGGTTGTCGAGCGCGGACGGCAGGCGGAAGCCGTGCTCCACCAGCGTGCGCTTGCGGGCCTGGTCGCCGTTGAACATGCCGCGGATCTGCGACAGGGAGACGTGCGACTCGTCGACGATCGTCAGGAATTCCTGCGGGAAGAAGTCGATCAGGGTATACGGCCGCGAGCCGCGCGGCCGGCCCGAAAGCGGTCCCGAATAGTTTTCGATGCCGCTGCAGTAGCCCACCTCGCGGATCATTTCCAGATCGAAGGTCGTGCGCATGCGCAGCCGCTGGGCTTCCAGCAGCTTGTTTTGCCCTTCCAGTTCCGCCACGCGCGCTTCCATTTCCGCGCGGATCCGCTCGCTGGCGGGCAGCAGCTTCTCGGCGGGCATGACGAAGTGCTTGGCCGGCGAAATCGTCGTGTGGTCGAAGGTCTGGAGCGTCTTTCCCGTCAGCGGATCGATCCGGCGCAGGCTTTCGATGCGGTCGCCGAAGAATTCGATCCGCACGCCGTCCTTGCTGTAGGACGGGAAGACGTCGAGGACGTCGCCGCGCGCCCGGAACGTGCCCGGCAGCGCCGCCAGGTCGTTGCGCGCGTACTGCACGTCCACCAGCTTGCGCATGATTTCCTCGCGGGAGCGTTCCTCGCCGACGCGCAGCGTGATCAGCATGCCGCGATAGTCCTCGGGCGAACCCAGGCCGTAGATGCACGAGACCGAGGCCACGATGATCACGTCTTCGCGGTTGATCAGCGCGTCCGTCGCCGCCAGGCGCAGGCGCTCGATCTCCTCGTTGATGCTGGCGTCCTTCTCGATGTAGGTGTCCGTCTGCGGGATGTAGGCTTCGGGCTGGTAATAGTCGTAGTAGCTCACGAAGTATTCGACGGCGTTGCGGGGAAAGAATTCCTTGAGCTCCGCGTAGAGCTGCGCGGCGAGCGTCTTGTTGTGCGAGATGACCAGCGTGGGCCGACCGAGCTGGGCGATCACGTTGGCCATCGTGAAGGTCTTGCCCGAGCCCGTCACGCCTTCCAGCGTGCGGAACCGCCGACCGGCCCGGAAGCCCGCCACCAGCGCGGCGATGGCCTCGGGCTGGTCGCCCGTCGGCCGGTAGTCCGAGACCAGTTCAAACGAAGCCATAGAACCCCAAACCCCGAAATCCGAAGACAACTACGAATGACACGAATTGAACGAATGGGATCCCCAGATATTCATTCGTCATATTCGCGTGTTTCGTAGTTTGCATCGGCTGTTCAGCCCCAGCGTTCCTTCATGACGGTTTCGCCCAGCGGGCGGCGGGAACGGACGCGCGGATTCGCTTCGACGTCCGGGAACCCCAGCGGCGTCAGGCCGACGATCTCGACGCCGTCGGGCAAGCCGAGGATTTCATGGGCCGCGGCCGGATCGAACGCGCCGATCCAGCAGGTGCCCAGCCCCAGTTCGGCGGCGGCCAGCGTCATGTGGTCCATGGCCAGGGCGCCGTCCGCCATCGCGTAGTTCTTGCCGTCGTAGGAACGGACCCACGCCTCGCGGGGCAGGATGCAGACGGCGAGCACGACCGGGGCTTTCCAGAACCATTCGCGGGCGTAGGCCGCGCCCAAGGCGCGGCGGCCGGTTTCGCTGCGCACCACGATGAACCGCCAGGGCTGCTTGTTGCAGGCCGACGGCGCGAGCCGGCCCGCCTCCAGCACCGCCTGCAGCAGTTCTTCGGGCACGTCGTCGGGCTTGTATGCCCGCACGCTGCGCCGCTTTTCCGCCAAATCCAAAAACGCCGTCTTCTGCATGGCCTACCTCTTCGTGGTGTCGAGCCGCCCGCTGAAGTTGCCGGGCTGTTCCGCGTCCGTCGAGTAGCCGTCGATCCGGACCGTGCAGGCATCCCCGGAAATCTCGCCGGAGGCGATCAGATGCGCCGCCGGGAACCGCGCGGTGGAGCCGACGTCCTCGACGGCGGAAAACAGGTTGCCGTTGACGGCGCCGGTCAGGACTTCCGCTTCCCACAGGCCGACGATCCGGGCTGAGCCGTTGGTCACGTAGACGTTCACCAGCCCGTTGTCGCAGACGGTGGCGGCTGGCGGAGCGTTGGACAGGGCGTTCGGCGCGAAACAGACGTCGTAGTTGCCGCCGTAGTTGCCGTCCACCGCCGGGTTGTCGTCCCCGCCCCCGCTCCCGCCGCTGTCGTAGGTCGCGATCGCCAAGGCCCCGCCGATGGCCAGTCCGCCGCCGACGATGACGGCGGCCGGAAGCAGATACTTCGACTTGTTGTTTTTGGCTGGCGGCGGCGGCGCGACCGTGCCCCGGGAAACGGGCGCGGCCTGCTGCTGCGCCTGCTGCGCCACCGCGCTGGCGGAGGGAATCGCGGCCGGCGCGACGCCGGAATCCACCAGCTTGACGGTTTGCCAATCCGTATCCCGGACTTCGCCGTCGGCGTTCTCGGCCTGGATGTAGTAGAACATCTGCGCGCCGGGACCCATCATGTGGGCGGGAATCGTCGCATACCACGTCCCCGCCCCCGAGCTCGCCATCGCCGACCGGAAGGGCGTCATGCCCCGCGAAGCCGCGTAGAACAGCGAAACCGTCTCCACGCGCGCCGCCGCGTCGCGGACCGTGGCCCGCACGCCTAGCGCCTGCCCCTTCTCCGCCACCTTGATCGGATCGTGCACGATGGTCGGCGCGCCGAACCCCGGCGCGGCCAGCATTCCCAGCGCCCAGACGGCGGCGATCGTTTTCAATTTCAAATCCATGCTTGTCTCCATTTTTCCCACGCCGTGGAAAACGTTATCTCGATTTTTCCACGCTATGGAAAACTTTTTTCCACGGCGTGGAAAACCGCCTCACCACCGATAGTTCACCGTATAGGTCAAGACCGCCTCGGCATCCGCCGGCACCGGCACGCGAAATTCGGCCGTATGCGAATCGATCTTCTCGTACGGCAGGCTGCTGGCGGTGATCTTCCAGTTCGCGCCGCGATAGAGCGGCTCGACCACGCGGATTTCCACGGCGTCCTTCTCCTTGCGGTTGCGCAGCTTGATCTCGAAGGATTCCGTCATCCGCTTGCCCGTGGTATCCACCGAAAAATCCGTCCGCTTGCGCTCGCCGACGAGATCGAAGGCGCTGCCCATGTCGAGCTTCAGCAGCTCGTTCTTGGGCAGGTGGTCCAGCTGGTCCTCGCCGGTGAATTCGCGCCGGCCGTCGACGTCCGTGCGGTACAGGCGCATGCGGCCCTTCGGCAGCGGCATGCCCAGGCCGTTGGTCTCGCTGTTCGAGATTTCGATGCGCACGCCGACCTTTTTGTCGGCCGTCGCGCCGTAATCCGGATCCGTCTGGATGCCGCCGCCGTAGTAGCCGAAGCCCACGAGCGGATTGTAGACGTAGTAGCGGCTGCCCTTCACGCCCGAGGTCCGCAGGAATTCGACCTGCTTCAGTTCGTTGTTCCGCACCCGGACCGGCCGCGGCAGCGTGTAGAGATGGAATTCGTCGAAGGCGCGCTCTTCGGGCATGCCGAATTCGTCTTCCGCCGCACCCGCAAACGCCACGCGCCGCCGCGGCATGGGCGGCGGTGGTCGCACCTTCTGGACGTCGCCGGCGATCAGCTTGACGACGGCGTCCACGAAGTCCTTGCCGGTGTCGTTGTGCAGCGAAATCCAGCCGGAAACGTCGAACGTATCGCCGCCCTCGGCGGGCATGACGAGGTTGTAGGTGGCCTCCCAGCTCATGCCGGCCGTGACGTAGGCGACTTCGATGGGACACGCCCCCGCCTTCTTCGAGGCGAGTTGCCACACGAGCGACGGCTTCAGGAACGCGTTCGGATCGATGCCCTCGAACACGGGTTGGCCCGGCAGCGAAAACCGCACCGCGCCCTCTTCCTCGACGATGGGCTGCTCGGAGCCGCCGCCGGGCACGTAGCCGCTGCGGATCAGCTTGCCGACGTGTTCCTGGATCGTGCCGTCTTCGCGCTTTTCCTCGAACCGCAGCGTCTGGCCTTCCATCTGGTACAGGAGCAGGCCTTCCGTCAGCGGATCGTTGACGAAGCTCTGTTCGAGGATCTGCACGCCGAAGGGCTCCGGCGCGAGTTCCCGCAGCATGACGGAATCCGGTTCGAGCTGGCGCGACATGTCCGTCACGCGGATTTCGGAGACGCCTTCCGCGAGGTTCAGCGTCCGGTCCTCCTTCACGGTGGCGAAGCCGTCGTTGTAGATCGTGACCTGGGGGCCGGCGGCAAACGCCGCGAGCGGAAGCAAGCCGAGGAGCAACGAAATGGTTTTCATGGTCCTCTCCTTTCGGGAACCAGTTTACGGATAGGCGCCGGGATGGTCCAGCCCGGTATTCTCGGGAAGCCCGCAGATCAGGTTCATGTTCTGCAAGGCGTTGCCGGCCTGCCCTTTCATGAGGTTGTCGATGTGCGAGACCACGCGCAGGCGGCGCGTGCGCTCGTCGACGTCCACGATCAGGTTGCAGAAGTTCGTGCCGCGCACGTGGACAGTGCCGATGGCGGCCTTGGAATCGTAGAGCCGCACGAAGGGGCTGTCCTGGTAGAAGTCGGAATAGGCCTCCCATACCTCGCACAGATTGATGCCGTCGCGGAGCGTGCCGTAGAGACAGCTCAGGATGCCGCGGCAAACGGGCACGACCTGCGCGGTGAAGGTCACCCGCAGCGGGTCGCCCGCGAGGCCGCCGAGCATCCGCTCGACTTCCATCACGTGCTGGTGGCCGCTCAGGCGGTAGGCCTGCATGTTTTCGTAGCGGGCCGGATAATGGTGGATCGGCGTCGCCTTCTTGCCGGCGCCGGAAACGCCCGTCTTGCAGTCGCAGATCAGGCTCGAGAAATCCACCAGCTTCGCCGCCGCGGCCGGCGCGAGGCCGATCAGGCAGCTCATCGCGAAGCATCCCGGGTTGCCGACCAGGCGCTGGTCCTTGGCGTAGGCCTTGCGGTTCAGCTCGGGCAGGCCGTAGACGGTTTTCGGCAGCAGTTCCGGCGTCTTGTGGACGGGATCGCGCCCGATGCGCCGGGCGTACTCGGCGTAGTCCTCGACGTTGTTGAAGCGGAAATCGCCGCTGTAGTCGATGACGCGCGCGCCCTTCGCCAGTTCGGCGGGCGCCTGCACCATGCCGACGCCGTCGGGCGTCGAGAAGAAGACCACGTCGGCCGGTTCCTGCGCCGCCGGATCGTCGGGCTTCAGGATCGGGAGATCGCAGAATCCCTTCAGATGCGGATACAGGTCGCTCATCGGCATGCCCGTTTCCGTCGCCGCCACCAGCGTCTGGATCTGCGCTTCGGGATGCCGCAACAGCAGCTCCACGATCCCCACGCCGCCGTATCCCCCGCAACCGACCACCTTGACTTTGATCATGATCTTTCCTCCTCGGATCTTTAAAACGGAATCCACTTTTGGCCGGGCTTCATGGCCGCGATCGCGTGCGCGAGCAGATCGACCGTGCGGTCGAGGTCGTCGATGGCGACGATTTCGCTGGGCGTGTGCATGTAGCGCAGCGGGATGCTGACGAGCGCGGCGGCTACGCCGGCCCGGGAAATCTGGATGGGATCGGCGTCCGTCGGCGTCGCGCGCCCGTCGGCCACGATCTGCACGGGGATCTTCTGCTTCTTGGCCGTCTGCAGCAGGTGCTCGTACAGGACGGGATTGATATTCGCCCCGCGCGACAGCACCGGGCCGCCGCCCAGCGACACCTTGCCCTCGCGCTTTTCCGCGCCGTCCATCATGGGGTGGTCCGTCGCGAAGGTCACGTCCACCGCGATGCCGACGTCCGGCGCGATGCCGAACGACGACGTGACGGCGCCGCGGCTGCCGATTTCCTCTTGCACCGTGCCCACGGCGTGGATTTCGGCCTTGGGGGCCAGCGCGGCGAGTTTCCGCGCCGTCTCCAGCACCACGAACGCCCCGGCGCGGTCGTCGAACGCCCGCCCCGCCAGGCGCCCGTTGGGCAGCTCGGCGACGCTCTGGTCGATCACCATCGGATCGCCCACCGACACCAGCTTTTCGGCTTCCTTGCGGTTCTTCGCGCCGACGTCGACCCACAGATCCGTCAACGGCGTCACGCGGTTGCGCTCGTCGGGCTTCTGCACATGCACCGGCACCTTGCCGATGATGCCGGGCACGACGCCCTTGGCCGTGCGGATCGCGACGCGCTGCCCCTGGGGAATCTGCGCGTCCCAGCCGCCGATCGGCGAAATCCAGAGGAAGCCGCTGGCATCGATCAGCGTCACGATGAACCCGATCTCGTCGTAGTGCCCCGCCAGCATCACGCGCGGCGAGCCGCCGGGATTCACCAC